>Ga0208881_1000637_pt1 | contig 12264 bp, 9 predicted proteins | sample Knorr_S23_td_AAI_FD_185610 | JGI IMG/M metagenome (GOLD analysis project Ga0208881, IMG submission 185610) | Marine microbial communities from Southern Atlantic Ocean transect - Knorr_S23_td_AAIW_ad_876m_LV_B (SPAdes) (version 2) | ecosystem: Environmental > Aquatic > Marine > Oceanic | place... | reverse complement strand
TACTCAGCATATTGGGGCTTATGAAGTAGAGTTGAAAAGCGGAAAACGTATAACATTCATTGATACTCCGGGGCATGAGGCCTTTACGGCAATGCGTGCACGTGGTGCTCAGGTTACAGATATTGCAATTATTGTAATTGCTGCCGATGATGAGATCATGCCTCAAACGAAAGAAGCTATTTCTCATGCTCAGGCTGCTGAAGTACCAATCTTATTTGCGATTAATAAAATTGATAAGCCAAATGCGAATCCGGATAAAATTAAGGAGCAGTTGGCGGCGATGGACTTATTAGTTGAAGACTGGGGTGGTAAATTCCAATCGCATGATGTTTCGGCTAAAAATGGTCAGGGAGTGGAAGACTTACTTGAAAAAGTAATGTTGGAAGCAGAGATGTTAGACTTAAAAGCAAATCCTGATAAATCAGCCCTTGGTTCTATTATTGAAGCATCTTTAGATAAAGGTAAAGGTTTTGTAACTACCATGTTAGTACAGGCAGGAACATTATCTGTAGGAGACTTTTTATTAGCCGGTCATTACACGGGTAAGGTAAAGGCTATGTTTAACGAACGTGGTCATAATGTTGAAACTGCAGGACCTTCTGCACCAGTAAGTATTCTTGGTTTAAGTGGAGCACCTCAGGCAGGAGATAATTTTAATGTTATGACCGATGAGCGCGAAGCAAAAGCAATTGCTTTAAAACGTACTCAACTCCAAAGAGAGCAGAGCATTAGAACTCAAAAACATCTTACACTTGATGAAATTGGTAGACGTTTGGCTCTTGGTGATTTCAAAGAGTTGAATATTATCCTGAAAGGTGATGTGGATGGATCTATTGAAGCACTTTCTGATTCATTACAGAAATTATCTACAGATTCAATACAGGTAAATATTATTCATAAGGCTGTGGGTCAAATTTCCGAATCTGATATTTTATTAGCGACGGCCTCTGATGCGATCGTAATTGGTTTCCAGGTGCGTCCTTCAACTTCTGCACGTAAGTTGGCAGAGAAAGAGCAAATTGATATTCGTTTGTATTCTATTATCTATGATGCGATCAACGAGGTTAAGGAAGCGATGGAAGGCATGTTGTCGCCGGATACCAAAGAAGAGATTGTTTGTAATATTGAAGTGCGTGAAACCTTTAAAGTGTCTAAAGTTGGTACGATTGCCGGTTGTTACGTTCTGGATGGGAAGCTTAGCCGAAATACAGATGTACGCCTTATTCGGGATGGTGTAGTTGTTTATACGGGTGGCTTAGGCTCGTTAAAACGATTTAAGGACGATGTGAAAGAAGTGACCAAGGGTTATGAATGTGGTCTGAATATTGAGAAATTCAACGATATTAAGATTGGTGATATTATTGAAGGTTATGAGCAGGTAGAAGTGAAAAGGACTCTTTAGTATTGAGAATCTGATAAAACAAAAAAACCTCCGCATTTGCGGAGGTTTTTTTGTTTTCTAAACAGTTACAATTTGTCAATTGCAATGGTCTCTTCAAAGATAAATGCATTTTTGAAGTGTTTTTTATAATCCTTTAGAGTTCGTTCAGCTTCTAAACGAACCCTGAAAGCATCTACTTTTGTTTTGAAATAGGGTTGCTCATATGAAGTTTCTATGCGTACTTGGGGATACAATTTATTAAAGCGATTTTTAGCTTCAGTAGAGCCACTTCTGTTGCCGGAGTAGATTTGAATTCTAAATGCTTTTACTGTATTGGTGTTCATTCTTTTTTTCTTGTCCAATAGATCCTCAATACGATTCGTATTAATGAACGTCAATTCTGCCTTTTTTGACCCTGTATCAGCACCTTCGTCGTAATCCCATTTAGTGTCAGAGTTTTGAGCAAAAGCCCCAATGGAAATTGCAAAAACGCAGCTTAATATGTGTTTGATGTTCATCCTTTTTATTTTGAACAAATGTAATTAAAAACTCACAAGTTAAATCACCATAATTTAGAATGAATATAAACTACTGAATTTATCTCTATCTATTATTAGCTAAAATAGTAATGTCTTATTTTTGCGTCGAGAAAACCAGGCTACTTAAATGTTAGAAAGAGCATATCATTATGACAAGTCAAAATTGTAAGTCATTTAGCAGGAAGATTCTAAATCTTTTTGCTTTACTATTTATCACAACAATTCATGTTGGTTTTGCACAGAGTGTAGAACTTGGTGAGAGTTTATTTTCAAGCAATTGTGAATCATGTCACTATTTAGGGCCTGAAAGTAAAAAGTTGATCGGACCTGGTTTGGATGGTCATATTCTTGAAGAACATTCAACAGAATGGTTGTATTCGTGGATACGAAACTCGTCTGAACTTATTGCTAGTGGCGATGAAAAAGCCATTGCTGTTTTTGAAGAATACAACAAAACCGCTATGCCAGCTTTCCCTTATTTTTCTGATGAGGACTTGGCTAATCTTTTAGCATACATCGAAGAAGGACCTGCCGAGGTAGTTGTTGATGTTGCAGGCGCTGGGGCTGATGGTGGTTCATCTTCTTCAGATTCGACAACTATTTTAATTGTTGTTTTAATTGCTTTACTCTTATTCACTGTTGTTTTAGCAAGAATTAAAAACGTACTAAAAGAACTAAAAGGTGATGAGACAAGAACACTTCTTCAAAGTGCTCTTATTTGGTTAAAAGCCACTCCTATTGTTATTGCCTTATTCTGTGTTTTTGTACTTCTGTATGGCTTAGGAGCAACCTGGGACGGTTTGTTGACCGTAGGTGTTCAGCAAGGCTATCAACCAGAACAACCTATCGCATTCTCGCATAAGATTCATGCCGGAGAAAACGGAATTGACTGTAACTACTGTCACTCTGGAGCACGTCATAGTAAAACTTCAGGAGTTCCTTCTGCGAATGTTTGTATGAACTGTCATACCTACATCAATAGCGGTACTCAAACCGGAACAGAAGAGATCTCTAAGATTTACGATGCGATTGGATTTGACCCGGAAACAAGAACTTACATTGAAGGATATGAGCAAAAACCTATTGAATGGGTTCGTATTCATAATCTTCCTGATTTAGCATACTTCAATCACTCTCAGCACGTAGATGTTGCAGGTGTTGAATGTCAAACATGTCACGGACCTGTCGAAGAGATGGATGTTGTAGAGCAATACGCTCCTTTAACAATGGGCTGGTGTGTTGAATGTCATAAAGAGACTAAAGTAGATTTAGACAATCCTTATTACCATGACCTTAACGAAAATTGGGTTGAGAAATATCATGGTGAAGACCTGACGGTTGATAAGATCGGTGGTCTGGAATGTGGTAAGTGTCACTACTAATTAGAAAAGGAAATAATCAAGATGGCTACAAAGAAAACATATTTCCAGGGCTTAGGTGAATTAGCGAACAATCCGGAACTGGAGCAGTTTCAACAAAGAGAGTTTGCTGAGAAATTACCTACAGAAGCTTTTTTAGGTGATGAACAAAAATTAACGGAGTCTTCAACTTCGCGTCGTGATTTCTTAAAATTTTTAGGTTTTAGTACAGCAGCAGCTTCTTTAGCTGCCTGTGAAGCGCCTATTCAAAAAGTGATACCATTTGTAGTAAAACCGGAAGAAACCATTGCCGGTGAGGCAAATTGGTATGCTTCAAGTTTTTACGATGGTAATGACTTCGCAAGTTTATTAATCAAGAATCGTGAAGGTCGTCCTATCTTTTTAAAGGCAAATGACTTGTGCGATAAAGGTGGTATCACCGCTCGTGTTCAAGCCTCTGTTTTAAACTTGTACGATTCAGCTCGATTAAAAACTCCTCTTGCCAATGGCGAAGAGTCTACATGGGCGAATGTTGATGCGAATATTGTAAAAGGGTTAAAAGCTGCGAAGGCTGCAGTTAAGCAGGTGGTACTTTTAAGCTCGTCAATTATCTCCCCTTCTACCAAGGCAGTAATTGATGCATTTGCTGCAAAATACAATGCTAAGCATGTAACTTACGATGCACTTTCTGCATCGGCTATGTTAGATGCGAATGAAGAAAGTTTTGGTGTAAGAGCACTTCCTACCTATCACTTTGATAAGGCAGATGTAGTGGTTTCTTTTGCTGCTGACTTCATTGGAGATTGGTTGGATGCCGGTCATGGTAAAGGCTATGCTGCTAAGCGTAATCCTAATGCGGCGCCAATGTCTCGTCACTACCAATTCGAATCGAACTTATCCTTAACAGGTGCGAATGCAGATTACAGAACGCCGGTTAAGGCTTCTGAAATGGGTGTTGCTCTTGTAAACCTGTACAACCTCATTGCTAAGAAAGCAGGTGCTAGAACTGTAAAAGCTGCCGTTTCGGAATACAGTACGCAACTGCAAAAAGCGGCTAACGATCTTTGGAAAGCTAAAGGAAAGTCTTTGGTTGTTGCCGGAGGTAATGATAAAAACATACATTTAGTTGTTAATACAATTAACGACTTGTTAAGTAATCATGGAGCTACCATTGACTTCACGAAGCGTTCAAACCTTAAACAAGGTAACGATGCGGATGTTACTACCTTATTAAATGATATGAAAGCCGGTAAAGTTGGAGCTTTAATTGCTTACAACGCTAACCCGGTTTACAACTTAGCTGAAGGAACTGCTTTTGCAGAGGCTTTATCTAAAGTTGATCTGTCTGTTTCTTTCGCTGCGAAGAACGATGAAACGGCTGCTGCGATGAACTTTGTTTGTCCGGACCATAATTATTTGGAAAGTTGGGGTGATGCGAATCCTTACACAGGAGTTTACGCTTTAGTTCAGCCAACGATTAATCCTTTGTTTAAGACGCGTCAGGCTCAGGCTTCATTGATGTCGTGGGCAGGTTTAGGAGCGGATTATTATTCTTACGTTAAAAATTACTGGAACAAAAATATCTTAGGTTCTACTTCATGGAACACAACGCTTCACGATGGTGTGTTTATGTCGAATGCCTCTGAGAAGTCTGTTTCTAATAAAGCATCCATTGCAAATGCTGCAGTTGCATTGAGCAAGTTATCAGGTGATGCAATTGATTTGGTATTGTACGCTAAAACAGGCTTAGGTTCAGGTGAATTTGCCAACAACCCATGGTTGCAGGAATTACCGGATCCAATTTCTAAAACTACCTGGGATAACTACTTAACAGTATCTCCACGTTTTGCCAAGGAATTGGAATTAACAAATGAATACATGTCCGATGGGGCATTAAATGGCGATGTTGTTGATTTAACGCTTAATGGTACTACCGTACGAGTTCCTGTTTTAATTCAACCCGGTCAGGCATACAAAACGTTAGGTTTAGCGGTTGGTTATGGTCGTCAGGGTGCAGGTAAAGCCGGTGACGGTGTAGGTGTTAATGCATTTGTTTTGGCAAATGAGTTTAATACGACCCTTTCCGGTGCTACGCTCACTAAAGTAGAAGGAGAAGTTCACGAGTTTGCATGTACTCAACTTCATCATACGATGATGGGTAGAGACAGAATTGTAAAGGAAACAACTCTGGCTGCATACAAAAATGATCCTACTTCCGGTAACGAACAAATGTTATTGGCTACGCATAAAGGAGCTAAAGCACCTGAAAAAATTACACTTTGGGAAGAACATGACAGAGATGTACACTGGTGGAACTTATCGATCGACCTTAACGGTTGTACCGGATGTGGTGCTTGTGTGATTGCTTGTCATTCTGAAAATAATGTACCTGTAGTAGGTAAAGAAGAAATTCGTCGTTCTCGTGATATGCACTGGTTGCGTATCGACCGTTACTATTCAAGTGATATGACGGAAGAAAGAGCAGAGGAAGAAGATATTTCTTCCATCGATAAATTCTTGGCAATGGAAGTTGCTTCTGAAGCGGAGTCTTTAGAGGTGGTATTCCAACCGGTGATGTGTCAGCACTGTAATCACGCTCCTTGTGAAACCGTTTGTCCGGTGGCTGCAACGTCTCACTCCAGAGAAGGGTTGAACCACATGGCTTACAATCGTTGTGTAGGTACACGTTATTGTGCGAACAACTGTCCTTACAAAGTACGTCGTTTCAACTGGTTTAACTACTCAGAAAGTGAGCAGTTCGACTTCTACATGAACGATGACTTAGGTAAGATGGTTCTTAACCCGGATGTGGTCGTTCGTTCGCGTGGTGTTATGGAGAAATGTTCTATGTGTGTTCAGATGCTTCAGAAGGTGAAGTTAGACGCTAAGAAAGATGGGCGTAAACTACGTGCCGGAGAAGCTCAAACAGCTTGTTCTATTGCATGTGATACAGGCGCTTTAACTTTTGGTGATGTGTTAGACGAAAAGTCTGATGTGTACACCGAATCTAAGAGCCCGAGAGCATACCACTTATTGGAAGAGTTAAACACTCAGCCATCTGTATGGTATCAAACTAAAGTACGTAACAAAGGATAAAATTTAATTAGATAACAAATGCATTACGAATCTCCAATTAGAGAGCCGCTTATCCTTGAGGATAAGACATTACACGACATCACAGAGGATGTGGCTCGTCCAATAGAAGGTAAGGCTAACAAATGGTGGTGGGCATTATTCCTATTTGCTCTTGCGGCATTCTTATGGGGTGCCGGATGTTTAGCTTACACGGCCGGTACAGGTATCGGTGTGTGGGGGCTTAACAAAACCGTTGGTTGGGCATGGGATATTACCAACTTTGTATGGTGGGTAGGTATCGGTCATGCAGGTACACTTATTTCTGCCGTATTGTTGTTATTCCGTCAAAAATGGCGTTTATCTATTAACCGTTCTGCAGAGGCGATGACAATTTTCGCCGTTATTCAGGCCGGGTTATTTCCAATATTCCACATGGGTAGACCGTGGTTAGGTTACTGGGTTTTACCCTTGCCAAACAATTTTGGTTCTTTATGGGTAAACTTTAATTCTCCACTATTGTGGGATGTATTTGCCATCTCTACCTATTTAACGGTATCATTAGTATTTTGGTACATGGGGTTAATTCCTGATTTTGCTATGATACGTGACCGGGCTGTGAAACCCATAGCAAAGAAAATTTACACGATTTTATCTTTCGGATGGTCCGGTAAGGCAAAACACTGGCAACGTTTCGAAGAGCTTTCTTTAGTGCTTGCCGGTTTGGCTACACCACTTGTACTTTCTGTACACACCATTGTATCGATGGACTTTGCTACTTCCGTCATCCCCGGATGGCATACAACCATTTTCCCTCCTTACTTCGTTGCCGGGGCAATATTCTCCGGATTTGCCATGGTACAAACATTACTATTGGTTATGCGTAAGGTGGTGCATTTGGAAGCTTACATTACCATTAAGCACATCGAATACATGAACATCGTTATTATGGTAACCGGTTCTATTGTAGGGGTTGCTTACATTACCGAGTTGTTTATTGCCTGGTATTCTGGTGTAGAATTTGAACAATATGCATTCTTAAATAGAGCAACCGGACCTTATTGGTGGGCTTACTGGGCAATGATGACCTGTAATGTATTTTCTCCACAGTTTATGTGGTCTAAGAAATTGAGAACGAGTATTACATTTACATTCATTATCTCTATTGTTGTAAACATCGGTATGTGGTTTGAACGTTTTGTAATTATCGTTACTTCTCTTCACAGAGATTACCTTCCATCTTCATGGACGATGTTTTCTCCAACCTTTGTTGATATTGGTATCTTTATCGGTACGATTGGATTCTTCTTCGTATTATTCTTATTGTACGCCAGAACATTCCCGGTTATCGCTCAGGCAGAATTGAAAACGATTGTGAAATCATCAAGTTCTCAAAGTAAAAATAAGAGTCATGAGTAAAAAAGTAATACACGGAATCTACGATGATGATGATGTGATCCTAAAAGCGGTTAAAGATATCCGTGGAAAAGGTATTCACATCGATGAAGTCTATTCACCATTCCCTATTCATGGTCTTGATCATGCATTGGGATTAAAACCTACGCGATTGGCAATTACATCATTCATTTATGGATGTGTTGGACTTTCCTTAGGTCTGTTGATGATGTGGTACATGATGATTCAGGATTGGCCACAAATTATTGGTGGGAAACCAAACTTTAGTCTTTTAGATAATGTTCCTGCATTTGTTCCAATTGCATTTGAATTAACTGTATTCTTTGCAGCCCATTTAATGGTACTTACCTATTTAATACGCTGTAAGTTGTACCCCGGTTCCACTGAGACCAGCCCGGACCCGAGAACTACTGATGATATGTTCTTAATGGAAATCGAAGCTCATGGAAATGAAGCTGAGATCATCGCCTTGATCAAAGAGACAGGAGCGGTAGAAGTGAAAGAAGAAAAAATCGCCTAAACGATCTATGCAATGAGAAAACTAACTAAGATCGCGTCTTTAACTCTGGCTACAATAGCGGCCTCATTTGCCCTACAATCATGTGGTGCCGATGGTGAGCATCCCGGCTATGAGTTTATGCCGAACATGTATCGTTCAGCATCTTATGAAACCTATTCTGAAAACCCGATTTTCGAAAATGGTATTACCTCACAGCAAGCGGTAAAAGGGACTATTCCTCGTGGTTTTGTACCATTTGAATATGAAAATACGCTTGAGGATTACTTAAAAGTAGGGAAAGAATTGAAAAATCCAATTGCATTGGATGATAAGACGCTTGAAGAAGGTAAAGAATTATACGATATGTTCTGTAAGCACTGTCATGGTGGTAAAGGAGATGGAAAAGGTTCTATCAATCACCCGGTTTATGGTGGTGTTCCTTCTTATGCAGATGATGTTGCTCCTCGTCGTTCAGGTTCTTCCATGAGCGAAATGAAGGCCGGACATATTTTCCATACCATCACTTTTGGATTGAATGCGATGGGACCTCATGCCAGCCAGTTAACGCAGGATGAGCGTTGGAAGATCGTACACTATGTAAATGAATTACAACAAGGATCTAAATAATAACCATAACAAGAAAGCGAACAATGTACACGGTTACTAAAAATACAAGGCTCATTTCTTTGGTACTAATGCTTATTGGTGTTCTTGCTTTAGGTTATGGCTTTATTCAGGGTGCTGGTCATCATACCGATAAAGAAGTAGCATACCAGGTTAAGGCTTTTGCTGACGACTTGAATTTAGATGGTGCTCACCAGGTTGATGCCGGCGATGCACATGCAGAAGTATCTCATGATGCGCATGGGAACGAGTCTGTTGAGGAAGCGCACTACGCTCCTTTATTTCATAAAATTGAAGAAGAATTCCATTTACACTTCTCTCACAAGGAGATGATGGAAGCACATGATGTAGAACATGTCATTCACGCAACAACTCATGCACTGCATGCAAAAGGTCAAAGACCTTGGTCCAGTTTGTTAGTTGCGGCCATTTTCTTCTTAGGAGCATCTTTATTGTCTGTATTTTTCCTGGCACTTCAATATGTTGCCGAAGTTGGGTGGTCTGTTGTGTTGAAACGAGTCTTAATGGCTATCGGTTCATTCTTGCCTTATGTAGCTGTGGTGATATTCCTGATTATTTTAACAGGTGGTTTCCACTTGTTCGGCAATCATACCTACCACTGGATGGTAGAAGGAATTATGGATCCTGCAAGTACCAATTACGATGCAATTATTGCAGGTAAAGAGGGTTATTTAAACTTTGCTTTTTTCTTTATTAGAGCCCTAGTTTACTTTGCCGGTTGGTTCTGGGCACTTAAGAAATTAATCAAACTTTCTTTACAGGAAGATATTGATGGTGGACTTGGTTACTACAATACCAGTAAAAAGGTTTCTGCTATTTTCTTAGTATTCTTTGCCGTTACATCTTCAATGATGGCCTGGGATTGGATTATGTCTATCGACACACACTGGTTCTCTACATTATTCGGATGGTATGTGTTCGCCAGCATGTTTGTAACAGCTTTAGTTGTTATTTTTATGACGGTAATACACCTAAAAAAACAAGGTCAGTTAGAACTTGTAAATGAAAATCATATCCACGATCTGGGTAAATTTATTTTTGCCTTCAGTATTTTCTGGACTTACCTGTGGTTCTCTCAATTCATGTTAATCTGGTACGCAAATATTCCTGAGGAGGTAACATACTACATTGCCCGTTTTGATGAGTACAAAGTGCCATTTATCACAGCACTGGTACTGAATTTTGCTGTACCTGTTCTTATGTTAATGAGCCGCGATTCCAAACGTTTTTCAGGTACGGTTATTACCATCGGTTCGATTGTTTTAGTTGGACACTACTTAGACTTCTTTGTAATGATCATGCCCGGTACTGTGGGTGGTCACTGGAGTTTAGGATTTGTAGAAATTGGTACTTTCCTTGGGTTTGCAGGTTTGTTTATTCGAGTTGTTACTAAGAAATTAGCGAGCATGGAACTTACACCTAAGAATCACCCGATGCTTAAAGAAAGTAAGCACTTCCACATCTAAAAGACATATTTTCTAATTCATATTAAAAGCCGGTTTTAGAGATACTCAAACCGGCTTTTTTTGTTTCACCCCTCCGTCACTTCGTGACACCTCCCCATAAATAGGGAGGATAAAAACTGAATGTTGAAAGCTGATTGCTTAAAAAAGTACGTCATCCTGAGCTTGTCGAAGGGTGAGCCTGTCGAAGAGCGACTTACGCCCAATCCGTCGACAAGCTCAGTATGACACCTTAAGACTTATCACTTTAGGCATTTAAAGTACTTTTAAATTTTTAGTTGCGCCCCTTTGGGTCTTGTGCAGTTACTTAGAATCCCGAAGGGATGTTACGAGGCACCACACATACATAAAGCCCCGGAGGGGCGAAACCAAATTTGATAAACGGATTCTCAGAATGAAGAGCGAAAAAAAATCCCCCCGAAATTCGGAGGGATTTGATATTTAGTCTAAAAATTTATTAGAATGGTAAGTCATCTTCGGGGCTTGCTGGAGCAACGGGCTCTGCAGGAGGCATGTCGCCAGCTGCAGTAGGCTGCATTGCCTCAACTTTTTGAATTCTCCAGGCATCTAAAGTATTAAATACTCTAATTTCAGCTGATGGATCTTTTTGCCATTCTCTACCACGTAAATTGAAGAAAATTTCAACTTTATCGCCGACACTAAATTGGTCAATTAAATTTGTTTTGTCTTGAACCAATTGAAACATTAAAACTTGTGGGTATTGCTCTTCGGTTTCAATTACAAATTCTCTCTTTTTAAAGCGGTCGCTGATGACTTGTTCATCGTGAATGCGCTTTACTTTTCCTTCTACAGACAGATTGCTCATTTTATACTCGGTTTAGTTTGTCAATTAATAATGTGCTCCAGGCTTCTACTACTTTGTTTTCTTCCAGTAAAGCCTTGGCATGATAGTGCAATTCTTCTCTAGTTTCTTCGTCGTCAGTAGTTGTGTGTAAGATGTGTGCAATATCTGTATTTTCTTTGAATTTATCGACATCTTCTACAGACGGAAGTGCTTCAATATTTGCCAATTTCGCCAAATCATTTCCCGAAAGGATAAAACTACTGCGAATACGTGCCGGTAGTTGATCGTAACCGATTCCAATTTTGGAACCAGGCTTTTTGACTTCGAAGATTGATTCACCCGAAGCTCTGCAATACCAGTTAGCTCCCATACGACCGACAAGATCAATTTTATGTGGGTCTATTTGTTGATTTGGGTTAAGCACACTTTCTGAAATATGCATTTTTACAATTTCACAGATCACTAAATTTCCTGCACCTCCTTCTTCTCCAAGAGAAATGATTTCTTTTACAACACATTCTAGTTGTACGGGAGATTCTTTTACTCTAAAAGGTTTTACAATGTCTGATTTGACAGCAGTAAAACCGGCTTTTACAAATTCGTTTACTCCTTCTTCATATTCTCCACTCGAAAGAGAAGTTTGTTCAACGATATCGTAAGATACAACGTTAATGACCACCTCTTGGGTTTTGGAAGCGTTTTCCAGAGTATGTTTCGTAGTATTGTTACGAGTTCTTCTGGCAGGAGAGAAAATAGCTATTGGAGGGTTTGCACTAAAGATATTAAAAAAAGAGAAAGGGCTTAAATTAGGCTTTCCTTTCTCATCGAGAGTACTTGCCAGAGCAATGGGGCGAGGGCCCACTGAACCCATTAAATATCCGTGTAAGTCTTTCGTGTTTAATTCTTTTGGATCTATTGTAAGCATAGTTTTTTTGTCGTAAAAACAAATGTAGGTATTTGGGACTTGTTGTGCAATATGAAAAAAAGAATAAAAATGTTTTTTTGGTTGCTGAAGATGAAAATAGTTTTAAATTTGCAACCGCATAAGTCGTAAGGCTTGTGGATTTACCAGCGGATATGGTGGAA
>Ga0208881_1000634_pt1 | contig 12311 bp, 13 predicted proteins | sample Knorr_S23_td_AAI_FD_185610 | JGI IMG/M metagenome (GOLD analysis project Ga0208881, IMG submission 185610) | Marine microbial communities from Southern Atlantic Ocean transect - Knorr_S23_td_AAIW_ad_876m_LV_B (SPAdes) (version 2) | ecosystem: Environmental > Aquatic > Marine > Oceanic | place... | reverse complement strand
GGATCTCATAAGTCACCAAGAGAAGTTATATGGATTATAGGAATGATAATATATTTTTTAATGATGATGACAGCATTTATGGGTTATGTTTTACCTTGGGGTCAAATGAGTTTTTGGGCAGCAACTGTAATTACCAACTTATTTAGCGCTGTGCCTTTTATAGGAGAGAGCATTACTAATTGGTTATGGGGAGGATTTTCTGTAGACAGCCCAACGTTAACGAGGTTTTATGCTTTACATTATCTTTTTCCATTTCTAATTTTAGGTTTAGTAATTTTACATATTTGGGCTTTACATATTCCAGGCAACAACAACCCAGTAGGCATTGATGTTAAAAAACCATCCAAAGATACAGTTCCTTTTCATCCCTATATAGTAATTAAAGATTTGTTTGCTTTATTAGTTTTTTTAACTTTGTTTGCTTTTTTTGTTTTTTATTCTCCTAATTTATTAGGCCACCCAGATAATTATATTGAAGCAAACCCACTCGTTACTCCAACTCATATTGTTCCTGAATGGTATTTATTACCTTTTTATGCGATCTTAAGATCAATACCTGATAAGCTCTTAGGTGTTGTTGCAATGTTTGCTTCAATTTTTGTTTTAGTAATATTGCCTTGGTTAGACACTTCAAAAATTAGATCAGCAGTTTTTAGACCTCTATATAAACAGTTTTATTGGATACTTGTAGCAGATGTTCTTGTGTTAGGTTACATGGGAGCGTTACCACCAGAAGGTTTATATTTATTAATAGCAAGAGTAGCTACTGCTTATTATTTTATACATTTTTTAATAATACTCCCTATTTTAGGGCATAAAGAAAAAACAATTCCATTACCTTTAAGTATTACAGAACCAGTATTGGGAGATTCAACAAATAAAGAATTAAATAATTAACTGTGAAAAATATTTTAAAATCAATTTTTGTAATTTTTGTTTTATCAAGTCTTTGTGCTTTTAATGTTTTTTCTTCTGAGGAAACAAATAAACTATTAAGTAATGATTGGAGTTTTAAAGGATTTACAGGAAAATTTGATAGAGCCTCATTGCAAAGAGGATACCAGGTTTACACTGAGGTTTGTGCCTCATGTCATTCAATGAAACTTTTAAGTTACAGAAATTTAGCTGAAGAGGGTGGACCTGAATTTTCTGAAGATCAAGTTAAAGCAATAGCTTCGAACTTTGAAGTAACGGATGGACCAAACAATGATGGAGAAATGTTTACTAGACCAGCAAAACTTTCAGACAAATTTGTTAAACCTTATCAAAATATTGAAGAGGCCAAAGCATCAAATGGTGGAGCTTATCCTCCTGATATGTCTGTATTAGTTAAAGCTAGAAGTGGAGGAGCTGATTATATTTATTCCCTTCTTCTTGGTTATGATGAACCACCAAGCAATATTCAATTAGATGATGGTGTCTATTATAATACTTATATGCCTGGAAATAAAATTATGATGCCAAATCCTCTATCAGAGGATTTAATAGAGTATAGCGATGGAACAAAAGCCACTAATGAGCAAATGGCAAAAGATGTTGTAACTTTTCTTGCATGGGCTGCAGAACCTCATCTTGAGGCAAGACACAGAATTGGTTTTAAAGCAATATTATATTTGATTATTTTAACAATTTTAGCTTATTTCAGTATGAAAAAAATATGGTCACGTATTGAATCTAAAGTTTAATATGTCGCCATCTTTAACTATATAGTCTTTTCCTTCTAATCTCATTTTCCCATTAGTTTTTGAATTAACCCATCCTTGATTATTTATAAAATCTTTAAAAGATACTGTTTCTGATCTGATAAAACCTTTTTCAAAATCAGAATGAATAATACCTGCAGCTTTTGAAGCTGTACAATTTTTTGGTATGGTCCAAGCTCTTGATTCTTCTGGTCCAGATGTAAAGAAAGTGTCTAATTCTAAAATATTATAACCTTTATTAATAAGTATATTTAACCCTGTTGCTTTTAAATGTATCATTTTCATATAATTAATTTTTTCTTCATTGTTTAGTTGATTAATTTGATTTTCAATATCAGCAGAAATAATTATTGTATTAAGTTCTCCAAATTTTTTAATAAATTTTTCAGTATATTGATTGCCATTTAATATACTTTGTTCATCAACATTACATACAAAAATTTTTGGTTTGACGGATAATAGGCCAATTTGGTTTAGTAGTTTTTTTTCAAATTTAGCATGAAGAATATCTATGTTTTCATCCTTATTTATACAATCCAAAGCTGTTTTAAGTATTTCTTCTTGATTATTTTCTAAACTTTTTTTTTTCTTTTTTTCTAATCTTTTTTGAATAGATTCTAGATCTGCAAGCATCATTTCGGTTTCAATAATTTCTAAATCTCTTACAGGGTCAACATCTGGGTTTACATTTTGTATATCATCGGAGTCAAAACATCTAATCATGTGAATAATTGCATCAACTTCTCTTATGTGGGATAGAAATTTGTTTCCAAGGCCTTCTCCCTTTGAAGCACCTTTTACCAAACCTGCAATATCAACAAAAGATATAGTTGTATTTATTTTTTTTTTAGATGATGATATTTTAACTAATTGATCTATTCTTTTATCAGGGACTGGAACAACTCCTATATTAGGACTAATAGTGCAGAAAGGAAAATTTTCTGCTTGTGCTTTGCTAGAGTTTGTTAAAGCATTGAACAAAGTAGATTTCCCAACATTTGGCAAACCTACGATTCCACAACGGAAACTCATTTATTTATTATTTACAGTACTGGAAAACAATTCTAATTTTTTATCTATTAAAATTGTTAAAGAATTAATTATGTTATTTGTGATAGTTTCTAATTTTTGTTGCTCTTCTACGTCAAAATTTTGTAAGACGAGATCTATAGTCTTAGATTTTGTATTTGGTTTTCCTATTCCAATTCTTACTCTTGAATAATCCTTGCCAATAAATTTATCTAGCGATTCTATACCATTATGTCCTGCACTAGAGCCACCAAATTTAGCTTTAATTTTGCCAAAATTAATATCCACATCATCATGAAAAACGATTATATCTTCTGCATCGATTTTAAAATATTCAATTAATTCTCTTATACAAATTCCTGAGTTATTCATGAATGTTAATGGTTTTATGGCATAAACTTTTTTATCTCTAATTGTTCCAGTAGTTAATAATCCTTTAAATTTTGGTTTTTGCTTAGATAGGCTAAATTTTTTATTGATTGCATCAATTATTTTAAAACCTATATTGTGTCTATTATTTTCGTTGTTTGGACTTGGATTACCTAAACCTACAAATAGAAGCATATTTTTTTTGATCGAAGTTTGAAGACATCCTCTCTATAATTTTATTTTTTTTCTGTGGGAGGTTTTTTATCTTCTTTTTTATCACCTACTTTTTTATCATCTTCTTTTTTATCACCTTCAGCTGTTTTAACTTCTCCTTCAGCTCCCTCTGCTCCAGGTTCAGCACCTTCTTCAGTAGTTTCTTCCGCTGGTTTTTCAGGTTCTTTTATTATTGTTGGCGCGGCCACTGTTGCCACAACAAAATCTCTTCCTTGAATAGTTGGGGTAACATTTTCTGGTAATTTTATTGAGGAAATTTTAATGCTAGCACCAATGTCTAGATTATCTAAGTCCACAACTAGTTCTGTTGGTATATTTTCTGCAGGACATTTTAACTCAACTTTTCTTCTAACTATGTTTAGTACTCCGCCTCTTTTTAATCCTGGAGATTTTTCAATGTTAATAAATTTTACTGGTATTTCTAAAATAACCTTTGCGCCCTTAACAATTCTTAAAAAATCAATATGAATAGGCTCATCAGTAATAGGATCCCAAACAATTTCTTTTGGTAATACGTTTTCAGATTTTCCATCTAAATTTATAGATATTATGTTAGATAAAAAATTTTCTTTTTCTATAAGATTTTTAATATTTTTTTTACTTAAATATATTTTTTGATTTTTTTCAGATCCACCATAGACAACAGCTGGAACATTTCCGTTAATCCTTAAAGAATTAACTTCTCCTTTAGTATTAGTATTTCTTATATTAGCTTCAATTGAATTCATAAAAACAGAGGTTTTTAACTTATGTTGTTTGATAAATCAAACAAATTATTTAAATAAATCAGAAACTGAAGTTGAATTAGAAATTCGTTTAATTGCTTCTCCCATTAAGTTAGATATTGTCAAAACTTCAATATTAGAAGCTTTTTTTATTTTATCTTGGTTATCAATCGTGTCTGTTACAATTAATTTTTTGATTTCAGATTTATTAATTTTTTTAACTGCCTCACCACTTAGAACGCCATGAGTAACATAAACATGAACTTCTTTTGCTCCTCTTTCCATCAAAATTTTTGCTGAATTAACTATTGTTCCACCTGAGTCAATAATGTCATCTACAATTATACAAGTTTTATTTTTTACATTTCCAACAATATTCATTACTTGAGATTTTCCTGGAGAAGGTCTTCTTTTATCAACTATGGCTATTCCACAATCTAAGATTTTTCCAAGAGCTCTCGCTCTTTCAGTTCCTCCCACATCTGGTGCAACACAAATAAAATTATCTCTTTTTAAATTTTTTTTAATGTGTCTGGCAAAAATTGGTGTAGCAAATAAGTTATCAACCGGTATATCAAAAAAACCTTGAATTTGTCCAGCGTGCAGATCTACAGTTACAACTCTATCAGCGCCAGCTTTTGTAATTAAGTTTGAAACTAATTTTGCAGAAATAGAAGTTCTTGGAACAACTTTTCTATCTTGTCTTGCATAACCAAAGTATGGAATAACAGCAGTAATGTTTTTCGCTGAAGATCTTTTTAAAGCGTCTATACATATTAGCAATTCCATGAGATTATCATTAGCTGGAGAGGATGTAGATTGAATTATAAAGATACTATTTCCTCTTATATTTTCGTTTATCTCTACATACAGCTCGCCGTCGGAGAATTTTCTAATACTTGAATTAACAAGTTTAGACTTCAAATATTTTGAAATTTTTTTACTTAAATTTTTGTTACTGTTTCCAGCTAAAAGTTTCATTTTGTGAAAATCTCATTTAATCATAATTATTGAAATATTTCTACCATAATCACCTTCATTATTTTGAATCGATCTTCTTGCACTAAAAAAATTATTTTTTATATCAAAGGTATCTTTATTAATTAATTCTAAGTTTTTTATACCTTTTTGTTTCAATTGATTATAAATATAATTATTAAGGCTAAAATATGTTTTATTTTTTCTAGTTTTAAAAAAATTATTACTTTTTTTATCTTTTTTTAAGAATCTGCTTTTAAAATCTTTTTGCACTTCGTAGTTTTTTTCTGCAATGCTTGGTCCAATAACGGCATGAAGATTCTTGGTTTTGCTTCCTTTTTTAAGAAGGAATTTAATAACTTTATTAATAATTCCTTTATATGCTCCTTTCCAACCAGCATGAATTGCAGATATAATTTTTAGTTTTTGATCATAAATTAATATTGGCGCACAGTCAGCAGTTAAGACTCCAATAGCAACTTTTTTAATATTAGTTATTAAAGCATCTGCTTTAATTTTTTTTTTGTTAAATTTATATTTTTCATCAATAAAATTAAATTTATTGCTGTGTATTTGATGCAAAAGTACAAGTTTTTTTTTAGAGCAACCAATTTTTTTAGAAACTATCTTTAAATTTTTTAAAACATTTTTTTTTTTATCTAATGAACCAATGCCACAATTTAAACTTTTATATAATCCAGAAGATTTGCCACCATTTCGATTAAAGAAGCCGTGTTTAATACTTTTAAATTGTTTAAGTTTTTTTGAACTAATCAAAATTTAAAATCCTATTTTAAATTTAATATTTTTTTTTGTAATAAACATCACCTTAAATAATTCACCCATAAAATTTTTATCAATTAATCTTTTTAATCTATAGTAAATATCAGCTTTTTTAGAAAACTCTAGGTTCTTAGCTAAAATTTCTGCACGATGAGAAATTCCTAGTTTTGTTAAAAAACTTCCTTGGCTGGTAATTCCAGCAACCTTAAGATTTAATTTTTCTGCAATTTTTTTTAATAAAAAAAAATTAATATTATATGTAATATCAGACTTGCCAAAATTATTTAAAACATTATTAAAATTATGCTTATATACGGATTTTAAGCTGTTTTTCATTTTTTTTTCTAAATATCCATAGTCAATAATTAATAGTCCTCCTTGTAGAGTATTTATTTTTTTAGAAATAATTTTAAAATATTTATAAGTTAACGGAGAAAATTCAATAATTTTTTGATTATTAGTTAATTTAATTCCAGTTTTTTTTTCTAAATTTTTTATATTTGTAATTATATCAATTATTTCAAACTTATTATCATTGTTTATTTTTATTTTTTTTTCAAACCATTGATTATTTTTTTTTATAAATTGTTTTATAGGCAAAGCGTCAAAAAATTCATTAGCCAAGAATATATTTGGTCCATTTTTTAATTTACTTAAAGAGTTAAGCCAAATAATTTTGTGGGAATTTAATTTTTTTTTTTGAATTTTTTGTAAAAATTGACTTTTCTCTAAAATAAAATAATTGCTAGATAATTTAAATTTATCGAATCTTTCAAAAACCTTAATCAATTGATACATCATTTCTCCATTACCAGCTCCCAGTTCAATGATATTAATCTTCTTTGGACAGCCAAGATTTTGCCAAAAAGCAATACACCAAATCGCAAGCATTTCAGAAAATAGAATAGAAATATTGGGAGCAGTAATAAAATCTCCATTTTTTCCAAATGGATTTTTATTCATATAATAGCCAGTTTTTTTATTATAAAGAGCTGTATTTATAAATTTATCTAAAGGAATATATTTATTTTTATTTGTTTTCATTTTTTTTTGTAAAAAATAGATAAAACCCAAAAGCGAAAAAAATTATACTTATCATTTGTCCCATTGTTAAATTTAAAAATATAAAACCTAATTGTTCGTCAGGAACTCTGTAGAATTCAACAATAAATCTAAATAATGAATAAAATACTAAAAATAAAGCAGATATTAATCCAGGTCTTAGAAGGTAATTCTTTTTTATTAATAAAAGCATTATAAAAAATAAAATTAATCCTTCTAAAAGTGCCTCATATATTTGTGAAGGATGCCGCGTTATTCCATCTACTTTGGTAAATACTACTGACCACAAAATATCAGTTTCTTTTCCATAAAGCTCAGAATTAATAAAATTTGCAATTCTTCCGAAAAATATACCAATAGGGGCAGAAGCGGAAATCAAGTCTAAAAATACAAACTTATTTGTATTGTGTTTTTTACAAAAAATAATAGTTGCAACTATGATACCAATCAAACCTCCATGGAAAGACATTCCACCTTGCCAAATCATTAAAATTTCAAATAAATTGTCTAGGTAATATTCAGCATTATAAAATACTACATATCCCAATCTTCCACCCAATATTATTCCAATTATTAAATAAGAAATTAAGTCATCAAATAACTTTGAAGTATTTTTATCTTGAATCAGTAATTTTTTACAATAAAGCCAACCTAATAAAATTCCAAATATATAGGCTAGGGAATACCATCTTATTTCTATAGAAAAAATTTGGATTGCAACTGGATCAAAATTGTTAATAAACATATTAAATATATAATTATAATAGAGTATATTATTTTAAAATTTGAATATATGTCAAAATCGAAATTTGTAATTGATAAACTAGCTAAATTATTTGAACAGGGATTAGTTTCTTATAAAGATTTAAGTTCAGAAATACTTAATATTTTAAGATCTAAAAGAGATGAAGTTGTTTTTAAAATGCAACTAGCAAGCAAAGAAGAAACTGAAATATTGACTAAACGTATTGAAAAACTTGAAAAAAAAATTGAAAAATTAGAAAATAAGAAATTTAGAAAAAAATTTAAAAAGGCAAAAAAATCTTAGTTCTTAAACCATTTGCTGGCGATGTTTCTAAACTAATATTTCCACCATGAGACCTTATTATATCAGAGGCAATTGAAAGTCCCAATCCAACGCTTGATTTAGAATCGCTTCTGCTTTTGTCTATTTTATAAAAAGGTTTAAAAACATTTTCTCTTTCATTTTTAGGAATTCCAGGTCCATCGTCATCAATTATTATTACTATGCTATTGGCTGATTTCTTTAATGAGATTAATATATTGTTACTATATTTTATCGAATTATCTATTAAATTATTAAAACATCTTCTTATTAAACTTTTTCTGCCATCTAAAAAAACTCTTTCAGGAATATCTGTAGTGATTTCTTTTTTTTCATATCTAATTACAGTTGATTCTAAAAGCTCAGAAATATCAAATGTTTCAGTTTTTTCTTCAGAGCTTGAACTTGCAAATTGCAAATATTCATTAAGCATTTTTTCCATTTCACTAACATCATTAGATAGCTTGTTAGAAATTTCTTTGTCTTTAATAAAAGCTAATTGTAATTTAATTCTTGTTAAAGGAGTCCTTAAATCATGACTTATACCAGATAACATTTCAGATCTTTGATTTAGATGACGTGTTATCCTTTTTCTCATTTTATCAAACTCATATCCAGCTTGTCTGATTTCTAATGCGCCAGAAGGTCTAAACTCCTCAACTTCTTCTCCTCTGCCAAATTTTTCTGAAGCTTTAGCCAAACTAATTATTGGTCGGGTTTGATTTTTTAAAAAAATAATCGAAATTGTAATTAATAAAAATGCAGGCATAGTAATCCATAATGCAAATATTCTTGCAGAACTACTGGTAACTCTTTCTTTTGGGACATAAAATTGAAAATATCCATCTTCATATTTAATTCTTAAATCAATTAAATTTTTGTATGAAGTGGTGTCAAACCAATAATTTGTAAACTTTGCTTTTAATTCTCTTCTAAGAGTTCTGTCAATAGGACTGAACCTTCTTTCTTTATCTTTTGTTGGTAAAATTTTTAAAGGTTCAAATTTTACGTTGAAATCTAAATGTTCACGAAAAACAAGAATTAAAAATTCTTTATCATATTCTTCATTTTCATATGCATTAATAAAAGTTCTTATTTCTCCTACCAATGCTCTGGTCATACCTTTATTTGTTTTAATCCATAAACTATCAAAAAAAACAATTGAAATTATAAGCTGTAATCCAATTATTGGTGCCGCTACGATTAATAAGGATCTATAAAATAATCTTTTTGGGAGAATTTTTTTTATAAATTTATTCAATCCATAAAACATAGCCAGTACCTCTAATAGTTTGTAAATATTTTGGTTTTTTTGGATCATCTTCTATTTTTTTTCTTAATCTAGTTATGATTACATCAATAGATCTTTCTTTATCTAAATTAATTAGTTTTCCTATATTTTCTCTTGTAAATATTTCGCCAGGTGAATTTATCATTTTTTCAAGTATTTTTTTTTCAGTATTATTGATTTTAAATTCTTTATTATTTTTAATAATTAATAATTTATTTAAATCGATATTTATATTGCTAAAATTTACTACTCTTTTTTGAATCTTGTTTTTGGTTTTTTGTAATATATTTTTTATCCTCAAAACTAATTCTCTTGGCTCAAAAGGTTTGGCCAAGTAATCGTCAGCTCCAGTTTCCAAACCTTCAATTCTATCACTAGCTTCTCCTTTAGCAGTTAATAAAATAATTGGAGTATTTATTTTTTTTTTATTTTCGTTTGTAAATTCTAATCCACTTTTACCTGGCATCATAATATCAAGAACAATGATATCAAATTTTAAAATATTAACTTTTTCTTTCGCATCTTCTGCACTATTGGCTGTTGTTACTAGATAATCATTATCGTTAAGATATTGTTTTACTAATTCTCTAATTCTATCATCATCATCAACAATTAATATATGTGCTTTAAATTTTTTCATTAATGATTTTTTTTATTACATTATCAAAGTGTTGCACTTCATTAGAGCTAGAATTAAGTAATGCTTTATAAATTCTTTTTTTCTGAGCTGAAAATATCTCATTAAATATTTTTTCTCCTGTGTTGCTAAGATAAATATGCTTTAATCTTGTATCTTTTTTTCCTTTTTTAAAAAAAATATATCCATTTTTTATTAAATCATTAAGAACCCGATTCAAGCTTTGTTTGGTAATTCTTAATTTTTTAAGTAAATTCGAAATAGTGATGCCATTGTACATTGATAACAAATGAATTACTTTGTGATGAGCCAAACCAATCGAATGCTTGGTCAATGCAGTTTTTGAGTCTGAGAAGGATTCTCGGTAAGCTATGAAGATTTTTTCAATAAATTCTTTTATCTGCTCATCTTTTAAATATAAAAGTTCATGCATATTGGTAAGTTATATTGACATATTATATATACAAAGATATTTTTTGAAGAAAATTTATCTCAAAAATATAATTTGATATGGAACAAGTACCTTTTGATAAAAGAAGTGGAAAAATTTGGTTCAACAATGAATTAGTTGATTGGTCTAATGCTAAAATACACGTTTTAAGTCATGGGTTTCATTATGCAAGTTGTGTTTTTGAAGGTGAAAGAGTTTACAATGGTTCAATTTTTAAATTAGAGGAACATACAGCAAGATTTTTCCATTCAGCAAAAAGAATGGGTTTTGAAATACCTTATTCTGAATCAGACATCAACTCTGCATGCAATAAAATTATTTCTGTTCAAAATGTTCAAAATGGCTATGTAAGGCCAATTGCTTGGAGAGGAAGTGAGATGATGGCTATCTCAGCACAGAAAACAAAAATTCATGTTGCAATTGCAACCTGGGAATGGGGGACATATTTTGATCCAAAACTTTTACTAAAAGGGATTTCTCTTACTATTTCTAAATTGAGAAGACCCAATCCAAATTCAGTACCATGGGATACTAAAGCATCGGGTTTATATATGATTTGTACTTTGTCAAAACATGAAGCAGAAAAAAACGGATTTACTGATGCGTTAATGCTAGACCATGAAGATAACATTGCAGAAGCTACAGGAGCAAATATTTTTTTTAAAGACAAGTCTGGAGATTTGCATACCCCAACACCAGATTCTTTTTTAGATGGAATAACAAGAAGATGTGTAATCGATATAGCAAAATCAAAAGGAATAAAAGTTATAGAGAGAAAAATTAAACCTGAAGAGATGAAAAATTTTACAGGTTGTTTTCTTACAGGTACAGCAGCCGAAATTACTCCAGTATCAAAAATAGATAAATATAATTTTACTGTTTGTAATGTAATAAAAGATTTATCCGAAAGTTATCATGCCCTTGTTAGAAAAAAAAATGACGCTTAATTTTTTTCGTCTTCAGAGATAGCATGATCAATACCCTTTCTTAGGTATTCATATCCAGTGTACAAAGTTAAAAAGGCTGATAACCACAATAAAATTATACCAATTGTTTGAGCATTATAATCTTGAAAATTTACTATTTTATTTCCTGTATCTCCTGTTAGCAAAATTGATATTGAAAACATTTGTAAAAAAGTTTTTAATTTTGCCAAATTTGATACGGGTAACTTTATTTGTCCTTTAGCTAAAAATTCTCTTAATCCAGAAATTAGTATTTCTCTAGTTAAGATTATAATTGCAGCAATTACTTCGTAGTTTTTAATAGTTCCATCCATTACTAGCAAAATTAATGCTGCCGCTACAATTATCTTATCTGCAATTGGATCCAGCAGCTCTCCAAGCTTGGACTCTTCTTTAAACATTCTAGCCAGTAAACCATCTAAAAAATCAGTGAAAGAAGCTACAATAAATAAAGTAAAAGGAATTACATCTCCATAAAATCCTGGTAGATAAAACGAAAATACAAAAATAGGAACAATTATAATTCTACCAATTGTTAAGTAATTTGGGATTTTTATTTTCATTCGTGAAAGAAATTATATATTTTTTTTGCTACTTTTTCTTCTACTCCTTCAACAGATTTTATTTCATCAAAACTTGCAGATTCCACTGCTTTTGCTGAACCAAAATGGTTTAATAGAGCTCTTTTTCTAATGGAACCTATTCCATTTATTTGATCCAATAATGATCTTCGAATGCCTTTTTGTCTTTTTGTTCTATGAACATTTATTACAAATCTATGCGCTTCATCCCTTAATCTTTGTAAAAAAAATAATGTGGGATCATTTTTTTCAAATTTAAATATTTTTCCATTATAAAAAAATGTTTCATTTCCACTATTTCTTAACTTACCTTTAGCTATGGCTATTATGGGGAGATCGTATAGACCTAATTCATTAAGAACTTCTCTTGCAGTAGAATATTGACCTTTTCCTCCATCGATAAGCACCAAATCAGGAAAAGTTAAATAATTTTCTTT
>Ga0208881_1000632_pt1 | contig 12344 bp, 11 predicted proteins | sample Knorr_S23_td_AAI_FD_185610 | JGI IMG/M metagenome (GOLD analysis project Ga0208881, IMG submission 185610) | Marine microbial communities from Southern Atlantic Ocean transect - Knorr_S23_td_AAIW_ad_876m_LV_B (SPAdes) (version 2) | ecosystem: Environmental > Aquatic > Marine > Oceanic | place... | reverse complement strand
GTTGACGCTCCCCAAACGGCGATTCAGGATGCCCGTCACGCCGAACACGGCGATGGGAACCGGAACCGGATGGAATCGGCGCCGGGGAGGAAGGGTCACCGCCCGGAATCCCAGGGGGTCGAGACCCTGGGGAAGACCCGGAGAAGTGTTCGGGGAGGACTGCAGCCAGGCCGATCTCGAGAGGGGTCGGCGGGTCGGCCGCCGGCACAACGGTGTTAAGGCCGGAGGAGCAGGACCGGGCCGTGAGGCCCGGACAGGTTCCAACGGACAAGACGCCTACTGGGCCCGACACCGACCGGGTGCGCCGCCGCCGCCGGGCGGACGGGGCAGCCGTTCGGGGACCGGGAACGGAGTACCGGGGCCCACCGGCCGGTCCGGTGCCGTCGGGCATCGGAAAGGCGGGACGGTGGGCCTGAGCCCCGACGGGGGTTCGTGGTTGAGTCAGGTTCGGAGCGCCGGCCGGCGGGTCGGAGGCACTGGATCAGAGCGGAGCCCCTCGGGACACCGCTCCCAAGGCAGGTTGCCTGAGAGGGTGGCCGGCCGGGTGGCCGTAGGACGTCGAAACGGCTCCGAGGAGTTGACCGGTTCGCCGGGAGGCTACTCGGGGCCGCTTTCGCGTTTTTCCGGCTCCCGCGGTCCCTACGGTACGTAGATGTCCGTCCAAGCCAGGACGGACAGGGCCACCAACCCTGCCGACGAAAGGATCGGCACGGCACGACCGAAGCGCCGGTGCCCAGCCAGCGCGGCCAGCCCAAAGACAATCGGAAACGCGTTAAGGGCATACCTCTCGAAGCTGTTCAGATTCTGGGCGCACAGTGCGACCAGTAGACAGGCCAGCGCATACACCCCGTACCGGGCCGGCCAGGACCGCAAGACCAGTATCCCAAGGACCAGGAAGGCCAGGGCGAAGGGCGCGTGCAGGCCGTCTCCAAGGGTCTCCGGGCCGAAGAGGTCGGACAGTCCGTCGAGCAGGCGGCTTGCCGGGTCCACGGCCTCTCCTCGCAGTTCACCCTGAATGGTCAACGGCACCAGCGGATCGTCAAAGTGCACCGATGCCCATGCCACGAACGCCCCTGCTCCAACTGGCGCGGCCATGACGGCTAGGCCCCGTCGTAGTTTTTCCGAGGACGTGCAACCCGACCAACCGGACCCGGCCGCTAGCAAGGCCGGGATGGCCAACAGAATCCCGGTAGGCCGAATCAGGCCGGCTGCCGCCGCTAGGCCAGCGGCCATCCACCAGTTGCGACGACGGAAAGCCAGGAAGGCAGCAATCGAGGCCGCGAGGAACGGGCCTTCCGCATACCCCCAAACCAGCACGAAGGCCGCAGGAAAGCAGGCCAACAACCACACCGACCGGTCCGCCAACTGTCGGTCCGCCGTTTCGGCCAGCACCAAGCGGTACAACGCCACACCGGCCAGGAGGGATCCCAGGTTTGCTACCACCACCATGGCCGTGGTGGGACCACCCGGTAGAAGTGCATCGGCTAGGCGACTTAGGAGGATGAACCCGGGAAAGAACCTCACTCCCTCGAGTGGCAGGGCGTCATAGCCGCCGATGACCAACGACCGGTACCAGTCAGCGTCCCAGGCCATAAGGCCTCGTCCGATCCGATCGGGACCAGCTCCGGCTAGCTCGTCGGAAACCAGGCGGGCCACAACCCATGACACCCCGACCAGTAGCCGGGCCACTACCCAGGCCGGCAGTGTGGCCAGCAGGTCCGAACCCAACCGGCGTACCGAGGCGGTCATCGGCCCGGCCCCGGGAAGCGCACCAGGTTGGCCGGGTTGTAGTACTCGTCACCGTCGGCTCCAACCAGCGTCGAACCTCCCCCCAGTCGCTTTCCAAGTTCAGTCCGCAGGATCCCGCATTGCCCGTCAAGGGTCGAGAACCCGTCGATCCACACCAACCAGAGGTGGTCGGCGCCGTCCGACCAGGCCACGATCCGGTCCGCAACCTCCGACGGGTCGGCTGCCCGGTTGCGGACCTCGTAGTCGTACCAGTCGACCTTGCGTCCGTCGTCGAGGGCCGGGTAGGCCGCTGTGGGGAAACGCCCACCGAGCAGGCGGTGACCCGCCGGAGCCAGTTGGTCCGGACAGAAAACCACATGATCTCCGACCATCGCCGTGGCCACCACGGCCTCGGCAATCACCCCAACCTGTGTCCTATCTCTGGTCAACTCCCGAGCCACTGACACACCGGACAGGAGCACCAGAACGGCGAGCGCCCAAGGTCCGGCACGACCCGGGAGTCGACCTACCCCCACGGCTGCAGCCAATACCACCGGCACGAAGCAGTACATCGCGTAGCGCCCCTGGAAGGCGCTGTCCAGAGCCAGGCTCAGACTCGCGCCAACCACCATCGTCGCACCACCAACCAGTGCCGCTGCACGTAGCCAGGGGAGGTCCGTCCAACCGATGCGAGCCTCCTCAGCGTCTGAGCGGGACCCGATGCCCCAGGCCACAAGGACGCTGGTCGCCACCGCCACCAGCAGGGCCTCGGAGCCCTTCCCGCCACCGAACGCCTCTAGGGTCAGTGCGACTACCACGGTAGGTCTCGGTGCCGAGGCCCAGGGGGTACCTGTGTGGGCCATTTGGCCGGCCAGGACCGGCAGCCAAGCGGCGAAGGGCGCAGCACCGAGGGCCACCGCTCCCAGCATGCGTCGTGCCGGCCGACGAGCCGGTACCGAACCCCGGAGGGCGACCCCGGTGAGGAGGACGGCCACTACCACTACCAGGAAGAGCGACCAGTAGTGGGTGAACAACAGAGCCGCCGTCACTGCGGCCACACCGCCCAACCTGCGGAACTCACTCCGCCGCCAGGCGGCGACCAGGACCAAATGTCCGGCCAGAAGCAGGACCAGTAGCAGGGAGTACATCCGCACCTCGGTGCCGTAGCGGATGGCGAACGGACTCGACGCCATGACCGCTACGACGGCGGCCGTGCCCCGCCCATCCAAGTGGCATCGGGCCACCAGCCAGGTCAGCCCCATCGCGACGACTCCAAGGACCCCGGACAGGGCCCGGAGCGCCGCCCCGCCGTCCCCAAGGATTGACGACCACCCCATGAGGAGCAGGTAGTAGAGCGGGGGGTGGCCGTCGTGACGTAGCGCCTCCACCAAGCCTGCTGGCCCCTCGGCGGCAATGGCCGCCGACTGGGCCTCATCCAACCAAAGGGGGGTCATGGGAAGGAACCGGAGCGCGACACCCCCCACCACGGCGATCCCGACGACGGCCCCGAGCAGGATCCGGTCGGTACGGTCCCTCCCGGCCACGATCGCCGAGCGTAGTGGCGGTATTCCCGGCAACCGAACCGCCGCGGGGTCCACAACCACTCCGGCCGTATGATCCGGCGATGGGCGGCAGCGAGAGGAGTGAAGGACTCCAACCGGTGATCATAGGGGCGGGTCCCGCAGGCCTGACCGCCGCCTACCAACTCGGCAAACAAGGAGTCGAATCCACGGTTCTCGAGTCCGACTCGGTGGTCGGTGGCATCAGCCGCACCGAGGTCCGGGAGGGCTGGCGGTTCGACATCGGAGGGCATCGCTTCTTCACCAAGGTCCCGGCCGTGTCCGCCCTCTGGCACGAAATCCTCGACGAAGAAGACTTTCTGGTCCGACCCCGTATGAGCAGGATCTTCTACCGCGGACGGTTCTACGACTACCCGCTCCGGGCCGGCAACGCCCTAAGGAACTTGGGACTACTGGAGTCGACGCTCTGCGTCCTCTCCTATCTCTGGGTACGGATCCGACCCCCAAGTGATCGCTCCACCTTCGAGGGCTGGACGGCCAGCCGGTTCGGTTGGCGGCTCTACCGGACGTTCTTCAAGACCTACACAGAGAAGGTCTGGGGGGTGCCCGCTGACCAGATCCAAGCCGACTGGGCCGCTCAGCGCATCAAGAACCTCTCACTGTTCCGAGCGGTCCTTAACTCCCTACTGCCCCGTAGAAACCAGAAGGAGATCACCAGCCTGATCGAGGAGTTCGAGTACCCCCGGCTCGGCCCGGGAATGATGTGGGAGCGCTGCCACGAGCTGGTCATAGACCAGGGCAGCCGGGTGATATTCGAGCACCCGGTCCAGCGAATCCGCCACGAGGCAGGTCGAGTGGTCGCCGTGGAGGCTGAGGGGCCAGACGGGCCGGTCGCACATCCGGCGTCGCACGTCATCTCCTCAATGCCCCTCCCCCATCTGGTGCTGGCCATGGACCCCCCGGTGCCCGACCGGGTGCGGGACGCCGCGGGAGGCCTGTGCTTCCGGGACCACCTGACCATCGCCCTGGTTGTCCCGGAAGAGGATGGCTTCCCTGACAACTGGATCTACATCCACTCCCCTGACGTCCAGGTAGGACGGGTCCAGAATTTTGGACGCTGGTCACCTCACCTAGTCAAAGACGGTCGCACCTGCCTGGGGTTGGAGTACTTCGTCACCATCGGCGACGACCTTTGGACTGCCGACGACGACGACTTGATACGGATGGCCAAAAACGAAATGGGCCTACTGGGTCTCCTCGAACCTGACCGAGTCCAATCCGCCTACGTGGTGCGAATGCCCCGGGCCTACCCCATGTACGACGCCGGCTACCAGAACAACGTGGCTGTTCTACGGGACTGGTTGGCGACCAGCGCGGCGAACGTCTACCCGGTGGGGCGTAACGGAATGCACCGGTACAACAACCAGGACCACTCGATGCTGACCGCCATGCTCGCCGTCGAGAACATCCTCGGGGCCGACCACGAGATCTGGGACGTCAACGTGGAACAGGACTACCACGAGGAGATCCGCCATGACCCGGTTGCCCCCTCCGGGTGAACCCGCCGGCCAACCATCGATGGACCCAGCCGATTCTCCCATTGGCGAGCAGGGTGGCCGCTTCTCCCGATGGAGTTTCGCGAAACGGCTGTCGGTCATCAGCGGTCTCGCCCTGGCCCTCAGGCTGGCCTATGTAATGTTCATCGAACGGGGCGATCCCCTGAGCGGTGACGCCCTCTACTACCACGAGGCGGCCCGCCTCCTCGCCGACGGCTTCGGGTTCATCGAGCCCTACCGATACCTGCACGGCGGCGCCCAAGAACTCCTGTTCGTCGGCGACCCGTCACAGGTCGTCGAGACGGCGAATTCGGCGTTACCCATAGGGCACGTGGAGCCCACGGCCGGCCATCCGCCTCTATGGGTGCTGGTCCTCGGGGCGGCCACCCTGGTCGGGTTCGACACGGTCCTCGGCCACCAACTGATCGGAGCCCTCGTCGGCACCGTCGCGGTAGCCGCTGTTGGTTGGGCCGGCCGCCAAATGGGAGGTGAACGGGTAGGCCTGATAGCGGCCGCCTTAGCCGCTGGCTACGCCTTCCTTTGGCTTAACGACGGTCTCGTCATGTCCGAAAGCCTGGTCGTCCTCCTAGTCGCCGTCGCCGTAGGTGCGGCGCTTCGGTTCCACCGTCGACCCGACTGGGCAGGGGTGGTGACTCTCGGACTACTCGGGGGACTGGCCGGCCTGACCCGCGCTGAACTCCTGCTTTTCCTGCCACTGGCCGCTCTCCCAGTTCTACGTAGGTCGGATCTGGAGTTCCGAGAGCGGGCCCGCCGCTACGTCGCCGTCGGGGTGGTCGCCGCGGCAGTGCTCTCACCGTGGGTGATCAGGAACCTGACCCGGTTCGACGAGCCGGTCCTGGTATCCAATGGTTTGGGGATCCTGGTCGCCCAAACCAACTGTGATGCCACCTACTACGGAGACAAGCAGGGCTACTGGGAGTACCTATGCGGTCTTCCACAGCCGGTAGGCGCCCACGGTGAACCATTGGACGAATCGAGGCGCGACGCCGAGTACCGCAACCGGGGTCTCGACTACGCCAGCCGACACTGGCCGCGCCTGGTCGTCCACGCCATCCCTAAGCGGGTCGGCCGCCTGTGGGGCGTCTATGCGCCAATCCAGCAGTTAAGGGCCGACAAACTCGTGGAGGGCCGAACCTTCAAACTCTCAGTGCTGGGCCTAGTGCAGTACTGGTTCCTGCTCCCGCTGGCCGGGATGGGAGTCCTCACGCTACGGCGCTCCGGGCGCCCACTCATGCCCCTGCTGGTCTGGCCCCTGGTGGTCACCGTGGTCGCTGCCCTGACCATGGGCGCCACCCGCTACCGGGTACCGGCCGAGGTCGCATTGGTTCTTCTCGCCGCGGTGTCTCTCGACGCGCTGGCCTCGCACTACCGGGGACGCTGGTGGCACCGAACCAACGAAGGGACGGCCCGTACACTGCTTCGATGACCCGCCCGGTGACGGTGACCCTCGACGTGGAGGACCTCAGGGCCTCCACGGAACCTGAGGATCGTACGGTCCGTATGACGGAACAGGTACTGGACCTCTTCGGACGCTTCGAGGTCCGAGCCTCGGTCTTCGTGGTCGGCGACGTGACCGAACGGCATCCCAGTCTGATTCGTCGGATCGCCCGGGAGGGCCACGAGTTGGGACTCCACGCCCACGCCCACATCCCGATGACCAGCGTCCCCCCCGAGCGGTTCCACAAAGCCACAGCGGATGCCCGAGCCCAACTACAGGACCTCTCTGGCCAGGAGGTCCCCGGCTACCGGGCCCCCATGATGTCGCTCGTCCCACTGAGCGCCTGGACTATCCCGATCCTGGCCGAGTTGGGCTTCCGATACTCATCAAGCGTTCTGCCAGCCCCTAGCCCCCTATACGGCTGGCCCGGCCTGCCCCGACGTCCCTTCCGCTGGTCCGACGGGCTGATTGAATTCCCATGCCCCCTGGTGCGCTTCCCGGGCGTCGACCTGCCCTACCTCGGAGGTACCTACATCCGGCTGCTCCCCGACATAGTGCGACGCATCGGGCTCCGGAGGGCCACCTCTTCCGAGGTCCTCTGGACCTACTGCCACCCATGGGAGTTCGACACCCACGAGCCGTACCACACGCTCCCCCACATCGGGCGGCTGGCCAGCCGGATCGCCTGGCTGGGAAGGTCCCGGATGGCCGATCGGATGGGCCGGGTGCTCACAAACCCGATCGGAGACCCCCTTGGGAGGATCGCATCGGACCTGGTCTCCACTGACCTTCCGGTGGTCGACCCTGGCGCCCCTCCGAACCTGGGCCCTGTGGCCCGTTGGGCCGACGGCCGCCTCCGTGAGCGCTGAGAACCTCCCACGGTCCCCCAGGGGATGGCTGGCCCGAACCGCCTTCGGGACGCGCCTGACTCTGATTGTGGCGCTTGGGCTGGTTGTACGGCTACTCCACCTGCTCCTGGTTGCTGCCGACAACCCGCTGAGCGGCGATGCCGCCTCCTACCACCTTGGAGCCAACCTGTTCGCCGACGGACTCGGCTTCACCGAGCCGTTCCGGTACCTTTACGGTGCCGTCGACGAGGTTCTGATAGATGGCCGGGCGGTGGAGGTGGTTACTCCGATCGGCCATCTGGAGCCAACGGCCGGCCACCCGCCGGGGTGGACCCTTCTTCTGGGCATCGGAGCATTCCTGGGCCTAACCGGGGTGTTCGAGGCGCAGCTACTCGCCACGGTCCTCGGCCTACCGGCCATCGCGCTGGTAGGCCTAGCCGGACGGCGACTGGGTTCCGAGCGCCTCGGTCTGATCTCCGCGGGACTCGCCGCCACCTACGCCTTCGTGTGGGTAAACGACGGCCTGTTGATGGCCGAGACGGTGGCCATCGGTGCCGCGGCGGGCACGGTCCTGGTCGGCCTCAAGTTCGCTACTTCGCCTGACCGCCGCAACGCGGCACTCTTGGGTCTGGTTGGTGGCCTGGCCGCTCTATGCCGGGCCGAGTTGGTCCTCTACTTGCCGCTGGTGGCCGCCATAGTCCTGGTCAACAAGCCGCTGCCGTGGCGAGAGCGTCTCCTCCGCTACTTCGTTGTCGGCCTGGCCGCACTTGTCGTAGTGAGCCCCTGGATCGTCCGGAACCTCCTGGTCTTCGAGGAGCCCGTACTGCTCTCCAACGGTGCCGGGACAGTGCTCGTGCAGGCCAATTGTGATCCCACCTATTACGGCCCGGACCTCGGGTACTGGCAGATCTCATGCGGGCAGCCGGCTCCGTACGGCCCGGGGGGTGAACTGTTGGACGAGTCACAGCGGGATCGCGTCGTCCGGGACCGTGCATTCGACTACATCCGCGCCCATCAAGGCCGACTGGTCGACACCGTCATCCCGGCCCGGGCGGGCCGCCTGTGGGCCGTCTACCAACCGGTCGGTCAGTTGCGACTGGACACCCTGGTGGATCGCCGGTCTTTCGCCGTATCAGTCCTCGGCCTGGTCCAGTACTACCTGCTCGTTCCGTTCGCCGCAGCCGGCGTGGTACTGCTCTGGAGGCGACGGGGAGCCCTCCTAGTGGTGACGGCCTGGATACCAGTCGTAACCCTCACCGCGGTCACCGCGTTCGGCAACACCCGATATCGGACCGCGGCCGAGGTTTCGTTGATACTCCTCGCCGCGGTGGCTATCGACGCCACCGTCGGCCGGTGGTCATCGGCTCGGACCGCTCAGTCGACGGACCCGCCGGTTGAGCAACCCCCCGGTGGATCGTCGTAGCGTTCATCGCCGGTCCAGCCGGCTTTCCACCAGCCGGCGGCCCGCCGGGGAAGCGGATGGCGAGAACCCACTGCGGCGTAGACGAGATCACCGATCAGGGCCGCCCCGGCCGGACAGAGGTGCCCGTCGTCGTGTCCCTCCCGCACTTTGCGCACCTGGGCCGGGCGGCTGTCCAGACCCGGGAGGATTCGCCGGAACCGCCCATCGGGTCCGCCGAGTAGAGCGTCGGTGGACCGATAGTCAATATCGGGGCGCTCGGCTGCCGCCTCCTCGAACAACTCGTTGATGACCACCCGCGCTTCCTCAAGGCCCTCGTCGGGTGGTGTCGGTGGCATTCCCAGCCAGACCACGAACACCCCTTCAGCTACTAGGACGTCCAGTACCTGATCGACACGACGTCGGTACCCGGCGGGCTCAGCCAAGGCCTCGCCGAGGTCCCATCCTCCGAGCATGACCACTACGACCTCCGGGTTCCCGTCCATCGTCTCGGCGAGGTACCCGTCGAACTGGGGACGGAGCAGCCCCACCCCCCCATAGGACCGGTTCACCACGACCGCCCGACCGGTGCTCTCTAGTGCCGCTCGAATCCCCGGATCCGCGTCGAAGGCAACGCTGTCACCGATCGAGGCGACTCGGAGAGGGTGCTCGGCTGTCGGGGTGCGCCGAACATCCCGACCGTCGGAACCGGCGGTAGTGGTGGCCGGCCCGTCCGGATCGCTCGGCCAGCCCAAGCTCTGGACACCCGAAATGTCACTGCCACAGGCCCCAGCGGTAAACAGCAGGACGAGCGCCGCTGCTGCCCGACGCTTGGCCACCACGGGGGCGAGGCTAACCGGGTCGGTCGAGAGCCACGGTTAGGCTCGCCACGGTATGGACCGACAGCGTCTGTATCGGACCCTAGGGATTCTTGCCCTGCTAGTCGGCACCTGGGTGGCTGCCGCACCTTTTTCCCGCCCGCTGCCCGGCGGTGCTCCCTTCTCCTTTGAGGCCACCCCGGAGGTGAACTGCCGGTCGCCGCTGGTCGGTTCATTCCGGGGGGACCGGCCGGTGGCCGAGGTGTACGTTGCGCCCCGACCCCAGGTCGGCGACCGGACCATGGAGATCACCATTGACTGCGGTGGTCGAGCCCGGTTCCGCCTCTCCTTCGGAGCGGGCATGGCACTGGCCGGCCTTGTCGTGCTGGTCGCCTCGCGGGGTTCGTTCGGTTCTCTGTCGCGATGAGAGAAGACAACCTGGCTTCGACCGCGGCACTGCTCAATACGGTTTTCGCCCCGGATCCACCAGTCGGAGCCGAGGAGCTGGACTGGTACTACCGATCAAACCCGGAGGGCGAGGCAGCGGTCGGCCGGGTTGAGGAAGGTGGCCGCCAGGTTGGTAACTATTCCCTCGTCCCGCTCCGGTTCGATCATGCCGACGGCACCCTCCTACGCCTCGGCCTAGGGGTGGACCTCGCGGTACACCCAGAGGCACGAGGTACCGGGACGTTCCGGGCCACCGTGGAGGAGAGTTACCGGCAGGGCATGGCCAGTGGCCTGGATGGCATCCTCGGCGTTGCCAACGCCCAGTCCTCACCGCGCATGGTCGAGGCCATGGGTTGGCGCCTGCTGCCCCCTCTACCCCTCCGAATCCTGCTCCCCCGACCGCCCGGGGCCCGGGTGGAACACCTCCAGGTCGACTCGGACCTTCTGGATAGCGGCCGCATCTACGATCTGCTCCCACAGCGGAGCCGTGGTTGTTCAGCGGGCTTCACCGCCACCTGGTCGGCCGAACTTCTGGTTTGGCGCCTCGCCCGGCCTCGTGGCGACTACGTGCTGCACGTCCTTGAGGACCTACTGGTTGTCAGTACCCGTACCTCGTTCGCCGGACTGCCAGTCGCCGTGGCCCTGAAGACTCTCCCCAGACACCCCATCCCCGAACCCTTGGATTGTGGCCGGATCGCCGGTGCGATCGCCGCTTACCACCACACCCCGCTGGTGATGCACTGGGGGATCAACCCGGACGTGGCTTACCAGGGACCCGTCGTCCCCCGACGACTCCAGCCGCGGCCCCTCGACCTGGTACTCCACCCGTTCACCGTCGACGGTAGTCCCCACTTTGATCCCGCTACCTTCACCATGGCTGGATTCGAATTCCTGGACTTCGACGCCTACTAGCTACTGGGTGGTCCAGAGAGCACTCCGGTACCGTGAGACAGTGCGCACCGCGGTGATAATCCCGGCCTTCAACGAGGCCCAGGCCCTACCAGCTGTGCTGTCCTCTCTCAGTAACCAGGTCCCCGACCATGACGTGGTGGTTATTGACGACGGGTCGACGGACGCCACGGCCCGCGTGGCCCGAGATGGCGGTGCCACCTGTCTTTCCCTGCCGTTCAACCTGGGAATCGGTGGTGCTCTGCGTCTCGGCTTCCGGCACGTCGTCGACCAGGGCTACGACAGGGCTTACCAATTCGACGCCGACGGTCAGCACGAACCCTCGCAGATCCCGGTTCTTCTGGCCGCGCTCGACGACGCCGACATGGTGGTGGGTAGCCGATTCGGTTCCCATACCGGCTACCGGGTCGGGTGGAGTCGGAATCTGGCTATGGGGCTACTCCGCCGGTTGGTTGGGCACCTGAGCGGTCAGAAATTCACCGATACATCATCCGGGTTCCGAGCTTTCCGGCGCCCGGTCCTTCAACTCTTCGCCAGCGAATACCCGGTCGAGTACATGGACTCCGTGGAAGCCCTCATCCTTGCCACCGGCCGAGGGTTTCGTGTAGTAGAGGTCCCGGTTTCCATGGGTGACCGACGCGCCGGGCGGCCGTCGAACCGTAACCTGCGGTTGGTGTACCACTTCGTGCGAGTCCTAATCGTGCTACTGGCCGGTTCGCACCGACGGCCGACCCAGACGTCGTGAGCGGCGGTGCTCATGTACTAGTGGGCCTCCTGGCCTTGGGTGCCCTGTTGGTTGTGGTGCGCCTTGTCCGCCTTCAGGTCCTCAAGGCCAAGTACTCGATCCTTTGGTTGACGGTAGGGGCGGCGCTGGCCGTAGCCGCTGCGGCACCCGGCGTCTTGGACTGGGCGGCCGAGCGCCTCGGCATCGGCTACCAGCCAACCCTGTTCCTTCTGCTGGCCATCGGCTTCCTGCTGCTTCTCGCCATGCACTTCTCCTACGAACTGTCGAGGATGGAGCGGCGGATCCGGACCCTCGCTGAGGAACTCGCATTGCTGCGACAGGACGGCGAACGGAAAGGCTGACCCACTTCCGCCGGGAAGCTATCTGTCCAGGTTGAACTAGCCGTCCGGTATGAGCCAGCCGTCGGCCACCAGACGCTCTTCCAGTTGTCGAGCCAGCATGTCTGCGCCGACCTCGTGGAAGTGGATCCCGTGTTCTTTCCGGAGCGCCAGGAGCGAACCGTCCGGCATGGTGAGGTTCCATCGGAAGCCACCGTCTTCGTCACCGAGTACCTCCATGCTGTCTAGCGTCGTCGCCCAGGGCTCCCAGGAGACCACCGCGGAGGTCCACACCTCGTTGAGGTCCTGGGTGAGGTAGTCGGCGTCGGCCATGACCGGTGTCGTCCACCAGTAGAGGAGCGCCCCTCCGGCCAGCCAGTGGGAGATCGCCTCATCGGCACGAGTCGCCAGTACCTCGCGCCAGCGTTGCGAACCGGGTTCCAGGTCCTCGCCCTCGATGGCGTACCCCTGGAACTCATTGGCTCCGATCATGGCCACGACCACGTCCGGGCGGATGGTGGCCACCATATGGTCATAGTCGGGTAACACATCCTCCTCCCAGTCCCAGAACGGAACGACGAACCCGAATCCAAGAGCT
>Ga0208881_1000630_pt1 | contig 12356 bp, 7 predicted proteins | sample Knorr_S23_td_AAI_FD_185610 | JGI IMG/M metagenome (GOLD analysis project Ga0208881, IMG submission 185610) | Marine microbial communities from Southern Atlantic Ocean transect - Knorr_S23_td_AAIW_ad_876m_LV_B (SPAdes) (version 2) | ecosystem: Environmental > Aquatic > Marine > Oceanic | place... | reverse complement strand
GTCTGGGTTAACTGAGGCTAGTCGAGTTTTATCGAAACGTTAGAAGAAGAGGGCGCTATGCTAGATGATCAATCGAATGACGATATTGTGCTGGTTTATGACAAGCAGGACCCCGATTGCGACAACTATGGCCAGAGGCTGGGCAGTAACCAATCGGTCGGTCCGTTGCGCATCGTCGATGCGCGGCAGTCCGGTGATGTACTAGCAGAGATTACCGCACAGGGTTTAGATATCGATCAGGGCATGGTGGTAAAAATGGATGGTCTATTATGTTACGGTGCTGATGCCATTCACGCACTGGCGCTGATCAGTAGTCGTGGCGGTATTTTCAATCGCTTAAATGATTGGATTTTTCGCTCGTTGGCCATCTCACGTCTTGTCTACCCATGACTAAAAATGTGCCGTAATTTACTGCTAAAACTATTGGGTATAACCAAGATTGACAACTTTGGTGCCGGCGGCCATGAAAGATTTTAGCCAATACATGGCACTAATTGAGTATATTGGTTGTCCAAAATCTCAAGACCCACAATGCTCAATCAACATGTAATGAGCTTAATTCAAAAAGGGAATTCCCGATGATCAATTTATGGCGTCGTGCCGCAGTTCTTGCTGCAAAAACTCCAGACTCGCGAAATCGTTCCGCTGACCTTTTTAGGGCTCTGTCAATTTTGGTGGTAATCTTTGGGCACTGGTTGATGGCTGCACCTTACATAGATGCAACAGGCTTGCATATTGATCATATTTTGGTCCGCGCGCCATGGACGCAATGGCTAACCTGGGGCCTGCAGGTGATGCCGGTTTTCTTCTTTGTGGGTGGGTTTTCCAACGGTATTACGTGGGATGCCGCGACAAGGGATGGACGGACCTATGGAGAATGGTTGAGTACGCGCTTGCGGCGTTTACTTTATCCTGTGTTTGTTCTAATAGTGTTTTGGACGCTGATTGCGGCCATTGCTCACCAGGCAGGCGTTGCTGCCGAGATTATTAAAGTCGGCTCGCAAATCGCGTTGGTACCCACCTGGTTTCTTGCTATTTACGCAGTGATAGTCGTGTTAGCGCCATTGGCGCGAATGGTTTGGTTACGCTGGGGTATGCTAACAATTGCGACTCTGGCGTTGTTGTCAATTGGTGGTGATTTACTGTATTTTTACTTTGATTTGAAGCTATTAGGTTGGGCCAATTACCTGTTTGTTTGGTTGGCAGTTCACCAGTTGGGCTATGCTTGGTTGGACGGTCGTTTTGCCTCCACGGGAGCTTCCATCACATGGTGCCTCATTGGGGCTGTGAGTTTAATAGCAATGGTGAAATACGGTCCCTGGCCATTGAGTTTGGTAGGAGTGCCGGGTGCTGAAGTGACTAATACCACGCCCCCTCACTTACCACTTCTTGCATTAGCGGCCTGTCAGTTTGGGTTTGTACTCACGGCGCAAGGAATTTTAAACAGAGCATTACAAAACCTGCGTCTGTGGGCCGCGACGGTGTTATTAAATGGCATGATCATGACAATATTTTTATGGCACAGCACCGTCATGATTCTGTTATTTGGTGTTGCCGTGTTGGCCGGTGGAGTCGGTTTACAGGCTGAACCTGTGAGCAGCGCTTGGTGGTCAGCTAGAGCAGTTTGGATGCTGGTGTTTATGATTGGTTTAGTGCCCTTCGTGGCGGCTTTTTTACGATTTGAGTCGGCTGCTTTTACCAATAATAAAACCCCGGGCGTGTGGCGGCTCCTGATGGGCACTGGTTTGATGGCTGGTGGCCTCGCACTTACAGCCTATGGAGGTATCGCCGGTAACAATCTTGTTGGCTTGCAACTCAATGCGTTGGCGTTGTTTTTTGTCGGTGCTTTTGGTGCCGGAATAGTGCCCTATTTTAATAGAGTCAAAAACTTGGCCTAAAGTGTGGGCCTGGGGGTAATCAGCTCGACAGCCCTGTTAGGAACATTTCTGAAAACGGTTCAGTAACGAAAGGTAGATATCAGTGGGCACGGGCCCAACCGCGACCCACTCGAGTGTTAGATCTTGAATATTTACGCTGCTAGCCGACGCAGTCTGGCCAAAACCCTGTTGTAGCCGAGATACCTGATACTGCATACGCAAATCTTTGTCCTCTGCAGGGGTTTCTCGGTCGGAGAGGATCTCTGCACGGATACACAGCGTTTTAAGTGCTTGCTCATACTCACTCTGTTTTTGTGCGCCCGCAGGATAGGCAAAGGCAATTTTTTGCTCGAGAGCAGCTAGGCCCTTTTTTGGCCAATGACTAACACTATCAATAAAGTCCTTGGCCTTTTGCTCCAGGTCTAGTCTTTCTTGCTCTTTCGTGGTTAATTGGGACAAGCGAATTTTGTCGGCGGCTTCCAGTAAATCCACCCATACTTGAGCCTTCGCAGCCTTTAGCTGCTTTATCACAGCGGCATCAAAGTGTTTGATTGCCGTGTAGAGGCGCTCGTTTAAAGCGGTTGAGGCATTTTTAGGTAAGTTACCTATTATCCGAAATTCTTGCTGACACTCAGTCACCCGAGTGCGCGCATCGAGTAGTGCTTTGCCGGTTAACTTAGCTGAGTTTTCAACTTCAATTAGCAATGCTTGGGCTTGAGTCTTATGCTCCTGGAGCTCAGATTTAAATTCCTTGGCTTGCTGTCGGCGTTTTTCAAAAACAGCATCACATCCAACTCTGAATGTTTGCCATAGTTTTTGATCATCTCTACGTGATGCACTGCCGCTATTTTTCCACTGGGCCTGTAGGTCTTTGACCTTTTCAACGGCTCTCCGGTTATCCTGCTGCTCGGCCAGCGCAGTGACCTGTTTGATTAATTCTTGTTTTACTAGAGCATTTTTCTGCTGTTGTTGGCTGAGCTTTTCTCGCATGGCATCTAGTATACGATCGAAATCTCGCTGCACAGGCTTATTGGCCTTTCGATCCGCAGGCGCATAACTCTGCCATTCTCTAATGCCAGCACCGATTAACTTCTCAAAAAAACTCCAGTCTGTATTTTCGGATCCCTCACCTTCCCAATGTTGGGCGTCAAAATACTCGGTTAGTTGGGCAACTAGCTGGCGACGTTTATCCAGATTACCGCGTCGAATCTCAGACTGTGCGGTAAAATATTCCTTGCAGGGTTGGTAAGCTTGCTCGGCCAGTTGATGAAAAGATGCCCACTGCGCTTGGTCCTGCGTCCCTTTGCTCAGAGTTTTCCATGCCTCTTGCAATCGCTTGATTTTGGTTGCCAGCGCCTCTGGGTTTTCCTGACTATCAACTAATGCTCCCATTTGATCAATTAGCTGTTGTTGCTTTGGCTTTACTGCATAGTTTTTCCAGTCGAGTAATTTATCTAATGCTACGTCTAATTGCTCCAGCTGGGTAGACACTGAGGTTGGTATTTTGGACAGTTCTAGCAGTTTTTTATCCAGAGAACGTCTTATGCCTGCCGCTTGTCTAGACTCGCCTGTTTTAAGGGCGCTATTGGCTTTGCCAATTAAGGCATTTATGTGGCGCAACTGATTAGTGAACGTCTTTTGTTGATCGACCCAGAACTTTTCTTTGTTGGCCATTAACCCCTTAACATCCTTAACCGCTTGGGGAACTATTGCCGCTGGCAGTAATTGGGCTGATTTCAGTCTTGCCTTTATTTCGCCATACACCTGTTCATTACTCTGTACCTCACTGTCGCCTTGCTGCGGCGTTATCAATAATGCAGCGTGCACGGCTAGGCTTCCGTGGTTAGACAGTTGTTGTAGTTGAAATGCAATGCTTTCATTTAACTGCGTAAATATCTTTTCATCGTCAGGATTAGAAGGCAGTAATTTAAGAGCGTCATTGTGACGTTGTTGGCATTTGGCGCGCGCCAATTCGATCGTTTTACACTGCTCATCTGTACCCTCTATTTCATAAAGTTGGGCTAAATAGCTAAACAGTTCAGCGATGATGTCTTGAAGACTTTTTGCAGCTGAGTCTATTGCCTCGTTCTGCGCTGCGCGCGCTCCGCATTGTTGTGCATCATCTTCGATGCTTTGCTGGCAATCTAATATAGCTTTTTGAGCTCTTGCAGTGGTGGCTTTTGCACTTTGTGATTCCAATAATTGCCATTGTTTGATTAAGCGGCGTGCTTTACGAGTAAATTGCTCATCGAAAGTTCTTTTGCTATGGACTTCCAAACGTTCGCACAGAGCTTCAATCGCGGCTTTGGTTTCCGCGGCCTGCTTTTCACTCTCGCGAAATACGTCGCACTTTTCTTTAGCAATGTTGTAGACCAGCTTGTCTTTACCTTTAGTCTCTTTAAGCAGTTTTGTTAGTGTTGCAAGATCATTAATTTTGTCTGCCGCTAATTCACGAAGACGAGCAGGAACTCCTTCGATGGCTATTTTGTAAAAAAAATCTGCATCAGCACTTACGTTTAGCAGTTGTTCTAGCAACTCTGGCCGCTGGCAGAACCCTACTATCGAGAACTGAGCCATGATGTCCAAGCCATCAGTGGTCAACTGTTTTAAGCTAATACTTTCGCTATCAATGAGTTCAGCAATGCGGTGCCGAGCTTGCTGCTGCAGAGTCTGAGTCTCACAAGTTAGGGCGAGGTCGGTTAGTCGGGTGCCATAATCGAGGTGGTTAATCGCTGCGGCCCGCACAATTTCAGGCTCTTCACTGGCGGTGACGGCGATTAATGAGTCCATTGATAATTGGCTGATTTCAGCCAGTCGCTCTTCGATGGTTTTGGGGTTTATCTTATTGAGTAATCGCGACATTATAGCCATGCATATTTCCTTGAACTGATACCAAGACCATTGCTCTCAACTAGGCACAAAACAGTCATAGTTGATGAGTAGTCTGGACGTGTTTCAGAGCCGATACCTCGGCCCTCAGATTGAGCGCTCGTCTGCAACTCGTATTGGACAACTAATGTGATCTTACACCTAAAGAGCTTTCGACGAAATAACCCTATGGAGACCTAAATTTGATCATTGCAACTATGCTGCAATGTTAAGGCCTAGCGCTATAGAAAATGGTATTCTTGATGAACAATTTAAACGGACTTAATTACAATGAAAAACACTCTATCGACTATCGTTGCCTCCCTCATGATTTTTTCTACACTCACGCTCACGACCCAAGCTGATGAAGGGATGTGGCAGCCACACCAATTGCCAGCCATGTCTGATGAACTTGCTGCAAAAGGCCTAGAGATTGATGCAGAGTCTATTTCGTCGTTAACGGAATTTCCAATGAATGCGGTGATTAGCCTTGGTGGTTGTACGGCTTCATTTGTATCGTCGCAGGGATTGGTGGTCACCAATCATCATTGCGCGTACGGCTCTATTTTGCACAATTCAACGCCTGAGAAAAACCTATTAAAAGATGGGTTTCTGGCTAAGTCCTACGCTGAGGAGCTGCCTGCGACGCCGGGTTCACGTGTGTATGTGACCGAAGCGGTGACACAGGTGACAGAACAGGTAGTGTCGGGTTCAGAGGGTAAAGTCGGCAATGATTATTATCAAGCTATTGAAGTCAAAGAGAAGTCCTTAATAGCCGAGTGCGAGACTGCGGAAGGCTACCGATGCCAAGTCTACAGCTTTCATGGAGGGCTTGAATATTACTTGGTTAAACAGCTAGAGATTCGTGATGTGCGATTGGCGTATAACCCCGCTGGAAGTATAGGCAAGTACGGAGGCGATATTGATAATTGGATGTGGCCCCGCCACACGGGTGATTTTTCCTTTTATCGTGCCTATGTGTCTAAAGGGGGTCTGCCAGCTGATTATAGTGTGGACAACGTTCCATACCAGCCAAAGAATTTTTTAAAGGTATCGGCCAAAGGCGTGAGTGAAGGTGATTTTGTTATGGTAACTGGTTACCCAGGTCGTACAAATCGTTATCGAACAGCTAGCGAAGTTGAGAACCAGTTTGAGTGGGCCTATCCAGAGGCGAAGATGCTGCGCGAGCGGTTTATGAAAATCATTAATGAAACTGCTGAAGAGGGCAGTGACGAGCGCATTAAATATGAAAGCCTTCTCGCTGGGTTAGCTAATTACGCCAAAAATTTCACGTCGATGATAGAATTTTATGCTAAATCACCAATGCTTGCAGACCGCAAAAGCCGCGAAAATGATCTAGCTGACTGGATAAGCAAAGATACTCAGCGTCAGGAACAATACGGAAAAACACTCGCCACGCTTGATGAGCTGATTGCTGAGGGCCAGGAAGACCAAGCTCGAGATATTATCTTGGGCTATATCCGTTACACAACAATGCTGCCTACCGCCCGTCGATTATATAGATTAGCCAATGAAAAAAGTCTGGCTGATATTGATCGTGAACCTGGTTATCAACAGCGTGACATGATTCGTTTTAAATCTAGCATGGAGCGCATTGATCGACGTTATGCAGCCAGTGTGGACAAAGCGTTGCTGTTTGAAATGCTTAAGCGATACGCTGTGTTGCCTCAAAATGAGCGCATTGATGCACTAGACAAGGTGTTTGGTCTTGGTAAGGTTCTCAATGAAGCTAGACTCAGCCGAATATTAGACCGAATGTATGCCAGGACTACTCTTGGAGACATGGACTCTCGGTTAGCCTGGTTAGAAAAATCAGTCGAAGATTTTAAACTATCTAAGGATCCTTTCATTAAATTTGCAGTTGCAATGTACGACACTGACATGCAACAAGAGAAAAAGAGCAAAGCTCTGTCGGGAAAGTTGATGAAGATCCGCCCTCAGTATATGCAAGCTATCATTGCCTTTAACCGTGATCAGGGTAAGCCTGTCTATGCCGACGCTAACTCAAGCCTACGTGTTGCCGTTGGCCATGTTAAAGGCTATGCACCTGAAGATGGACTGCGAGCTGAACCCTTCACTCGTCTTGAGGGGATTTTAGCCAAAGACACAGGGATCGATCCCTTTGAATCACCCAGTAAGCAGCTTGAGCTAATTAAGCAAAAGCACTATGGCGATTTTTATGTAAATTCTATTGATTCAGTCCCAGTAAACTTTTTGTCTACACTGGACACCACTGGCGGAAATTCAGGTTCACCAACCTTAAACGGCCGTGCAGAATTGGTCGGTCTGCTCTTTGATGGGGTCTATGAGAGCATTATCGGAGATTGGGGTTATGACACGCAGACTAATCGATCAATTCAAGTAGACAGCCGTTACATGCTTTGGGTGATGAAGTACCTAGATAATGCAGACAATCTATTAGATGAAATGGATGTTGTTTATTAACAGCTGATATTTCTACCGCGAAATTATGCTAATTGGGCTATTGGTTAATTGATCGGTAACCCTTTTAGCCAGTATGGTTTTATTTTTAAATGAGGTAGTCTAGGCTCTAAAGTTTTTGTGCCTTTGCGCTGGTTATAAAGGCTAAGCATAACGCTCTGCAAAAAGAGCGGACGGACTAAGGGGTAGATATTAATGAAGGTCGTTTTTCTGGGCTGGTTCTCAGCCTTATACCTGCTTGCCACAGGATCAGCAGTTGTTGCAGATGAGCAAGCAGGATTTGGTGTGATGCGGGGGGTTCCACCTGCTCGTGAGACGCAAGCAACCATGAAAAATTATCGTGAGCATCCCTTTAATCAGTGGACCTTCCGTAATGCCGGTGCCCCTCTGAATGTAGTGATGATCCCTCGAGAGGGTGAAATTAGAGAGTTACCTGGTCCGACTCAACCCGGGTTGGCCAATTTTAGTGTGAGCGATGCGGCCGGCAAAACTATGGAATTCCAAGCGCTGTTTGCCGCTAATCATGCCGATGGCGTCGTGGTAGTTCAGGGTGATGAGCTACTTTATGAACATTACTTTCATCAGTTCAATGCTCATGCCCAGCACCTGTGGTTTTCTATGAGTAAATCATTGGCCAGTACTGCCTTGGGCTTGCTAGTGGCGCAGGGTAAGGTTGACCTTTCTGAATCTCCAGCGGCCTATATTCCAGAGCTTAAGGGCAGCGGCTTTGAGAGGGTGACGGTGCAGAACGTGCTAGATATGGCTAGCTCGGTAGATTTCCACGAAACCTATACTAATCTCGACTCTGACTTTGCCATCCATTATGCACCGGCACTTAATTTAGGTTGGTTGCAGGGAGCGGCAGACGTACAGCCAGAAGAGGCTCAAATATATGGTGTCCATGACTTTCTAGCCAAGTTTATAAAACCTGACCCCAAGCGCGAGCCAGGGGATAATTTTGATTACAATTCAAGCAATGCGGATGTGCTGGGGTGGATTATTGCCCGCGTTAGCGGCCAGCCATTTCAAGATTTTATTCAGCAAAATATCTGGTCTAAACTAGGGGCTGAGCACGACGCTTATATTGCCGTTGACCGTGCTTATATGCCAGCTGTGACCGGAGGAATGAACAGTACCACCCGAGATGCGGCACGTTTTGGCATGATGATTAGAGACCGTGGAGAATACAACGGCCAGCAGATAATACCCCAAGCATGGGTCGATGCTAATGTGGTTATTACCGACCGGTTACGATCTAACATGAAGGCAAACACAAAGTACAGCGACGACCCTTGGAACGCCTATCACAATATGTGGTGGGTACTGGACGAAACTATCGGTGAATATTGTGCAGTGGGTATTCATGGGCAGGTGATTTATATTAACCGCAAAGCCGATACGGTGATGGTGTGGTTCTCAAGTCAGCCAAGAGCGTCGGCGGCTAGAGATCCCAATTTTCAATCTAAACTAAAAGCCGCCAGACTCTTGGCTGCTCATTTAACTGAGTAATAACGTAATGAAGAATCGCCTCTTTGCTCATTTTTCATCAACCGCTATCTTGGTCATTGCTGGATTTACTTTAAGCACCGGTATCATGGCGGCTGACCAAGAAACGGGGCGCACAGACCTCTCTATTGGGCAAGCAGCCAATTTAATGCAGTTGCCCTTGGCCTGCGCCGAGACAGAATACCCCAACAAGTTAAGTCAAACCTTGCGTAGTGAACAGGATCTTGCATCACCGAGGGGCTTACACCCGGCTTTTTATGGATGCTTTGACTGGCATTCAGCGGTGCATGGTCATTGGTCAATGGTGCGTCTTTTAAAAGAATTTCCAGATGTGGAGGGTAACGCTCAAGCCAGAGCTATCTTACAGCGCCACATAACCCCGGAAAATGTCGCTAAAGATATTGAATACCTTAGAGCCAATACCGCATGGGAACGCCCTTATGGTTGGGCTTGGTTGTTAAAGTTAACGCATGAATTACAGGGTTGGAATGATCCCATGGCCGCCCCATTGACTGCAGCCCTAGAGCCCTTGGCGGAAGAATTGTCACAGATGTACATTGCCCATTTACCAAAGTTAGCTTACCCCATCAGAGTTGGCGAGCACGCTAATACTGCATTTGGACTCACCTTTGCGTGGGATTACGCGCTACAGTTTGACGATATTCCATTGCAAATGGCGATAAAGCAGCGGGCACATGATTTCTATTTACAGGATGAAAATTGTCCCATTGGCTGGGAGCCTAGTGGCTATGACTTTTTATCTCCCTGTCTAGAGGAGGTGGACTTGATGCGGCGGGTACTGCCTAAAGAAAAGTTTATGGTGTGGCTAAATGAGTTTTTGCCTGCATTAATGTCACCAAGTTTTGATTTGCCTGTAGGACAGGTTTTTGATCGAACCGATGGTAAATTAGTGCACTTAGATGGGCTTAACTTTAGTCGGGCTTGGGTGTTTTATGCGTTGGCCGAACAGTACCCCGAACTTGGGCATCTTAATAATCTCGCTGATCGTCATGTTGCGTATTCGTACCCTAATTTAGTGGGTGACAGTTACGAGGGTGGGCATTGGCTGGGTTCGTTTGCCATTAATGCTCTATTGCCCTAAATTGTCTCTAATACACCTTGTTTGAAGTTTATAAGAGATTGTTATGAATTTTGTTCCTTACGCAGTGCCCTTTTTCTTTCTACTGATCCTTGTCGAATTGGCTTGGGGTTGGCTAAAAGGGAACAATACCTATCGTATTAATGACAGCTTAAACAGTCTGAGTCTTGGGCTATTGAGCACCGTAACTAAGTTTGTGTTTTTGAATATTGGATTACTTGTGTTTTCTAATATTGGGCAAAATCACGCCATCTGGTCCTTTAACATGATGTCTACCAGCCACTGGTTATTGGGGATTTTACTCTATGATTTTCTCTATTACTGGTACCACCGAATCAGTCACGAGCGCCAACTCTTTTGGGGCTCTCACGTGGTCCACCATCAGAGTGAGGACTATAACTTAAGTACGGCACTGCGCCAGACGAGTACTAGCTTTTTAACCACCTGGGTGTTTTTCATTCCCTGTTTCTTTTTGGGTATGCCGATCTATATGTATGTCAGCATTGCGACCGCTCATCTGGTTTACCAGTTTTGGGTACATACTCAGCACATTGGTAAATTGGGTTTTTTAGAGTGGTTTATCGTATCGCCGTCTAATCATCGTGTACACCATGCGCAAAATCCTGACTACATCGATAAAAATTATGGCGGTTTGTTCATCGTGTGGGACCGGCTATTTGGTACCTTCCAAGAAGAAGATGAACAGCAAAAACCGATCTATGGCATTCGAGTACCCCTATCAAGTTGGAATCCGTTGTGGGCCAACCTGCATATATTTGTCAATATGGCACGGGATGCTTGGCGGACTAATGCTTGGAAGGACAAACTTAGAGTGCTCTGGTCTAAAACTGGCTGGCGCCCCGCCGACGTAGCCCAGCGTTATCCGGCGAACAAATCTGATTTAAATCATTTTACGAAATATGACCCCAAGCTCAGCACAGGGGCTAAGTATGCGATGGTAGGGCAATATCTATTGTTGACCTTTTTCCATCTTTGGAGCGCGGGGCAGGTGACAAAGCTTCCTTATGAGTTGTTATGGGTGGTGGTGATAGCACAGCTTCTCACGGTAATGGTTATTGGTGCCGTGCTAGATGGCAAGCCTTTTGTCAGGGGGTTGGAGTTATCCCGATTGGTTGTGATGACAGGAATCCTTTACAGTACCTTCACAGCAAATTTAATTAGTATGGAGTGGCTGTATTACGCTATTGTCTATCTTGTTATTAGCGCTAGTTTAATGTGGGTTTGTATTAAAAAAGAGTCGAGTAGTGAGGCCGTTGCTAGCTCTGATCCAGCCTAAAAATATTAACGAATCATCATGGACTAAACCTGTGAAAAAAAGTCTGAAGGGCTCAGCCCAGTCTGTTGTGTCGCCACTTGCCGCGGCGGTAATTAGTGTTGATGTTGAACTAGGTCAGGCGGTGGCAGAAAATCAGATTATCGCGACCGTAGAATCAATGAAAATGCAGACCGCTCTTGTTGCGCCTGTCTCTGGGGTTGTTTTGGAGATCGGGGTGACGGTGGGCCAGACTGTCCAGACAGGGCATGTGGTTTGCAAGATTACCGAAGTCGATGCGCCACCCGAAGAAGACAAAACGCCTATTGATCAGCAGCCACAATCTGATGGTCCCCTTGAAAAACTTAATCAGCAGCTACATTACAGCCTCGATAGCGGACGCCAAACGGCAGTTAATAAACGTCATGCCAAAGGTTATCGAACGGCTCGGGAGAACCTTGCCCAGCTATGTGATACCGACTCTTTTGTTGAATATGGCCAACTTGCTGTGGCGGCCCAACGCGATAGAATCAGTGGTGAGGATTTAAAAGTTCAAACCGCGGCCGATGGTGTGATCACAGGTTTAGCCACTATCAATAGCGAGCAATTTGGCAGTGCGGCCACACAGGTTGCTGTTATCGTTAATGATTACACCGTGTTGGCGGGCACACAGGGTTATTTCCACCACCGCAAAATTGACCGGATGTTGAAACAAGTTCAAGAGTCTTTTCTGCCAGTGGTTATGTATACCGAGGGCGGCGGCGGCCGGCCTGGAGATACCGACGTCAAAACTCAAATCGCCGGATTAGACGTACCCACCTTTGCTAGCTGGGCTGGCCTTAGTGGGCAGGTGCCGATGATCGCAGTTAACAATGGGTATTGTTTTGCCGGTAATGCAGCCTTATTTGGTTGCGCTGACATCCGCATTGCAACCAAGACATCATGGATCGGTATGGCTGGGCCCGCCATGATCGAAGGTGGAGGTCTGGGCAGTTTTGCACCGACAGACATAGGCCCCATTGGTGTGCAGGCAGAAAACGGCGTAGTAGATTTGGTGGCCGATGACGAGGCCCATGCGACGCAATTAACTCAGCAGTGTTTGGGTTATTTTCAGGGAACCCAAGACGATTGGGAATGTGCTGATCAAACTGAGTTGCGCGATATGATGCCTGCAGACAGGCGCTATGTGTACGATGTACGGTTGATGGTTAACCACCTTGTGGATACACACAGTTTTCTCGAGCTTACTCCAGCCTATGGCTGCGCGGTG
>Ga0208881_1000624_pt1 | contig 12415 bp, 13 predicted proteins | sample Knorr_S23_td_AAI_FD_185610 | JGI IMG/M metagenome (GOLD analysis project Ga0208881, IMG submission 185610) | Marine microbial communities from Southern Atlantic Ocean transect - Knorr_S23_td_AAIW_ad_876m_LV_B (SPAdes) (version 2) | ecosystem: Environmental > Aquatic > Marine > Oceanic | place... | reverse complement strand
ATTTAAGAGGTTTTAAACATGCTTTGCAATTGGTTCGGGGAGACTATGACAATCCTGAAGACAAAGGTGAAGTTTCACATTTTCAAGCTTTAACAACGGCCTTGTCGGCAACAGTAGGTTTAGGGAATATTGCCGGGGTTGCGGTTGCCGTAGCCATTGGTGGACCCGGAGCTACTTTTTGGATGATCGCAGCCGGACTCTTAGGGATGTCTTCAAAATTTGTGGAGTGTACGCTTGGGGTTAAATACCGTAAGATCGATGAAAATGGTGAAGTTTCCGGTGGACCTATGTACTACCTGAAAACTGCTTTTGAAAAAAGAAATCTTCCTTTTGCAGGGAAGGTCGTGGCAGGTCTTTTTGCCATACTTTGTGTGGGGGGTTCTTTTGGTGGTGGGAATATGTTTCAGGCCAATCAAGCTTTCTCTCAGTTAGAGGGGCAGTTTTCTATCTTAGAAGGTAATGGAGCTTATTTCGGATTTATCTTGGCCATTTTAGTTGGTGCCGTAATTATTGGGGGTATTAAGAGTATAGCCAATGTTACAGAGAAAGTGGTCCCGTTTATGGCCGTTTTATACGTGGGGGCGTCCTTATTTATTATTGCAATGAATTACGATCAAATATTTGATGTGTTTGGGTTGATCTTCGATTCCGCTTTTTCAGGCGATGCTGCCAAAGGTGGTTTTGTCGGGGTCTTGGTTCAGGGATTCCGTAGAGCAGCCTTCTCTAATGAGGCGGGTGTAGGTTCCGCAGCGATCGCACACTCGGCAGTAAAAACAAATGAGCCGGTTACCGAAGGTATTGTTGCTTTATTAGAGCCATTTATCGATACCGTTGTTATTTGTACCATGACTGCTTTGGTCATCATAATTACAGGAAGACATACAGGTTACGATCTGGAAGGGGCCCAGTTAACATCTTCAGCATTTGAATCTGTGATCTCCTGGTTCCCAATGTTGTTAGTTGTAGCCATCTTCCTATTTGCATTCTCAACCATGATCTCCTGGTCTTACTATGGATTAAAAGCATGGACCTATCTATTTGGTCAGTCTAAATTAACGGAGTACTCTTATAAATTATTGTTCCTGATATTTATCATCCTTGGTTCTTCGGTCAGTCTGGGAGCTGTAATAGATTTCTCTGATATGATGATCCTTGCTATGGCATTCCCGAATATTCTAGGCTTGTATTTGATGTCGGGTGAAGTCAGAGCAGACCTGAGAGATTATCTCGCTCGCGTAAAAAGTGGAGCTATAAAGAAGTTTAAATAAGGCTTTTAGCATTCAACTCTCAGCTTTTATGCGCGCTCACCCTCACCTTATGGTGGGGGCTTTTTTTTGATAAGTATATTGCTTAACTTACATTTATAATGTGATGTAAATATATATGAGATCCATAATTAAATATTTTTATTTCAATAAAAGGGAGCGTTTAGCACTTTTGGTTTTCCTGTTCTTATTACTTCTTATTAATCTAAGCTTTCACTTTTTTGAAAATGAAGCGGAATACCTTCATTATGATCATCCGGAATTTCAGGCGGATTGGGTGGCGATAGATTCTGTAGAACAGCAACCGAAAATTCATACAAGTAAAAAAACCATTCAGCCTTTAAAAACGATGGTTCCTCAAGTCCCTCTTGTTAATATCAATTTAGCAGATTCGTTTGCGTATAAGAAATTACCGGGAATAGGGGTGAAATATTCGTCTCGTATTGTACGTTATCGAAATTTATTGGGAGGTTTTTATGCCAAAGAACAACTTCTTGAAGTTTATGGCATAGATTCTGCCTTATTCAATCGTATTTCATCCCATTTGTTGTTGGGGAATTACAATTTAAGGAAGATGAATGTTAATGTCTGTGGAGAGAAAGATCTGTCAGCTCATCCCTATGTGTCTTACAAATTGGCAAAGCTGATTGTGAAATATAGAGAACACCATGGGAGGTATTCAAGTCTTGATGAACTAAAGACCATTCCCTTGATTGACGAGCAATTATTCCGTAAAATTGTATTGTATTTAAAATTAGAATAATGGAGGCTGCATTGAAGCGTGTAATTAGAGATTTTTCCGATTATCCGAAACCCGGAATCGTATTTAAAGACATTAGTCCTGTGCTAATGGATATGAAACTTTATGGCGAGGTAATAGATGCATTTGCAGATCGAATTCGAGAATTGAACGTTGATGCCATTGCAGGAGTTGAAAGCAGAGGTTTTTGGTTTGGACCTTCCATAGCACATCAATTAAATATTCCCTTTATTCCCATTCGTAAGAAGGGTAAACTTCCGGGAGATACGCATTCTTACTCTTATAATCTGGAATACGGCTCAGCAGAGATTGAAGTTCAAAAGGATTGTTTACCTGTAGGAGCGAGAGTTTTAATTCATGACGATTTGCTAGCTACCGGTGGAACGGCAAAAGCTGCAGCCCAACTTGTAAATCAGGCCGGAGCCGAAACTGTGGCCTTCGCTTTTTTAGTCAACCTTACTTTTTTGGATGCCGAGCCAAGGTTAAAAGAGATTTCAAATAATATTATTTCACTTGTAAATTATTGATTAATGGATTTTTCATATTCAGAAACACAGAAAATGATTGCCGAAACTATTCGCGATTTCGGAGCACAGCATATTAAGCCTTACATGATGGATTGGGATCATACTCAGGAATTTCCGGTTCATGTATTTAAAGCCTTGGGTGAATTGGGTTTGATGGGTGTGTTGGTGCCTGAGGAGTATGGTGGGTCCGGATTGACTTATGATGAGTATGTTACCGTTATTGATGAGATTTCTCAAATTGATTCGTCAATAGGTTTGTCTGTTGCGGCACATAACTCATTATGTGTTGGGCATATTTTGGAATTTGGAAATGAAGAACAAAAGAAAAAGTGGTTACCCAAATTAGCTACTGCCGAGCATATTGGTGCCTGGGGTTTAACAGAGCACAATACCGGGTCTGATGCAGGTGGCATGAAAACGACTGCTGTGAAAGATGGAAATGAATGGGTGTTGAATGGATCGAAGAATTTTATTACACATGCCAAGTCCGGAGACATAGCCGTAGTTCTTGCTCGCACAGGAGATAAATTAGATTCACATGGAATATCAGCATTTGTTATAGAAAAAGGAACTTCTGGTTTTAGTTCCGGAAAAAAAGAGGATAAATTGGGAATGCGAGCTTCAGAAACAGCCGAGTTGGTTTTTGATCAGTGTCGTATTCCTGAAGAGAATTTACTAGGCGAACTTGGAGATGGTTTTATTCAAGCCATGAAAGTTTTAGATGGGGGTAGGATTTCTATCGCAGCACTTTCTTTAGGGATTGCCAAAGGGGCTTATAAAGCGGCTTTGCAATATTCCAAAGAAAGAGTTCAGTTTGGCAAACCAATTTGCGAGCATCAGGCTATTGCTTTTAAGCTGGCAGATATGGTGACTGAAATTGAAGCTTCAGAATTGTTGATCTATAGTGCAACTGATAAGAAAAATAAAGGTCAGAAAATGACTAAAGAAGGTGCAATGGCTAAGTATTATGCTTCTGAAGTTGCTGTAAAAGTGGCAAATGAAGCTGTGCAAATTTTTGGTGGGTATGGTTATACGAAAGATTTTCCGGTAGAGAAGTTTTATAGAGATGCGAAGTTGTGCACTATTGGTGAAGGTACTTCCGAAATACAGAAGTTGGTTATCTCCAAATCAATATTGAGTGTGTAGCTTGAAAATTAGTAAGGGTAAAAAAGTAAACATTTGCTTGTATCACAAAACAAATTTGTATATTTGCCCTCCCAAAGAAGAAAGAACAAAGTATAAATAAGTTTAGACATGATTATTATTCCTGTAAAAGAAGGTGAAGCTATTGAAAGAGCTTTAAAGCGTTTCAAAAGAAAATTCGATAAGACGGGTGCTATGCGTCAATTGCGTGCTCGAAAAGAATTTATCAAGCCTTCAGTGAGAAGAAGAAAGCAAATGATTAAAGCTGCTTACGTACAGCAGTTAAGACAAGCTGAAGAAGCATAGTCTATACTTTATAATATTTAGAGCGCTTTTGTGTATTTTTACGCAAAAGCGCTTTTTTTATGCAATACATTCAAGAGTTTATACGCTGGTTAAAATTTGAAAAGCGCTATTCTGTGCATACCCAAAAAGCGTATGAGGCTGATTTAGTACAATATAAAGATTATTTAGAGTTGCAATATGAGTCTTCACTAGACAAAGCAACTGATGTTATGATTCGCTCATGGATGATGTTTTTGATTGGAGACTCTTGTACTAGACGATCTTTAAACAGAAAGTTATCCTCCTTAAGGCAATTTTATAAGTATGCTGTTCGAAATGATTTATTGGAAAACAATCCCATGCTTAGGGTTGTTTCGATGAAAACAGATAAAAAGATTCCTTCTTTTTTAAGTGAATCAGAAATGACTTTTTTATTAGAAACTGTTGAGTATCCCGATGATTATGAAGGTAGGAGGGATCAGGCGATTTTGCAAATGTTTTATAATACCGGAATGCGATTGTCCGAATTAATAGCTTTAAAAGTTGATGATATAGATTTTTCACAGAAACATATAAAGGTTTTTGGTAAGCGTTCAAAAGAGCGTATCATCCCTTTGTTGGACTCACATTTAGCTGATTTACAGTCGTATATAAAATTTAAGGAGCGATTTATTGAAAACTCAGGCCCTCATTTATTTCTAACAGCATCTGGTGATATTTTATACCCAAAACTTGTATATAGGATTGTGAATTCTTACCTTAGTAGGGTTACTAGTGTGCGGCAAAAAAGTCCACATGTCCTTCGTCATGCTTTTGCAACACATATGTTAAATGATGGGGCCGACTTGAATGCTGTTAAAGAAATACTCGGACATGCTAGTCTGACTTCTACGCAGATTTATACTCATAGTTCTGCAGAGCAATTGAAAAAAGTATATAAACAAGCTCATCCGAGGGGCGATAAATAATGGGGGATTAATTATGAAGGTGAGATTTCATTCGGTAAACTTTTCAGCAGACGTCAAGTTGTTAAATTTTGTACAAAAGAAAATGAACAAGCTTGATGTCTTTTATGATAATATTGTTGATGGAGATGCATATCTAAAAGTAGAGCCATCGTCTGACAGAGAGAATAAGTTGGTGGAAATCAAGTTGAGAGTACCCGGAAAAGAGCTCGTTGTTAAAAAACATGGTAAGAGTTTTGAAGGAGCAATTGATCAAGGTGTTGAAGCTTTGAGAAGATCATTACTTAAGTATAAAGAAAAATTGAAGACAATGGTGTAGAAAAAAAAGTTGATCATTGTTTGTACTACAGTATTATTTTTTAAATTTGCAGTCTCTTTTACGGAGGCTGTTTTTTTATGCAGTAAAAAAAAGAGGAATTGCCGATGTAGCTCAGCTGGCTAGAGCAGCTGATTTGTAATCAGCAGGTCGTGGGTTCGAGTCCCTCCATCGGCTCTCAGTTCTTTATATGTATTGATTAGTATTTGGGGTGGGATACTCAAGCGGTCAACGAGGACAGACTGTAAATCTGTTGGCTTAGCCTTCGAAGGTTCGAATCCTTCTCCCACCACTATATAGTATAAGCGAGAGTAGCTCAATTGGTAGAGCGTCAGCCTTCCAAGCTGAGGGTTGCGAGTTCGAGTCTCGTCTCTCGCTCAATGTTACTACACGGGGTAGTAACTTTATTAATTTAGGTTTAAATATTTAAGCTATCTTATCATGGCAAAAGAAACTTTTCAAAGAGGTAAGCCGCACTTAAACATTGGTACTATTGGTCACGTTGACCATGGTAAGACAACTCTTACTGCTGCCATTACTAGTGTGTTGGCAACTGATGGTCTTGCTGCAAAACAAGACTTCGATGCAATTGACAACGCTCCAGAAGAAAAAGAGCGTGGTATTACAATTAACACGTCTCACGTAGAGTACGAAACGGTGAACCGTCACTATGCTCACGTTGACTGTCCGGGTCACGCGGATTATGTGAAGAATATGGTTACTGGTGCTGCTCAAATGGACGGTGCTATTTTGGTAGTAGCTGCGACTGATGGTCCTATGCCACAGACTCGTGAGCACATCCTTCTTGCACGTCAGGTAGGTGTTCCACGTTTGGTTGTATTCATGAATAAAGTGGATATGGTTGATGACGAAGAATTATTAGAATTGGTAGACATGGAAATCCGTGATTTACTATCTTTCTATGAGTTCGACGGTGATAACACTCCAGTGGTTCAGGGTTCTGCACTTGGTGCGCTTAACGGGGAAGACTCGTGGGTTGCTACAGTGAAAGAATTAATGGATCAAGTTGATGTTTGGATTGAAATGCCGGTTCGTGATGTTGAGAAAGCCTTTTTGATGCCTGTAGAGGATGTATTCTCTATTACAGGTCGTGGAACTGTTGCTACAGGACGTATCGAAACAGGTGTTGCAAATACCGGAGATATAGTAGACATCCTAGGGATGGGTGCTGAAAACCTTCAATCTACAGTTACTGGGGTAGAAATGTTCCGTAAAATTTTGGATAGAGGTGAAGCTGGTGATAACGTTGGTTTGTTGTTACGTGGTATTGAAAAAGCTCAGATCAAAAGAGGTATGGTAATCTGTAAGCCAGGTTCTGTAACTCCACACGATAAATTTAAAGCTGAGGTTTATGTGTTGAAGAAAGAAGAAGGTGGTCGTCACACTCCTTTCCACAACAAATACCGTCCTCAGTTCTACATCCGTACAACAGATGTAACAGGTGAGATTATTTTACCTGATGGAACTGAAATGGTAATGCCTGGTGATAACTTAACGATTACAGTTAATTTAATTAACACAGTAGCACTTAGTAAAGGTTTACGTTTTGCGATCCGTGAAGGTGGTAGAACTGTAGGTGCTGGTCAGGTAACTGAAATCCTTTAATAAGGTTTTCATATACAAATTAAAAGAGTGAACCCCCTTATTTTTTGGGGTTTTCACCCTTTTACTCACGGGTATGGTGCAATGGTAGCATTCCGGTCTCCAAAACCGTCGATGGGAGTTCGAATCTCTCTACCCGTGCTGAAAAACTATAAAGAAGATGAAGAAGTACATTATAGAATCGATTCAGGAACTGAAAAATAAAGTTACCTGGCCTACTTTGGCTCAACTTCAGTCGAGCACAATTTTGGTGGCTGTTTCTTCCGTTATTATAGCCTTAATTATTAGTCTGATGGATTTAGGCTTTGATACAATCCTTGGAGAGTTTTATAAGATTTTCTAGATTTATAGAGATATAATTTATGGTTGAGTTGAAGAAAAGATGGTATGTTGTTAGAGCTGTATCGGGTCAAGAGACTAAGGTAAAGCTTTATATAGAGCGGGAAATTGAACATTTAGGGATGCAGGATTATGTTACCCAAATTTTAGTTCCTACCGAAAAAGTTTACCAGATAAGAAATGGTAAGAAAGTAACCAAGGAAAGAAATTTTTTCCCCGGTTATGTGATGATTGAAGCCGCACTTGTTGGTGAAGTAGTGCACGTTATTAAATCGATTACAGGTGTTATTGGTTTTTTAGGAGCAACGAAAGGTGGTGATCCGGTTCCTTTAAGAGTTTCTGAAGTAAATAGAATTCTTGGGAAAGTAGATGAGTTGGCTGAATCAGAAGAATTAATGAGTGTAGCCTACGTTGTTGGTGAAACAGTGAAAGTTGTAGATGGTCCATTTAACGGATTTAATGGATTTATAGAGGAAATTAATGAAGAGAAGCGTAAGCTATTGGTGATGGTTAAGATTTTTGGTAGAAAGACACCACTGGAGTTGAACTTCATGCAAGTAGAAAAAGAATCATAAAAACTTAAGTGTTTATTTTTGGGTGACCCGTATATAAAGCTTCCTAACCCAAAAGAGGAACATTTATTAACTAAGAACAAAAACAAAAATAATGGCAAAAGAGATAGTTGGGCTCATTAAATTGCAAGTAAGAGGTGGTGCTGCTAACCCTTCTCCACCCGTAGGTCCTGCCTTAGGTGCGAAAGGTGTTAACATCATGGAGTTCTGTAAGCAGTTTAACGCTCGTACACAGGATAAAGCCGGTAAGGTTCTTCCTGTTGCAATTACTGTTTACGCTGACAAGTCATTTGACTTTGTAATTAAGACGCCTCCGGCGGCTGTTCAATTATTGGAAGCAGCAAAAGTTAAAAAAGGTTCATCTGAATCAAATCGTAAGAAAGTTGCCAAGGTTACTTGGGATCAGGTTCGTGCGATTGCCGAAGATAAAATGCCCGATTTAAACTGCTTTAAAGTTGAATCTGCAATGCAAATGGTTGCTGGTACAGCAAGAAGTATGGGTATTACTGTAACGGGAGAATTTCCTTCTGCTTAATCATATTGAGACATGGCAAAGTTGACTAAAAAACAAAAAGAAGTTGCTACTAAATTTGATGTAGCAAAATCATATAATCTGTCTGAAGCGAGTTCAATCGTTAAAGAAACTACATCTGGTAATTTTGATGCAAGTGTAGATTTAGCGATTCGTTTAGGAGTAGATCCACGTAAAGCGAATCAAATGGTTCGTGGTGTGGTTACACTTCCTCACGGTACAGGTAAAGATGTAAATGTACTTGTTCTTTGTACTCCGGATAAAGAAGAAGAAGCTAAAGCTGCTGGTGCTGACCATGTAGGCTTGGATGAATACGTTGAGAAGATCAAAGGTGGTTGGACCGATGTTGATGTGATTATCACAATGCCAAGCTGTATGGGTAAACTAGGTCCTTTAGGGCGCGTACTTGGTCCACGTGGATTAATGCCAAACCCTAAAACTGGTACTGTTACCATGGATGTAGCAAAAGCTGTTAAAGAAGTAAAAGCTGGTAAGATCGACTTTAAAGTTGACAAGTATGGTATTGTTCATGCAAGCGTAGCAAAAGCATCATTTGATGCGACTAAAATTGCTGATAATGCAGATGAATTAATCCAAACGATTGTTAAGTTGAAACCTACATCCTCGAAAGGTACGTACATTAAGAGTATTATAATGTCGAGTACGATGGGTGCAGGTGTAAAAGTTGATACAAAGTCTATTTAAGACTTAGCAAATCTAAAATACCTTAGGGTTATGACAAAAGAAGAGAAAAAAGAAGCTATCGATAAACTTACCGATCTATTGGCTGCAAGTAAAAATGTTTACTTAGCTGATATTTCAGGTATGGATGCTGATCAAACTAGCAAGCTACGTAGACTTTGTTTTAGTAAAGGAGTACAACTTCAAGTTGTGAAGAACACTTTATTAAAGAAAGCTATGGAATCTTGTGACAAAGACTACAACGAGTTGTACGATGTTCTTAAAGGGAACACTTCAATGATGCTTTCTGAATCGGCTAACGCCCCTGCAAAAGCAATCACTGAATACCTTAAAAAGAACAAAGGTGCTGAAAAACCTTTATTTAAAGGTGCTCTTGTTGAAGAGTCTGTTTACTCTGCGGATCAATTAGAAATTCTTGAGACTTTAAAATCGAAAGAAGAATTGATCGGAGAGATTATCACGTTACTACAGTCTCCGGCGAAAAATGTTATTTCCGGCCTACAATCGGGTGGAAGTACGCTTGCCGGTCTTATGAAGACTTTAGAAGAACGTGCACAATAAATTTGTACGCACTCTGTTTCCAAATAAAAATTAATTAAGAAACCTAACAAAAACACATACATTATGGCAGATTTGAAAGAATTCGCTGAGCAATTGGTTAACCTAACTGTAAAAGAAGTTAACGAATTGGCTACGATTTTAAAAGACGAATACGGTATTGAACCAGCTGCTGCCGCAGTTGCTGTTGCAGGTCCTGCAGCAGATGGTGGCGGTGCTGCTGAAGAGCAAACCGAATTCGATGTTATCCTTAAAGCTGCTGGTGGCTCTAAATTAGCTGTAGTAAAGCTAGTTAAAGAATTAACCGGTGCTGGTCTTAAGGAAGCAAAAGGAATTGTAGACAGTGCTCCGGCTCCGTTAAAAGAAGGTATTGCTAAAGATGAAGCGGAAGCTCTTAAAGCTCAATTAGAAGCTGCAGGTGCTGAAGTAGAGTTGAAGTAATTTTACTTACTTTTAAATACTCAAGGTTTAGGCTTTAAACTTCGGTTTAAAGACCTAGACCCTTTTGTGCTTTAGAATAGTCCATTTATTTTTCATTTAAATTTTTGTCCATTGGCTCAGACAAAATCAAACGAAAGAATCAGTTTTGCTTCCATCAAGTCGCAATTGCAATACCCAGATTTCCTGGATATTCAGTTGAAGTCATTTGAGGATTTTTTCCAGTTGGAAACAAAATCTGAAGACCGCGAAAACGAAGGTCTGTTTAAAGTATTTAGTGAAAACTTCCCGATTTCGGATACGAGAAATAATTTCGTACTCGAGTTCTTGGATTACTTTGTTGATCCACCTCGTTACGTTCTTGATGAATGTATCGAGAGAGGTTTAACTTTTAGTGTTCCTTTAAAAGCTCGGTTGAAGCTTTATTGTACGGATCCTGAACATGAAGATTTCGAAACCATCGTTCAAGATGTGTATCTTGGAACGATTCCTTACATGACTCAAAGAGGTACTTTTGTTATCAATGGGGCTGAAAGGGTATGTGTTTCGCAGTTACACCGTTCGCCAGGGGTATTCTTTGGTCAAAGTTACCATGCAAACGGAACAAAATTATATTCTGCCAGAGTAATTCCTTTTAAAGGTTCATGGATAGAATTCGCTACCGATATCAATTCTGTGATGTATGCTTACATCGACCGTAAAAAGAAGTTACCTGTAACGACTTTATTACGCGCAATTGGATATGAAAGCGATAAAGATATTTTAGAAATATTTGATCTTGCTGACGAAGTTAGAGTTAGTAAGGCTGGATTGAAAAGAGTTTTAGGACGTAAGCTTGTAGCTCGTGTACTTAAAACCTGGTTCGAAGATTTCGTGGACGAAGATACAGGAGAGGTTGTATCTATCGAACGTAACGAAGTTCTTCTTGACCGTGATGTTGTTCTTGAAAAAGAACATATTGACGTTATTATGGAGGCAGGAGTGAAAACCATTTTGCTTCACAAAGAAAATGCGGAAGCATCCGAATACGCAATTATCCATAATACATTACAAAAAGACCCAACGAATTCAGAGAAAGAGGCTGTTGAGCATATTTACAGACAACTCCGTAATGCGGAGCCGCCTGATGAAGAAACTGCTCGTGGTATTATTGATAAATTATTCTTCTCTGAAACCAGATATAGCTTAGGTGAAGTAGGTCGTTACCGTATTAACAAGAAATTAAATCTTGATTTAGGTCTTGACGAAGCTACACTAACCAAAGTGGACATCATTTTAATCATTAAATATTTGATTGAATTGGTAAACTCTAAAGCTGAGGTGGATGATATTGACCACTTAAGTAATCGTAGAGTACGTACTGTAGGTGAGCAGTTAAATAATCAATTTGGTGTAGGTTTAGCCCGTATGGCCAGAACTATTCGTGAACGTATGAATGTTCGTGATAACGAAGTGTTTACTCCAATTGATCTAATTAATGCGAAGACCTTATCTTCAGTAATTAATTCATTCTTTGGAACCAATCAGCTTTCTCAGTTTATGGATCAAACGAATCCATTAGCTGAAATTACTCACAAGCGTCGTCTTTCGGCTCTTGGACCGGGTGGTTTATCAAGAGAGCGTGCAGGTTTTGAGGTTCGTGATGTTCATTACACGCACTATGGTCGTTTATGTCCGATCGAAACTCCAGAAGGCCCGAATATTGGTCTTATTTCTTCACTTTGTGTATTTGCGAAGGTGAATAAAATGGGATTCATTGAAACACCATACAGAAATGTAGTTGATGGTGTTGTCGATCTTAAAAATGCACCGGACTATTTAAGTGCTGAAGAAGAGGAAGATAAAGTAATTGCACAGGCTAATGCTCCGGTTCAGGAAGATGGTAAGTTTGGAGCTGATCTAGTGAAAGCTCGTGATACGGGTGACTTCCCTGTAATTGAGCCGGTAAAGTTGGATTACATGGATGTGGCACCAAATCAGATATCTTCTATTTCAGCATCTCTTATTCCTTTCCTGGAGCATGATGATGCCAACCGTGCTTTGATGGGATCGAACATGATGCGTCAGGCTGTACCTTTGATGAAACCGGAATCTCCAATTGTTGGTACCGGTTTAGAAGGACGTGTTGCATCTGATTCAAGAGTATTGGTTAATGCAAGAGGTGCCGGTGTTGTAGAATACGTTGATGCAAATAAAATTGTTATCAAGTACGATAGAACAGACGAAGAACGTTTGGTAAGTTTTGATGAGGACTCGGCAACTTATAAGTTGACGAAGTTCCAAAAAACAAACCAGGGTACCAGTATAAATATTCGTCCTATTGTAAAGGTAGGAGATAAAGTAACTAAAGGTCAGGTATTGACTGAAGGTTATGCAACTCAGGATGGTGA
>Ga0208881_1000621_pt1 | contig 12459 bp, 5 predicted proteins | sample Knorr_S23_td_AAI_FD_185610 | JGI IMG/M metagenome (GOLD analysis project Ga0208881, IMG submission 185610) | Marine microbial communities from Southern Atlantic Ocean transect - Knorr_S23_td_AAIW_ad_876m_LV_B (SPAdes) (version 2) | ecosystem: Environmental > Aquatic > Marine > Oceanic | place... | reverse complement strand
GTCATATAGCGAATATCGCTAAGGATTTTTACCAAGTAGGTCATAAAGCGCCCTGCATCACCACCATTGATCACTCTGTGATCATAGGACAGCGCCAGCGGCAACATCAGCTTAGGCTGGAATTCAGCGCCATCCCAGATTGGTTTTATCTGCGACTTTGATACACCCAAAATACCCACTTCAGGACTGTTAACTATGGGGGTAAAGCCATTGCCGCCAATTGCACCCAGACTGGATAGCGTAAAACAGCCGCCCTGCATATCGCTGGGCTTCAGCTTGCCTTCTCTAGCACTGGTGGCCAAGGTTATAATATCAGCTGAGATATCCCAAATGCCTTTCTTATCGGCATCCTTGATAACCGGCACCACCAATCCGCGCGGCGTATCTACTGCCATGCCGACATTGATATACTGCTTTTGAATATAGTTTTCACCATCGCCAGCCAGAGAGCGGTTAAATTCAGGATTTGCCGCCAGAGAGGCCGCTATAGCCTTGATGATAAACGCCACGGGTGTGACTTTGATACCGCGTTTTTCGCCCTCAGCTTTAAGGGATTTGCGGAATGCTTCCACATCAGTGATATCGGCATCGTCAAATTGGGTGACATGGGGCACATTGAGCCAATTGCGCTGCATATTCTGTGCAGTGATCTTTTGAATCTTGCTGAGTTTTACCCTTTCAATAGGACCAAATTGTCTGAAATCAATTGCTGGGACCTGAGGTATACCTGTGCCTGCTTCGGCATTGGATTCAGACTGTAACGTAGATTTTACATAGTTATTGAGATCATCTTTTTGAATGCGACCTTTGGGGCCTGTGCCTGAGACCTTAGTTAGATCCACGCCCAACTCTCTTGCGAATAGGCGCACAGCCGGTCCTGCATAGGAGTCATTGGAAGCAGCTGCAACTGGCGCCGGTGTCGACTGCGCTGCTGCTGGTTTGGGCTGCTCTGCTTGCGGCGCCTGTGCCGGCGTTTCAGCTACTTGCGAGGCAGCGGTTTCCACGGCTTCAGTACTATCAGCTGTCACTTCTAAAAGCGCAACCTGATCACCAGTACCCAACTTATCCCCTTCCTTGGCGATTATTTCTTTGATGGTGCCAGTCTGAGTTGAGGGCACATCCATGGTGGCCTTGTCGGATTCTAAAACCAACAATGTGTCACCCTCTTCTATCTGATCACCCACGGCGACCGCTATTTCTATTACCTCAACCTTATCGTCGCTACCCATATCCGGTACTAGCGCAAATTGCTCTGTTGATAAGGTTGCAGCCTGTTTCTGTGGTGGTTCGGCTTTAACTTCCGGCTCGGTCTGGGGCTCTTCTGCCGCAGCTGGGGCTTCCTCGGCTACTGTAGCATCTGCGGATAGCTCAATTTCTGCAATAGGATCGCCAATTTTGACGGAGTCGCCATCGGCCACTAAGTATTTTGTTACGACCCCCTGAACCGGGCTCGGCACATCCATAGTCGCTTTATCCGATTCTAGGACTACCAGTGATTCCTCTTGCTCCACACTGCCGCCCACCGCGACACAGAGCTCGATTACATCAACTGTCTCTGCACCGCCTAAATCAGGAACTGTTACTATTTCTATCGCCACTTATATTGTCCTTTTAATGGATATACTCAATTTTTTTGTTACAAATACAGCGGGTTGGGTTTCTCTGGATCTATACCAAATGTCTCAATTGCCTTCTCAACCACAGCTGTCTTTATTTTACCCTGATCTGCGAGCGCTTTTAACGCTGAAATCACCACAAAATGACGATCTACCTCAAAGAAGTGACGTAGTGCCGCACGGCTATCACTGCGCCCAAAGCCATCAGTTCCCAATACATAAAATGGCTGCTCAATATAGGCGCGCATCTGTTCGGCGTAGGCTTTCATATAATCGGTTGCCGCTACAATTGGATTGGAACCATCACCCAGCTGTTCAGTTATATAGGCTGCTTTGGCCTTTTTAGTTGGGTGCAATAGATTCCAACGATCGACAGCCTGCCCCTCCCTAACCAGTTCATTAACACTGGTCAGGCTCCATATATCGGACTCAACATTAAACTGCTCTTTAAGAATTTGTGCGGCGGCAATCACTTCATTAAGAATTGTACCCGCACCCATCAGTGTAACCTTAAGATCCGCCTCAGCCCCTGCTGAGAACTTATACATTCCCTTGATAATACCTTCTTCCACACCTTCGGGCATTGCCGGCTGAACGTAGTTCTCATTCATGGTGGTCAGATAGTAGAAGCAATTTTCCTGATCCTCAAACATACGCTTGATGCCGTCCTGCACTATAACTGCCAGCTCATAGCTGAATGTGGCATCATAACTTTTACAGTTGGGAATTGTATTGGCAAGAATAAGGCTGTGACCATCCTGATGCTGAAGACCTTCACCATTTAGCGTGGTCCGTCCCGCGGTGGCACCAATCAAGAAGCCCCGAGCCTGACTATCCCCAGCAGCCCAAGCCAGATCGCCAATACGCTGAAATCCAAACATTGAATAGAAAATATAAAATGGAATCATCGGGCAGTCGCTGGTGCTGTAGGCGGTGGCTAGTGCCAGCCATGCCGACATGGCGCCGGCCTCGTTAATGCCCTCTTCGAGAATCACACCCTTCTTATCTTCTTTGTAATACATGATCTGCTGATGATCATGGGGAATATATTTTTGTCCTGCAGAGGTGTAGATACCCAACTGGCGGAACATACCTTCCATTCCGAAAGTACGCGCTTCATCGGGAACAATTGGCACCACACGGCTGCCAATATTTTTATCCTTAACCAGTGTGGAAAGCACACGAACAAATGCCATTGTGGTGGAAATCTCGCGCTCACCAGAACTTTCCAACTGCTTGGAAAACGCAGTTAATGGAGGCGCCGACATGGGCGTAAACTCAGATTGACGCGCAGGTAATGGCCCTCCCAGAGCTTCTCGTCGACTCTTCATATAGGATAGCTCAGGACTGTCCTCTGCTGGACGATAGTAGGGAACTGTTTCCAGCTGATCATCGGTGATGGGAATACCAAAGCGATCACGGAATTTTCGCAGGCTATCTATATCCAGTTTTTTAACTGAGTGAGTATCGTTGGCAGCCTCTCCCGCAGCGCCAAGACCGTAGCCTTTGACGGTATGGGCCAGTATCACCGTTGGCTTACCCTGGCTTTCCATGGCCTCGTTATAGGCAGCATAGACCTTATAGGGATCATGGCCACCTCGATTAAGTGCCATAATCTGATCATCGGTCATATCTTTAACCAATTCTAGAAGCTCGGGGTATTTGCCAAAGAAATGCTCTCTGGTATAGGCGCCACCATTGTATTTGTAGTTCTGCAACTCACCGTCACAGACCTCGTTCATGCGCTTGATTAGAAGGCCGGATTTATCCTTCTCGAGCAGTGGATCCCAGTGGCGTCCCCAGATTACCTTAATCACATTCCAACCAGCACCGCGGAAAACCCCTTCGAGCTCCTGGATAATCTTGCCATTGCCACGCACAGGCCCATCCAGACGCTGCAGGTTACAGTTGATAACGAAAACAAGATTCTCCAGTTCTTCCCGTCCAGCCAGAGAGATAGCGCCGAGACTTTCTGGCTCGTCACATTCACCGTCACCGAGAAAAGCCCAAACCTTGCGGTCGCCGCGAGCAACCAGGCCGCGCGCTGACAGATAGCGCATCACGTGCGCCTGATAAATAGCCTGAATCGGCCCCAGGCCCATGGAAACTGTAGGGAACTGCCAGTAGTCAGGCATTAACCAAGGGTGCGGGTAGGATGATAGGCCGTCGCCATCGACTTCGCGGCGAAAACTATCCAGCTGCTTCTGAGAGAGTCTGCCCTCTAGGAAAGATCTGGCATACATCCCCGGCGCACTATGGCCTTGAAAGAACACTAAATCCCCGGGATTATCACCCTCAGAGCCACGGAAAAAATAGTTAAACCCAATATCATAGAGGGTAGCGGCAGAGGAAAAGCTGGCAATATGCCCGCCGATGCCCTCACTTTGCTTATTGGCGCGCATCACCATTGCAAGTGCGTTCCAGCGCACTAAAGAGCGAATCCGGCGCTCCATAAACAGATCCCCCGGCATGGCTTTTTCTCGGTTTACCGGTATGGTATTGCGGAACGGGGTAGTTACAGATTGAGGTAACCCAACAGCCTTGTCTGTAGCATGGGCTTGCAACTGACTTAGAATATAAGAGGCTCTATCGCTACCCTGCGTGCGACATATAGAGTCAAATGCATCTAACCATTCTTGAGTTTCTGTTGGATCTAAATCCTGAGACATGCGGCACCAATCACTGTTATTTATTCAATATTAAAAGGGGTCGCTCTAGCCAGTGTCAAGCCGGCCTAAAAAGAGTCTATATTCGCCCCACAACGGATGCGGCCATAATAATGTAGCGCGGTTACAAAATCAATGAGATACGAAAGATTTTAAGTGCAACACATATTTAAAATAAATATTAGGATACATCGTTAATCAATTGTTTTTAATGGTTATTATAGTAACTATTTACAGGTTAGTTTAACTACAAAACTGCTTTTCGAGACTTAAAAGGAAAAACTATAATACTTATCAATCCACTGGGAATCCATACTCTCCTCTGCCGCCTGCTCGCCATCAGCGGTCTGTATCCACAGGCGTCTTGGATTTTCAAGCAACAATCTATCATAGGCGGACTGTATCCCTTTGACGCTAACTTTTCGAATAGCTTCAGCGAGCAGAGCTCTATACTGGAAATCCATATAACCCAGCTTTAGGGATTCAGCAAAACGACCATTCATCTCACCCAGACTTTTGGGTGCCTCCTCTATATTGGTTAATACAGAATCCTGATGCCGTGTAAATTCCGCAGCAGATAATTGCCCGATATAAGTGGCGAACTCTTCAATAAAGCCTTGGAATTGCAAGCGTAAACCAGACTCCCCCGCCACGGGCGACTGCACTATCATACCTATTCCAGGGACGCGATTAATCGGTAGCGCAAAAGCAGAAACTACATAACCTAGCTGTTTCTCGGTGCGCAAGCTATGAAAAAAAGGCGCTGACATCATCTGTGCTATCAAGCTAAGTTTCGCCTGCTCTTCTATGCTGTCATCATCGCCCTGTATATACTGAAAAACCACGGAATCTTCATGATCAATTTCTACAGATTGATTCACTTCCACCTCTGAAAGCTGAGCCACTGTAAGCGGATTGTCAATCTCTTTAGGAGAGACTTCAGATAGTTGCTCAATCATCGCATTAGCCGAAGTAAGATTGTGATTGCCACTGATAATCATATCAATATCGAATCCCTCCAGTAGTTGCTGTGAATACAGCTGTAGCTCCGGCAGGGAGAGATTCTCGAGGATCGGCACCTGCTGCAGAGGAGTCCAGTGACCTTGAACAGAAGAATAGAGTTGCGCAATCACCTGTCTAAAGGGGTAGTCTTGCTTTGAATTTAATTTTTTTCTTAGCAGCTGCTGTTTAACCCGCTCAAATCGCGACAATGACCAATCGGGACTGCGAAATACCTTGAGAATGGATTTGAGTAGTAATTGTTGATTTTCAGAATAGCCTCCCAAAATAATGGAGACTGCATACTTATTGACACTTAAAGAGTCATTAAGCCCTGCCAAAGATGCTGTATAAAGCTCTGAATTGAGCTCATCTTTTATCAAATCTATATAGAGCTCCGCTGCCGTTATCCCCTCAACTGAATTCATCCGGTCAGTGTTGAGATCGATGATAATATTGGCTCTGGGCACTCCAAATTGGATGTTTTCTAGATGCCAGACTCTTAACCCCTGCTGCTGAACCAAAATATGAGGCACCGGCTGCTGAGTCTCTTTAGGCTTAATCAGGGCCAATTCTGTGGGAACAAATTGATTTTTCAGCGCTAAGCTCAACCCTGAAACTGTGGGGGGAGAACGCCAATCTTTGCTTAGCAATGGATCAATCGAGGCCACAGAATATGGCGCCTGATAGTATTTGGAGAGCCGGTCCACCTCAATTTCAGGAGCAGTGACCATCAGTATTAGATTATCTGGATTGAGTCGACGTGCTAAATCCTTAATAACTTTAGAGTCAAAATCGCTGCTTATATAGGGGCCGCGCAGAAGTTCCGCGCCATTATATTGATGCATCCTAGAGGCGAGACTGGATACATATCGGCTTGGATCTTGCTTTTCCGCATATCTAAAGTCAATCTCACCCATGGTTGCTATTTCCTGTTGGCGCCACGCCTGAATGCCACTGTCCCTAATAAGCGCTATCCATGCGAACACCTGAGTCACTATTTTATTGCGCTGCTCAAGACCCTCTGGAGTCAGACCTATATCTATAGCAAACAGGCTGCCATTGCGATCCTCAAGACTAACACCAGCCGCAAGACTCTCGGCCCATCCCCTGTCCTTTAAAACTTGCAACAAACTGCCCTCTCCCTCATGACCCATTAGAGAGGCTAGGTATTGAGCGGGCTTGGTTTTCCAATGCGGGCTTATCCTCGGCAACTCAAATAGCAGACTTAGTTCTCGACTTTCCTTGAGAGGTCTAAAGTTAATTTGTAGTGGCAGTCGCGCGGGCTCTATAAAATTCACGCCATAGGGCTGAATCTGCATCGCCCGGTCTTTAATATCAGCAAATCGCGAACTGACCATCTCCTGCAATTCATCAAGACTTTGTTTGCCGAGCACCACTAGCTTCATTAGGTTTGCGGAGTAGTATTGATGGTACATAGCAATTAGATCGTCGCGCACCGCTCGATCCCCGCTATCTGCCAGCGATTGCAGATTCCCGACGGTAAATTTTGACAGCGGGTGCTGAGCATTGAGTTGCTCGCGCAAAACATCCCACTGTCTGCGACCATCATCTTTGATTTTTAACCTGTATTCCGACTCTACGGCGTTGCGCTCGCGATTGACGTAGGCGCTATCAAAATTGGGGCTGATAAAGAAATGTGCAAACCGATCCAACGCCTGTTCTAGGTGGTTGGCATCAATATCAAAAAAGTAATTGGTGTTTTCAAAGTTGGTATAGGCATTGTGAGCTCCTCCATGTTCACTGATAAAGGTTTGATATTCGTCCGGACGCGGATATTTTTGGGTTCCCAAAAACAGCATATGCTCGAGAAAATGCGCCAATCCCTCTCTATCGGCAGGATTCTGATAGCTTCCCATATAAATATCTAAAGAGGCTGCAGCCTTATCCGCAACAGGATCTGAAATTAGCAAAACATCAAGGTTGTTTTTGAGCTTGATATGCCGGTATTGGCGCTGATCATTGGCGCTCTTGAAAACCTGTTCGGACTCTGTGCTCTGCAACTGCAACTGCACAGAGGGTGCCACTAAACTGCAGGACTGCAACAGCGCAGCGCTAAGCAACAGCATTGTTGCAATTAAACGCATGCTGCCAATCCGCTCAACTGAACCATTAATCCTATTTTGGTTTTTCACGGTTATATATCCTTATTCAGTGACAGCTGCAACTTATCTAGCTAAGCAGGTTGATCAGTATTCTCCGGTTCAGTCTGCTTTCTAGGCCAGGCGTTATAGATAGCCTTGACCAAAGTGGCCAGCGGAATAGCAAAGAAAAGACCCCAAAAGCCCCAAATGCCGCCAAACAACAGAACAGCAATCACAATGGCAACCGGATGAAGATTGACAACTTCAGAAAAAAGCAAGGGCACAAGTACATTACCATCAATCACCTGAATCACCATATACACAGCGAGCAACCAAGCGAACTCATTCGAGGAACCCCATTGTAAATAACCCACTAGCAATACAGGAATTGTCACAACGGTGGCACCTATATAGGGAATTAATACGGAGAGCCCGATCAAAGAGGCCAATAGCGCGGCATATTTAAGCTCCAAAAACAGAAAAGCCACAAAAGAGACACTGCCTACAATAACTATTTCAATGGCTTTGCCGCGCACATAGTTGGCAAACTGAATATCCATTTCATCCCAAATAACCGTCATCACTCTACGCTTCTTGGGCAACATATTAGAGAGAAACGACAGCAAAATATCCTTATCTTTGAGCATAAAAAATACCAATAGGGGCACCAGCAAAAGGTATATCATGATGGCTAATAGGCTCGGAAAGCTACTGATAGAAAAAGACAGCAATTGCTCGGCGAGATTAGCGACTTCCTCAGAGCCCCTGACAAAGATCAGCTGGAACTGTTCTGGCCCTATGTAATCAGAAAATTTTTCTGGCAGGGAAGTCAGTAAGGGTTTTATTTTAGCTAGCATATTGGGCACTTCGCTGAGCAGCAGAGAGGTCTGTCGGCCCACTATAGGGATTAGCCCAATCAAAACCGATATAAAGCCCAGCAAAAATAGCAGGTAGGTGGTCAATACGGCTACCGGTCGATTGAATCCTAATTTCTGTAGATTATTCACCAGACCCTGTAGCAAAAAGGTCAATATCAGCGCCGCAATTACCGGCCCCAGAACGTGGCCCAATGTGGCCAATAGGACAACAGAGACGATCAGCATCACGCTGAGGAGAACCGCCTCCTCATTACCAAAATATTCCTCTAGCCATTTTTGTAGTACCTGCTTCATGCAACCCCCGTCGCTTTATGAAACCAATTGATTTTTCAACTGTCGAATTTTTGCCTAACATTAGATACAGTGTATCCGCAATCTCTAGACAATTACCGACTCTATCATGATAAACCCACTAAACTGGACATTTTTATTCCCCAAATCGGCAGTCAGAGTCGCAAGTTTACCGCCTTGCCGTCCTCCTAGGAAACTAGTCTTTTCCCTGTTGGGCGCAGCACTTTTAAGCAACATTAGCAGCGCAGCCGAAATAGAACTACCTCTGCTGGGCGATAGCAGTTCCGGAATCATATCAAAGAATCAAGAATATACTTTGGGCAAAACATGGCTTCAAGCCTTTAGAGGTCGAGTAAAACAATACGATGATCCTTTGTTGCAGGCCTATTTAGAACACTTGATATACAATTTGGCCACTTACAGCGATCTGGATAACCCCCGCCTAACATTGGTCGTAGTCAACAATCCAACAATAAATGCATTTGCAGTGCCAGGTGGCATTGTCGGTTTTCATACGGGTATTTTTTCCTACGCAGAAAATGAAGATCAGATGGTCTCAATACTGGCCCATGAATTAGCTCATTTGAGTCAACGTCATTTTGCCAGAGGGATCGAAGCCAGACGCAATGCCTCTGCCATCAGTTTAGCTGGCCTGCTGGCAACTTTGGTGCTGAGTTCAACGGTTGGAAGCGATGCTGGATTGGCGGCAATGTCTGCAACACAGGCTTTTACCATAGATAAACAATTGCGCTACAGTCGGGGGAATGAGCAGGAAGCCGATCGGGTAGGCTTAAAAACTATGCAGCGAGCTGGCCGCGACCCCAATGCGATGGCGGATATGTTTGGGGAAATGCTTAAGGCGACTAGATACAATGGCAACAGAGTGCCTGAATTTCTCCTGACCCATCCGGTTACAGAAAAACGTGTTGCCGACACCCGCGCGCGCACTTTTAGCAACCAGCAGCGTCACTACCCAGATAGTACTGAATTTTATATTATGCAGGCCAGAGCACAGGTAGCAATGCAAAAGAACCCTGTGAACTCAATTAAACATTACCAAAGGAAGTTGGCTGCTAATACCCAGCAGACTGAGGCCGCCCGCTACGGGCTGGCACTAGCGCATCTCAAACAGAGAACTTACCAAGACGCCCAGCATATTATTCTGGATCTTTTAGCTGACAGACCCAATTACTTACCATTCCTGCATACCCATATCGAGATTGATATTGCCCTGCAGCGCTTTGATCAGGCACTGGCCACATTAGAGCGCCAGTTAAGTTTAAATCAAAATAGCTACCCCCTTAGAACTTTGCAGGCCGATGCTTTGTGGAAAGCTCACCATTACGAGAAGGCTGCAGAGGTGCTTGCCAAGCTAAGCCAAAGCCGCCCCGAAGACCCAATGATTTGGTATAAACTGGCTGAAGTGCGGGGACTGGCTGGCAATATTTCCGGCGTTCACGAGGCGCGAGCAGAATACTTTATTTTAGTCGGAGCTTTGGATAGAGCCAGAAAACAGTTGGGACTGGCCGCAAAATTAGTAGTAGCCGACTTTAAACGGCTATCCATAGTGAAGCAGCGATTGCGGAATATAGCGAATATGCAGGAGCAGTTAGAGAAACTTTAGAGGCTCTTTTTAAAATTCATCATACGCTCCAGCGCAGTGTAAGCACGTTTGGCAACTGTATTATCTACTGCCACTTCACCGCTTCCCTGTTCAAGGCAAGCCAGCAAGTTCCGGAGGCTATTCATTCCCATCCAAGGGCAACTGGCACAGCTGCGGCAGGTAGCCCCTCTACCGCCTGTGGGCGCAATTATCAGCTCCTTATCGGGCACCGCCTGTTGCATCTTGTAAAAAATCCCCTGATCCGTGGCGACTATCATTTGTTTTTGCGGCAGGCTTTTAGCGGCTGCGATTAGCTGGGAGGTGGAACCAACCACATCGGCGATCTCAACCACGGACTCAGGTGATTCCGGGTGCACCAGTACTGCCGCACCCTTATAAACCTGCTTGATATCCTGGATGCCCTGGGCTTTAAATTCCTCATGCACTATACAGCTGCCATTCCACATCAGCATATCGGCACCGGTCTGTTGTTGGACATAGCCGCCTAAATACTTATCGGGCGCCCATATAATTTTGTCACCGCGACTATCCAAATGCTCCACAACCTCAACGGCAATACTCGAGGTTACCACCCAATCGGCCCGGGCTTTCACCTGTGCCGAGGTATTGGCGTAAACCACCACTGTTCGATCGGGATGCTGATCACAGAAGGCGCTAAAGGCATCCGCAGGGCAACCCACATCCAAAGAACAGGTAGCCTCTAGACTGGGCATTAATACAGTTTTATAAGGCGTTAATATCTTGGCCGTCTCACCCATAAATTTAACACCGGCCACTATCAGCGTATCGGCCCGGTGATGGTTGCCAAAGCGCGCCATCTCAAGAGAATCTGAAACTATGCCTCCAGTCTCTTCAGCCAGTGCCTGAATCAGCGGGTCCGTGTAGTAATGAGCAACAATGACCGCATTTTTCTGAATAAGAAGCTGTTTAATTTGCTGGCGGATTGTTTCCTGTTCGACAGGGGATATTGCCTCGTCAACAGGAACCTTACTGAGATATTGTTGAACTATTGCTCTAAGGTTTTCTGTTCTAGGGTCTTCGGCACCTGAACCAGAATTGGTATCTTGTTGCATAGGGTCTGTGCTTTATAGAGTGGTCAACCAGTAAACAACGCCAGTCAAAACAATGAGTACAACGGCAACTGCTGCCATTGCATCGGCGACAGAGTCACCATTACTTTGGTTATCTAAGTCAGTCATTAAGAACTACCTTCGTGAAAGATTATAGGATCAAATCCCAGCGGGATGCGACCATGGTTTATTTTAACAAGCATTGACTCCACTGTCTCGCCTTGAGTATCAATTGCAAGTAAAGCTTGTTATTCCTTTTTTTTTGGTCGATATAGGGAAATAATAATTTAAAAGCATATACGCAAACGGTATCATAGTAGCCTCTTTATGAACCATAGAGGCACTTGCCCTCCGCAAATGTATAGATACGACAGTTACGACCATAAAATTTTAGATGAGCGGGTTAATCAGTTTCGAGATCAGACCCATCGTTATTTAGCTGGTGAAATATCAGACGAAGAATTTCTGCCTCTGCGCTTGCAGAATGGCCTGTATGTTCAGCGACTGGCACCCATGCTGAGAATCGCTGTGCCCTACGGATTGCTATCCAGCCAACAGGTCCGCAAATTGGCCCATATAGCCCGCGTCTATGACAAGGGCTATGTGCATTTTACCACTCGACAAAATATTCAGCTAAACTGGCCGGTGCTGGAACAGGTGCCAGATATACTGGCCGAACTGGCAAGCGTTGAAATGCACGCTATTCAGACCAGTGGCAACTGTATCCGCAATACCACCACAGATCAGTTTGCAGGGGTGGCTGCAGATGAAATTGAGGACCCGCGCCCCTGGTGTGAGTTAATTCGTCAGTGGTCGACCATTCATCCCGAGTTTGCCTTTTTACCGCGTAAATTTAAGATTGCAGTCTGTGGATCCGAGCAGGATAGAGCCGCTTTTTTGCTGCATGATATCGGACTACAGATAGTCAAAAATAGCGATGGCGAGCTGGGTTTCGAGGTTTTTGTCGGCGGTGGCTTGGGAAGAACCCCAGTCATTGGTTCCTCAATTCGCAAATTTCTACCCAAACAGCATTTGTTAACCTATTTGGATGCCATTTTGCGGGTTTATAACCGCTACGGTAATCGCGATAACAAATACAAGGCGCGCATAAAAATATTGGTTAAAGCTTGGACTCCCGAGGTTTTTGCAGAGCGGGTAGAAGCTGAGTGGGAACATTTAAAAGAGGGTCCTGCAACCCTTACCGATACCG
>Ga0208881_1000620_pt1 | contig 12463 bp, 8 predicted proteins | sample Knorr_S23_td_AAI_FD_185610 | JGI IMG/M metagenome (GOLD analysis project Ga0208881, IMG submission 185610) | Marine microbial communities from Southern Atlantic Ocean transect - Knorr_S23_td_AAIW_ad_876m_LV_B (SPAdes) (version 2) | ecosystem: Environmental > Aquatic > Marine > Oceanic | place... | reverse complement strand
TGCTTTATTTTTAAAGTTCCAAGCTAATCTGATGCAAAAAAGGAATAGTTTTGTTATTCTTAAATGAATAGGGAAGATGATGGGTGCCACAGGTAAAAAGCCTCCTATCAAATCCCAGATGCTTGGGCATTAAAAGAGGTGCGAACAGTGCGTATTCTAATTGTTGATGATCACGCCTTTGTTTGTGCCGGGCTTAAGGCCACACTGATCGGTCAGTTGGATGACGTGCAGGTGACGACTACAGTGCGCGGTGGAGATGTACTTTCGATTCTGGCTGATCAACAGATTGATTTAGCGATTCTGGATCTTTTTATGCCCGACGGGGGGTTTGGTCTTATCGGATTGCTTCGTGATCGCTATCCGCGCCTACCTTTAGTTGTGCTCTCTGCTTCAGAAAATCCAATACATATTAGAAAATGCCTAGGATTAGGGGTTACTGGATTTGTCACCAAATCGGCACCCAAAGAGGTGTTGCTCGAAGCGATCTCCAAAGCCCTTGATGGTGAGCAATACGTCCCAAGATATTTATCTATGCCAGAGATGGGCAGAGCGATTGATGAGGTGGATCCAGGGGTAAATATAGACAGTGTTTCAGAGCTAATCACTGGTCGGCAGATGGATATTTTGCGCTGTGTCAGTCGAGGTTGTTCAAATAAGAACATTGCCCGTGAATTAGACCTCTCTGAAAATACCGTCAAGGTTCATGTTAGTGCGATGTTGAAATCACTAGGTTTAAGTAATCGAACTCAGGCGGGTATTTTGGGGCAAAGGTTGGGCCTAGCATAATCTTCAGGTCTAAATTATCAGTTCTAAGAAGTAATTTTCTAGTCTGACAATAGATGTATGAAAATCATTAACAAGCCTTCATAGAATCGCGGGCACTTTCTTGAGGTGACAGATAGATGAAATTAAGTAAAAATAGGCTGCAGACTCTTGCAGTATTTTTCTCGATCGCAGTTGCACCGGTTATCGCAGAAGAGTCGGTGATTACTGAACATGACCTGTTTGCGGAGATCGACACAGTTTCCGGCGTTATCCATATGCGTCAGACATTACAGCAGGTACCGGCAGCGGTAACCATTATAGATAGACAAACCATAGAGGCTTCCGCGGCGGTTGATGTTGTGGATTTATTCCGCCTAGTGCCGGGATTTCAGGTGTACTTTCACCATGCCAATAAACCCGGTGTTGCCTACCATGCATTGGGGGGTGAATATTCTCGAAGGCTGGAAGTAAAGGTCGATGGGCGCTCTGTATATGAATCTATTTTATCTTCGGTAGAGTGGAGCACACTGGGAATTAGCTTGGATGATATTGACTATATAGAAGTGGTGCGCGGATCCAATGCGCCGGCGGATGGCAGCAATGCATTTTTAGCATCTATCAATATTGTGACACGCTCTGCATTAATGCAGGATGGCGCAAGAGCTCGCTTTGATATTGGCAATCAGGGTATTCGAAACAATTCATTCTCGCTCTCGGGTACAACAGGATCGATGCAACACAATATTTCGTTGCAGAGTAGGCGCAATGATGGATTTGCAGATTTTGCCGGCATTTATAACGGTGAAGATACAACGGTTACAGTGGATGATGGGGCTAAAACAAAAAGCCTGAGATATAGGGGATTGTGGACACCCAATGCCTCGGATAGTCTGGAATTACAACTGGGTATGGGTGATACGGATACCACCAATTCTCCCAAAGATTATGAGACACGTCTTTTTGATGCTTCATATCAGCACCTGCGCTGGAAGCATATTGGAAACAATTGGAGTGATATTGAATTTGTGCTCTATCATAATTCGATAGACCTTGAAGACCGAGCTGAGGAAAAAAAGTTTCAAGATGCCTACGGCATGATGTATGCAAAGGATCTGGAGTTACACGACAATGGTATTGCAGATGGGACCACTGTAAGAGCGAGTTTTCTGCAAAGTTTGAAAGGGCTTGAAGAGTCTCAGAAAAATGACTTGTTTAATGCGTTGGGGTTAGGGGCGCTGGGCATCCCCAACTTTGATTACGCACTTGATTATGTGGGTGGTCAGTTGCAACCAGCATCTAGCTGTGATTTGTCAGATCCCGCAAGTTGTTCTTTTACAGAATACGAGTCTGGTCTTGTGATGGCACTGCCCAATAATACGGTACGCGCTTCTAAGGGCCGGCATTTTTCCGATCGATGGGATGCTGAACTTAGGGGGAATTTTTATCATTGGGACAGTTTGCGTATCGGTTTGGGACTGGCAGCCAGATATGATAGCTCCACGAGTGAACTGTTTTTTGGAAGTCCAGATAAAGTCAGCCAAACGGCCTACCGAACCTATGCCAATTTAGAATGGACTGCCAGTGACAAGATCACATTAAATTCCGGCCTTATAACCGAGAAGGTTGAGCAAGGCGGCAGCAATACTTCTTATCGGGTAGCGGCAAATTACCAGTTGGCAGAACAGCAGACCATCAGATTGGCAGCAAATCACGCCTATCGAGCGCCAACAATACTTGAGCGTTTGCATAGCACTGATTATAAGTACAATGAAAATATCACTCTCGATCTCAGTGTGAAACCAGATCCCAATATTGTTGCAGAACAATTATCCAGTTATGAAATAGGCTATGGTGGCTCTTTCCTAGATAGAAGCCTGTTGCTTGATGTGCGTATTTTTAAGGAAGATTTTTCAGATATTATTGATCAAACTAGACGGGATTCTGCTGATTTTGGGATTGCTTTTGATTACGATCGACAGGTTAATATTTATACTAACGCCGCCAGCCTACAGGTTCGCGGGATAGAATGGCAACTCCAATATAGACCCACGGACAATATCCTTTTGCATGCCAATCATAGTTATGCTGATATTGAGGGAACGACTGTTTATAGCTTGTCTCCAGAGAGGGTTGAGTTGCCCCTAAGAGATTCTAATCCTGACAATATTCTGACGTTTATGGGTAGCTATACTAGCCCTAGTGGGGTGAAGTGGGGAGCTACTTATTATTACAAGTCGGCTTATTTGAGCAAGATTAGAAAATCACTTGTTGGAGATATAGATCTCTCTCATCTTACAAAGCCATTTTCTCGTGTTGATTTAACAGCTGCGAAAAAATGGCAGCTTGGAAAGCATTCAATGGAGTTATCCTTTACGGTACAGAATGTGGGTGATGACTATCAGGAGCACCATTATTTTAATCGTTTCAATAGCAAATATATTCTGGGATTGAAGCTGGGTTCTAACTGAGTTGTAGATATTAAAATAGATTTATTGGAGGGATAAGCTGTAAAAAAGACGCGAAATTAATGGCAACGTAAAAGTCATTGGGTAGAATTATCTTTGATCGCACAGAATGCAGGTAATGACTATCAGAACAGTAGTATCATTTTTCTAATGGACTTAATGCAAAATATATTTTGCAGTTAAGGATAAGTTCTAACCGATCTGCAGACATTAAAGCAGGCTTGTTAGAGGGATCATTTAAATGAGATGTTAGATGTCAAATCAATGGCGAATCAGAATTCGAGGGTAGTTAAGAAACTTCTTCACTTAGTTTTCTGTTTTGGCTTACTGTGCCTTGCTACTAGCAGTATTGCGCAGGATCTTGAGCATGTGCTTTTTATCCTCAGCAGGGATGCTCCCAACTATACTAAGATTGTTGACTTGGTTCGGACGGGTCTGTCCGATAAAAAAAAGGACTACTCGTTTACTACAGTGTCAAAGGATGCGGATACTGAAATTGATAGAGCTATCAAAGAAGCCACTATCATTGTGACTTTGGGAACGGGGGCGGCGGATGTTGCGATAAGTAGAGATTCGGATAAACCTCTGATCGCGGCACTGATCACCGACAGTGCCTTTACTGATTTGGCGAAAAAATATCGGGGTTCTACGTCTAAAGCATTGGCCTCAGGCATCAATGCGATCCTCTTAGATCAACCTTTGGAGCGCAGTACAAGCTTGGCTTCGTTGCTAATTCCAAAGTTGAAAAAAATTGCCATAATGCTGGGGCCCTCCGCCGGAACCAAGGTGCGTGACCATCGCGATCAATTAAAGAATGCTGGAATAATACCGCAGATTCTGTCTATCACTGCTGCAGATAATCCCATTCATAAGATTACTCCTGTTATAAAAAACACTGATGTTTTTATTCCTGTCCCCGATAGCCGTTTGATCAATGTAACTACCGCAAAATGGATATTGCAGTTGGGTTATAAATACAGCGTGCCTGTCATAGGGTTCTCTAAAAACTACGTTACTGCGGGAGCCCTGGCGGCCGTTTACTCATCGCCTGAAAATGTTGCTCGACAGACCATAGAAGTTATTCGCGATCAAAATCTTCGAGACTATAGCCTCAATAGGATTTATAGACCGAAATACTGCACGGTGACAGTTAATACAACAGTAGCTTGGCACCTTGAGATACAGACAAGGGATGAGCGGTTCTATCAGGGAGAACTGTGCGAGCTATGAAATCCCTATTACGCTTCAATAGTATTCGTGCCAGACTTCTGACTACCAGTTTGATTCCACTGGCCTTACTCAGTACGATCATTGGCTGGTATATGATCTTTAATCAGCGCGCTGACTTAGTCAGCAATCTGCAAGATACCGGCAGGATCGCTGTGCATCAGGTGGCAGAGAACGCGGCGTTTGCCCTGTATTCTGGCGATCGCGAGAGACTTGACGCTCTAAGTTATGTAGCACTTGAAATTCCATCGGTTTCTGGGGTGCTGTTCTACAACTACAAGGATGATCAAATAATAACAATTGGAGATATTGGCTTTCCAGTTGGGGCTATGCCTGAAGGTTTTGATCAGGGACCTCCCTTGCAAGTGGATAATCATTGGTATTTCTACTCTGACATTATTTCCGATCTCACTACAGTTATGGATTACGATGAAATTGATCAGCACGAGTCCGAGCGAATCGGATGGGTGTTGCTGGCACTTACTGATGAAATTCTGTTGCAAAAAGAGCGTAGTTTCATTCTGACCACATTGACCGTTATTCCTCTGGGATTGTTACTGGCTTTTTGGCTATCTATTCGAATTGGAACGACTATCTCGCGTCCTTTGGAGGAACTCACAGAGGTTGTCGAGGGAATGGAAGCTGGTGATATGGACAAAGTTGCTCCTGAACAGGGGACCATTGAACTTAGCAAATTGACCCGCGGTATTAATGGGTTGGCAGCCAGCGTTCGCCAATCTAATACACGTATGCAAAGTGAGATTACCCGTGCCACAAGTCAATTGCAGGATACTCTAACAGATCTGGAAAAGGCGATGAAAGCTCAGGATCAGTTTTTGGCACGGATGAGCCATGAGTTGCGGACACCGCTAATCGCTGTAATAGGTTTTTCTAATTTACTGTCCAATGAAGAGAGCGAATCAAGGCGGCAGGATCATCTGAGAATTATCCAGAGAAGTTCCAATGTTTTACTGACTATGATCGATGATATTCTGGACTTTTCAAAAGCTGATGTAGGCGGATTTACCCTAAAAAATACTGACTTTGATCTGGATAAATTAACCGAGGATCTCACCACTGTATTCCGCAAACAATCACAGGAAAAGGGTCTGGAATTTAAGGTTGCGGTTGCCAAGGATGTCCCCCAAAAAATCCACGGAGACTCAGTTCGCCTAGCCCAGGTTTTAGCCAATTTATTTAATAATGCGATCAAATTTACCGATCGGGGCAGTGTTGATTTCAATATTAGTTATATCGGCAAAGAGAGTGATGTAATTACTCTACAGTTCTCAGTTACAGATTCTGGGAAAGGTATTGCCCAGGCGAAAATACCTACTTTATTTGATGCCTTTACTCAAGAAGATATCTCTATTAACCGACGTTTTGGTGGCAGTGGTCTCGGATTGTCTATTGCCAAAAGATTGGTGCAGGCCATGGGGGGCGATATCCAAATCACTAGCGAGGTCTGTGTGGGATCGACGGTGACTTTCACCTGTAAGTTTTTTACATATTGTGCCAAACCTACTCCAGAGGCCACATCGTCAGCAGAGTCCAAGTCAGAAAATGTTTTGTCAGGGGTGTCTGTTTTGCTGGCGGAAGATAATCCTTTTAATCAGAAACTACTGCTTAAACTATTGGAGCGACATGGGGCCTCATGTCTGGTTGCCAAGAATGGTTTAGACGCTATAAAAATAACTGAAAATCTGCATGTTGATGTGGTATTAATGGATTTACATATGCCGGTGATTAATGGCATAGTTGCTTCTGAGGTTATTGTTCAGCAGGGCGGTGATAGCCCTCCTATTATTGGCTTAACAGCTGATATTACTGAGTCAGAACAGCAAAAGCTTATTGCGGCTGGCGCGGTGACTGTGCAGCTAAAACCAATCAATGAAGTCCAATTAATCAATGCTATTTTAAATGTATTGAACGACCATCATGAGATATCTGAGTTGTCGAGCGTGGGATTGCTAGCATCAGTGTTACCTCCTAAAGATCTAAAGATAGCTCTCTATGACAGTTTAGATCAACTGGAAGAGCGTTTGCGAGCTGATGAGAAAACCAGTCTAAGACAAATCATTCACGACTTGATGGGTCTCTGTGGCCTTTATGGGATGTCAGAATTGCGGGAGTTAGTCTTGGATCTCAGGGCTTCTTATGGCAGTTTGGATGCCCAGCAGAATTTGCAAAAGGTCAAGCAGATACGCAGTCATATCGAAGAATCTATGGTTTTTCAATAGCCTAATTGATGGGTCTAGGTTGCTAATACTTTGGTATTAATGCTTTGGTATTAATGCGTCAGTGTAATTTAAATTTACCCGCTATTATTTTAGATTAGTCATGCGGGATCGACTTTCTAGCAGGAAGCTATTAAATGGACTTGCATCGGTGGCAATAGTCACCTGATGTATTTAAGGCGACAGGGTAGTTGCTAAATGCCAGTGATGGCGTCGGTCGGTTTTGTTATTTACTCCCTCTTTTAAGCCTCGCCCATGCGAGGTTTTTTTTGCGCGCTGCTAATCTGGCCCTGACTATCGTCTTACCTCTAATGCAATAGTCTCCTAATGCAAAGGTCTCTGTTGTAAAACCCAAAGAATATCTTTTCTCGCGAGCTCATACATCATAGACTGTCAGAAATTTCAGGTTGGATATCAATGCATAAAGCCAAAGATATAAAGGATAGTTTCGCTGATCGCGAGGCGGCCAAGTATTTAAATCCAGTTCCCAGTCGAGAATTTATTCTTGATTATCTGGAGCAGAGCGTGGGGCCGTTAACTCACGAGGCAATTTGTGTCGCATTAAATTTAGAGGATGAAAATCAGATTGAAGCCATGCGCCGCCGGCTCAGGGCTATGGAGAGGGATGGTCAACTGGCCAAAAATCGTCGCGGAGGTTATGGCACCTTAGAAAAGCTCAGTTTGGTCAAAGGCCGCGTTATAGGGCATTCTGAGGGATTTGGTTTTGTCTCTCCACTGCGCGGTAATGGGCAGGATGTATATCTTTCCAGTACACAGATGCGCCGCGTATTTGATGGCGATATTGTACTGGTGCGCATTGCCGGCTGGGATCGCCGTGGGCGACCGGAAGGCACGCTTGTGGATATTGTGGAGCGCGGCACTAAACAACTGGTTGGACGTTATTTTCGTGAAAGCGGGATAGATTTCGTAAGACCTGATAATCCGCGTATTAGCCAGGATATTCTTATTTCTGGGGAACGACCCTGTGCAGCCAGTTCGGGGCAGATTGTAGTAGTGGATATTTTAGAGCCACCCACCCGAAATAGTTTGCCGGTGGGCCATATTTCAGAGGTGCTGGGAAAGCATCTAGATCCTGGTATCGAAATAGATATGGCAATTCGCAACTATGGTATTCCCTTTAGTTGGTCGGCTGAGGTTGGGGTCGAGACCGATGCAATACCCTCTGAGGTTGAAAACCGGGACTCAAGAATTGATTTGAGATCCACACCACTGATTACCATTGATGGTGAAGATGCACGGGATTTTGATGATGCGGTTTTCTGTAAGCCACGACTGCGGGGTGGTTGGACATTAATCGTTGCTATCGCCGATGTCTCTCACTATGTCAGCGTTGGTTCAGCGTTGGATAAGGAGGCATATTCCCGAGGCAATTCGGTCTATTTCCCCGACTATGTGGTGCCGATGTTGCCTGAAAAGCTCTCAAATGGGCTCTGTTCACTGAATCCCGCAGAGGATCGTCTGTGCATGGTCTGCGAAATGCAGATTAGTGGGCAGGGAGAAATAACCGGTTATCAGTTTTATGAGGGGATTATGCACTCTCATGCGCGCATGACCTACACTCAGGTCGCGCATATTATCGCTGAATATGGGCAGGGCAATGATTCGGGAATTAGACAGCAGTTTTCCGCAATTCTGCCGCAGATCGATGCTTTACAGGATCTCTCAACGGTACTTCAAAAGCGTCGAACTCAGCGTGGGGCCATAGAGTTTGATAGTCAAGAAACACGCATTCTTTTCGATAGTCAGCGTAAAATAAACCAGATTATTCCCGTTGAGAGAAATGATGCTCATCGCTTAATAGAAGAATGCATGCTATGCGCCAATCTGTGTTCCGCAGAATTCTTAAAAAAAGCCAAACTACCTGCGCTCTACAGGGTTCACGAGGGTCCAAGTGAAGAGCGATTGACATCGGTTCGCGATTTTTTAAGCGAGCTTGGTATAGGTCTTGGGGGCGGTGATGATCCACAGCCAGCGCATTACCAGCAGGTTCTGAAAGCGGCAGAAAATCGAGAGGATGCGCATATTATCCACTCAGTTCTATTGAGATCTATGAGTCAGGCTGTTTATCAGCCAGAAAATCTAGGTCATTTTGGCTTGGCATTTGAAGCCTATACTCACTTTACTTCGCCGATCCGTCGCTACTCTGATTTACTGGTTCACAGGGCAATTCGCAGTCTTATTAGAAGCGCCCAAAAGGTGGCCCATGTGAAGCGAGCTAAAGAGTATACGGTTGTCGATAAAGCCACTATTTACCCCTACGAGATTGGGGTGCTAGATGAGACTGGACAGCATCTATCGGTAACTGAGCGTCGCGCTGATGAGGCCACAAGAGATGTTGTGAATTGGCTGAAATGTGAATATCTTATGGATAGAATTTCAGAGCAGTACAGCGGCGTTGTCAGTGCAGTCACCGGCTTTGGGTTATTTGTAATGTTGGATGAACTGCTTGTCGAGGGCCTTATTCACATCACAGGTCTTCCCAAGGACTATTATCATCACGAGGCGGCTCAGCACCGTATGGTGGGTGAGCGCACTGGCAGGATCTTTAGGTTGGGGCAGAAGTTATCCGTGAAGGTGGCCAGGGTAAATTTGGAAGAGCGAAAAATTGATTTTGAACTGGTTGATAATTTAGCGACCAAGGGTAAGCCCGGCGCATCAGATAAGCTGAAAATCCCCAGTAAACGAAGTGTAAAAAGATCTAAAAAATCAACTATCAAAGCACAGGCAACGCCGAGCAAGCGTAAAAAAACCGCTTCCCAGCGTAAATCCAAATCCAGCGCCAACAAAACCCCCAAGCCTCGTCGTTAACACTCGGATTGAGTTAGCTCTGTGATGACTGGCTAGCCCATATGCTTGGGTAACAACTCATTCAGTAATTCGCCGATATAATCGATAAACAGGGTGCCGATATTTCTCGAGTAGAATGTGCGGTCGCGATGGCCCAGAGCTATAACACCGAAGGTATTTTCATTGCCCAGCGGCAGTGCCACTACAGATTTGACGCCTGCGCCTCTGCTGCCAAATAGGAATGAAAGTTCTTTATCAGGGATAACCCCGCACACCGCTTTCTCGGCTAAAAGTATCGCGCCTATCTTGGCTTTTGCCTCTTTTTCAGTCACTAAATTAGCACCTGTTTCAAGTTGTATAGCACCGTTGTTTAGCAGAGTAAGGCTATAAAACTCGGTCGAGAAATCCTCATCTAGACTGCTATAGAGGGCTTTTACCAGGGTGGAGAGATCACTGGCTCGCAATAGGTTGAGAGCTAGGCGGCTGGTTTTTTCGAACAGCAGTGCATTTTCATTAGCTGAGGCGACCATTTGATCAACCCGTGCACTCATTTCTTTATTGCGGTCACGCATCACTGCCACTTGCCGCTCTACCAGCGACACAGCCTTGCCACTGTCGTGGGAAACATCGATGATTTCTAAAATATCGGGATTGCGTTCCAAAAAACTTGGGTTATCTCGAAGGAATTCGCGCACCATTTCTTCATTGGGGCAGGTCTGTTCGGTCATAGTTTTATTTGTCCATGGAAAACGCTGACTGCGGGTCCGGTCATAAGCACCGGTTGAGAATCACCTCGCCACTCAATGCGTAATTCTCCCCCCAGCAACTCAATTTTGACTGAGTGGCCTGTCAGTTTTTGCTGTATGGCTGCTACCGCGGCTGCACAGGCCCCAGAGCCACAAGCCTGTGTTTCGCCTACACCGCGTTCAAATACCCGCAGTTTTATATGCTGTGGATCTACAATCTCCATAAAGCCAACATTGACGCTTTCGGGAAATCTTGGGTGCGCCTGTAGTTGAGATCCAAATGCTTCTACAGCTGCCGTCTCAATATCCTCCACTTGGATCACTGCATGGGGATTGCCCATTGAGATTGCCGAGATAGAATAGGGCTGATTATCTATATCAATTGTGTACAGCTTATCTTGTTGTTCCGCAACAAAGGGGATATCTGCTGGCTTAAAGACCGGCGCACCCATATTTGCGGTGATTAAATTTTTAGAGCTGGATTGTATCTCCATAACGCGATTCTTGGTTTTTACCAGCACCGATCTCTTACCGGACAGACGTTGATCAAAAATATAGCGGCCCAGACAGCGAGCGCCATTGCCACATTGTTCTACCTCGGCGCCATCACAGTTAAAGATACGATAGTTAAAGTCTATATTTTTCTCTGACGGGGGCTCGATCACCAGTACTTGGTCGCAGCCTATACCAAGATTGCGATGCGCCAAACGCCTGACCATTTCGGGAGAAACATTGATGGTTTGCCTGACCGCATCGATCACCACAAAGTCATTGCCAAGGCCGTGCATTTTTGTAAATTTCATCAGCATAGTCGAGGGTTCCCTTATTGCTCTGCCATCAGCTGTTCGCCCCTGACGAGATCCTCAAAAGTTTCCCTCGCCCTAATAAGATGCAACTGTTCACCATCCACCATAACTTCGGCCACTCTGGGGCGGCTATTATAATTTGAACTCATGGTAAAACCGTAAGCTCCAGCTGATAACAAATACAGATAGTCGCCCTCGGCAATAGCCAGCAGCCTATCTTTGGCTAAAAAGTCGCCGGTTTCGCAAATTGGACCCACCACATCGTAGTTTTTTTCTGTTCTATTGGCTTTGCTCTCAACAGGATGGATATGCATCCACGCATTGTAAAGCGCGGGCCGCAACATATCATTCATCGCCGCATCAACGATTGCAAAGTTTTTTTCGCCATTGCTTTTTATCACCTGTACCTGCATTAACAGGACTCCCGCATTGGCGGTAATAGAGCGCCCCGGCTCCATTACTAGCGTCTCTGTGCGGTCCTTTAGAAGAGGCAGCAGAGCTGCCATATAGCTATCTAAAGAGGGCACCACCTCATCTTGATAGCAGACACCCAGGCCGCCACCAATATCTATATGTTGCAACCTAATACCTGACTCAGCCAACTGGTCTACTAGTACTAGCAAATGGTTCATGGCATCTATAAACGGTCTGATATCGGTCAACTGGGAGCCTATATGACAGTCGACGCCAACTATAGAGATATTCTCCATCTGCGCCGCCCGCTGGTAGACGTCAAATGCCTTGTTAATATCTATACCAAATTTATTTTCTTTAAGCCCTGTAGAAATATAGGGGTGGGTCTTGGCATCCACATCGGGGTTAACGCGCAGTGATACAGGTGCCACCCGATTAACCTCGGCGGCAGTTCGGTTAAGTAACGCCAGTTCTGATTCTGATTCTACATTAAAACAGTGAATACCCACTTGCAGTGCACGGCGCATTTCCACCGCACTTTTTGCTACACCTGAATAAACTACTTTTGCCGGATCTCCCCCTGCTAATAGCACCCGCTCCAATTCACCAGCGGAGACTATATCAAAGCCGGCACCCAGTTTTGCGAGGGTCTGCAATACTGCAATATTTGAGTTGGATTTTACCGAATAACAAATCAGGTGATCTTGAGAGTCCAAGGCGCGCTGATAGTTTAAAAAGTTTTCGCTAATAGCGTCTTTGCTATAGGCGTAGCAGGGGCTGCCAAAGTCTCTGGCTATTGTGGCCAATGGCACATCTTCCATAAACTGTTGATTATCGCGCGTGGTAATAGTGCTGTGCATAGCCGTTAGGACTCCGCATCTTGGACTGTTGCATTGTCGTCCGGCAGATAGAGATCACCTGTGTTTCCACAGCCGGTTAGTCCGCAGAACAAAATGAGCGAAAGTAGCAGTGGGAGTCGATAAAGCATATTCTGT
>Ga0208881_1000619_pt1 | contig 12472 bp, 8 predicted proteins | sample Knorr_S23_td_AAI_FD_185610 | JGI IMG/M metagenome (GOLD analysis project Ga0208881, IMG submission 185610) | Marine microbial communities from Southern Atlantic Ocean transect - Knorr_S23_td_AAIW_ad_876m_LV_B (SPAdes) (version 2) | ecosystem: Environmental > Aquatic > Marine > Oceanic | place... | reverse complement strand
GCACCTCTTCATTGATACCGGGTTCAACGGTGACACTGAGACCGCCTCCGTGATTAATTCTAGGAATCTCGACTGCCTGCTGCATGTTCATTCCGAATTCAACCACGTTGAGAAAGATCTGAGCATGTTGCTGAGGCTGTACCGCACCCCCCATGGCCCCGAAGGTCATGAAGAACTCTCCGTCCTTGAATGCCATTGCCGGAATAATGGTATGGAATGGGCGTTTATGCGGTTCGACAACGTTCATGTGGCCTGGCTCGCGCGAGAACAGAGCTCCTCTATTCTGCAACGTAAAACCGGTACCAGGAGCTACTAGGCCGGACCCGAATCCTGAATAGAGACTGTAGATGAATGAGACGGCATTGTGATCCTTATCCATGACCTCTAATAGGACAGTATCACCGTTTCCATTAATCCCCGACTCTGGTCGTTCCATAGCCCTGGTTGGGTTGATCCGTTCGAATTGCTGGCGACCATATTCAGTCGAAATTATTTCTTTGATTGGAAGATCATTAAACTCTGGATCAGAGTTCCATTTCTCGATATCCGCGTAGGCCAACTTCTTTGCCTCAATAACATGGTGTAGATATTCGGCGGAGTTATGGCCCATTGAGCCCAAGTCTACATTTGCCAAGATCTTGAGCATTTCGAGAGCAGCAATGCCCTGTCCATTTGGTGGTAGTTCGTAGAGCCTGTAGTTCTTGTAGTCTGCATAGATGGGCTCAACCCACGTAGAGGTGTGATCCTCAAAGTCCTTCATGGTGAGAAAGCCATCATGTGCGTCAGAATAGTCAACGATCTTCTTAGCGAGAGAGCCCCTGTAAAAAGCGTCCCTGCCTTCCTTACCTAGTAGCCGGTAGGTTTCAGCTAGGTCGGGGTTCCGGAATACTTCGCCAGCTCTGGGCGCTCTCTCGCCATCGAGTAGCCACGTCTCTCTCGTGGATGGTTCTTCGTTGTTTTCAAGAGATCTCCACGCATCGGCGATAATCGGAGAGACCGGAAAGCCATGTTCTGCGTAGTGAATTGCTGGCTCTAGTACTTCGGCCATGGTCATTGTCCCATACTTTTCTAAAACCTCGAACCAGCCGTCGACCGCACCAGGTACCGTCACGGAGTATATACCCCTGATCCGGTTCATATCATGCTTTTCCAGCTTCCCGTTCAACGCATCCAGCGTCATAGCGTAGGGTGCACGTCCGCTCGCGTTTAGACCGACCAGTTTCTTCTCTTCTGCGAGGTAGACCATGATGAAGGCGTCACCACCCAGGCTTGTGCTGTGCGGCTCAACTACTGTCAACACAGCAGCGGTCGCCACTGCAGCATCGATAGCATTTCCTCCCCTCTTCAGGATATCGAGGCCTGCATTAGCAGCGAGGGGTTCACTTGTGGCGACAACCCCACGCAGCCCCGATACGGGTGAACGCAAGGTCTCGTAGGGGAATCTCACGTCATCTCCATTCTGGGCGGCTACCTGAAAACCGAGGCTAAGGAAGAGTAAGGGTATTATGCTTACTGAGGTGGCGCCCCTGCTCTTGAGAACTGACTTCAGCATGTCTCCCCCTTCGGTTCACGTGACGGGCAGTATCTACTATAGGGTTAGGTCATCAGAGGATACGGATCCATGGGAGCTTCTGGCAATCGTCAGGAGTCATGCCCCTTAAGAGTCAGATGCTTAACTATTACGTAGTACAAAGTGTCCCGTGGTCATGCTACTGATTTGATTCTTGATTTGCGAGCAACTCGTACATTCTTTGGATCGCTGGCAATGGCGCACCTGGGCCACGCAGAGATGGATAATCCGATGAGTGGTCAGTTAGGTCGACCTGCTCTGCTGCTTGTTCGGCTGTTAGCCCCTGGAAATACGCATCACTGGTACGATTCCAGAGGTCTGTAAGATAGGCCTGAAGATGGTCGATCTTAGCTAGGTCCGAGAACGGTGCCCCGTGTCCTGGCACGACGATATTGAAGTCCAGCGTTTTGAGCTCCTCAAGTGTCCCGACCCAATCGGATGGAAAGCCATCTCCCATGTACGGTATTCCAGGTAGTAAAAGATCACCCGTGATCAGAACGCGTTCTTGTGGAAGATGCACGACGATGTCGCCACCGGTATGACCTCGTCCGAAGAAGAGCAGTCGGATTTCCCTATCTCCCCTAAATAATGTCATCCGTTCAGAGAGTGTTGTATTCGGAGGTGTTGGGCTCAATCCCTCTTGGCCGTCCAAGAATCCTGGTTGACCGGCCATGATTTCTCGGAAGTAGGTATACGTCCGACCTATTGAGCCTTCATTCGTCAGCATCTCTCGTGTGAACTCATGACCTATGACCTCGATGCCGTCAGGATAGATTTGATTTCCATGAGCGTGGTCAAAGTGGAAGTGCGTGTTGACCACGTATCGGACGGGCTTATCAGTGATCGACCCAAGCTCTTCGATAAGGGCAGCGGCAGCGACAGGCGAGATATGCGAGTCAACGAGTAGCACATCTTCCTCGTTAATAATGATCGCAGCGTTTGAGCCTACAGCCACGTTTCCAGTCCCCCGAGCTTGATAGATCCCCTCCACCACAAGCTCGAACTCAAATGCCGGTCCTTCGAAATCTGAGCCCGGGAGGGAAGATATATCAAAATCAGGTTCGGCCGCCCGTGGTTGGCAGGCTGTGAGCACCAAGATGCCCGTCAAAAGTCGAGTCTTCATTTTCATAGGATCATGATCCGTGGAGCTAAAGGGAAGTACAGCGATCTTGCTAACGTTCGCGCTATGCCAGCAACACTGAATTCCTTCCTATAATTGCGTTGGCCGACTCAAGAACTCCGACCCAGAAAGCCAGGATGAATCATAGGGTTAGATAGAACCAGTTTGTTAACCTACGAATCCAGCACGATCTCCATACGTTTGATTCGATTTGCAGCTTCGACCGTCTTCACACTGTTGAGTGTGAAATTCCCATACAGAAAACGCTGTTCTATTCGAGCCAAGGTAAAAAATTGAGCAGTCTCTGTGCGTGTAACTTCGTTGCCCGCCGCATCATAGAAGAATAGGAAAAACTCGAATCCCACCCCTTGGTCGGTAGAATGATTCTTGAATGAGATATCATACTTACCTCGGGTGTGACTTCCTTCCTCTACAGAGGTCAAAGACCATGTGATGGACGAGGCGATGACATTGTTTCCTAGATCCTGATTCTCCTCCGAGCGTTCGCTTGTGTCGAGTTCACCAGGAGCCAGCACAGCCTCGCCTTCACATGCAATAACAAAAGGCGAAAGGATCAAGACCCCGAAAATGCACGCTAGTTTCATTCGCTTCAACGCACCCTCCTTGGGGCCTGTGACAAAGATTGAATGTGATAATGAGGCCCGGAAGGTGTCCGGTCAAAGCCCTTGGCGACTAACAAGTTTGTCTAGATTGAACGATGGGTTCTTCTATAACTGTGACCGTCAGCAGATCTCAAGATCTTTTGATTCAACTTGGTCGAATGGTTTGTCCCGGATAGATTCCAAGTGAGCCACTTTTCGGGTGGACAATACCTACGAATGGATGACTTCTTGAGGCTCTCGTGATACCGGTTGAGCGCAGGAAGACCGTGGCCGTCAATATCGATGGCGTTGTGATCGGTGGTACGGCACCAGTGGTAGTGCAATCCATGACCAATACCGATACTGCGGACGTTAACGGGACGATTACACAGATACGCCAGTTAGTTGACGCAGGCAGTGAACTCGTCCGAGTCACGGTCAATAATGATAGCGCGGCGCGTGCGGTTCCAGAGATTGTGAGCCAGCTTCGTGAGTCTGGGTACCCAACGCCAATTGTTGGCGATTTCCATTACAACGGGCATCTCTTGCTCAAGAAATTCCCAGAAACTGCGAGTGCTCTCTCTAAGTTGCGGATCAATCCGGGTAACGTTGGCACCAAGCATCGCGATAAGAATTTCACCCAGATCATCGAGGTCGCGGTTGAACACGATAAACCTGTCCGCATCGGGGTGAACTGGGGCTCACTCGACCAAAGACTCCTCACAGAATTGATGGATGAGAACGCCGGGAGACAGTCGCCAAGAGATGGTCGTGAGGTTGTTCTTGAGGCGATGGTACAAAGCGGGCTTCGTTCAGCAGACTTAGCTGAGCAAAATGGCTTAAGGCATGACCAGATTGTCATCTCGACGAAGGTTTCGTCGGTACGGGATTTAGTCTCCGTATATCGTATGTTGGCAGCTCGATGTGACTATCCACTCCACTTGGGGCTAACTGAGGCCGGGTTGGGAACTAAGGGGATTGTCGCTACTACCGCTGGGCTAGCCCCACTCCTCCTAGACGGGATTGGGGATACGATTCGAGTTTCGCTAACCCCGAAACCAGGCGGAGACCGCGCTGAGGAAGTACGAGTGGCACAGCAAGTTCTCCAGTCCCTCGGAATTCGGCATTTCGAACCTCAGGTGATATCCTGCCCGGGCTGTGGGCGCACCACGAGTACGTTTTTTCAGGAAATGGCTGAGGAGATCACGGGGTATATCCAGAAAATGATACCTCAGTGGCGTACCTCCTATCCGGGCGTAGAAGAAATGGACGTCGCAGTAATGGGTTGTGTGGTGAATGGTCCCGGTGAGTCTAAGCATGCGAACATCGGGATATCACTACCAGGCACGTTTGAAGAGCCGAAGGCGCCGGTATATATAGATGGTGAGCACTACATAACCCTTAAGGGTGAAGGACTCGTGGAAGAGTTCAAGGAAATCCTGTTTGATTACGTCAAAGAGACCTACGGGGCAGGTGTCTAGTGAGGCAGTAGGACCTGTCCCCTAGGGGTGACGCTCATGTCCCGCTGATGTAGTGTTACTGGATTAACCGATATAGGAATCGGCATAAACTAGGCGTTCTTCAGAGCTGAGGTTTGTGGCATAACCTTTGCGCTAAGATATAGTCGTCCTTGCAGGTGGGATGAGATGGGAGGGCCGAGATAATGAAAAGGCAAGAGTTACATAAGCTTTGTTGTGGCCTTATCGCACTCAGCGTAGCGCTTACTGTGCCTGAGATTTCTTTTGCACAATCCGGGCGGGGTGGCGAGGGGTTCCTATTTCAAACACCAAAATTCTCGTTCGCGTTCAGTTTGGGGTACTCGATCCCAAATGCGAAGAGTGAGATCTTCGACTTTGCCCAAGAACAACTAACACTCGAGAAGGGTGATTTTCACAGAAGCTATCTCGGCGGCGAAGCTGCTATCCAACTTGCAGATCGTCTCGATTTAGTATTTGGAGTCGGTCATGCAGAGAGTTCTCTCCCTTCTGAATTCCGCGACTGGGTAGACGGAGACGATCTGCCCATTGAACAGGAAACGATTTTTTCCACGACTCCGGTCACGGTCAGCGCCAGATATTACTTGAGTGATCGAGGACGACAGATTGGACGGTTTGCTTGGATCCCGAAACGGTTAGTGCCATTTATAGGTGCTGGCGGTGGCGTTATCTGGTATAATTTTGAGCAAGTGGGTGATTTCGTGGACTTTGAAACCCTCGACATCTTCTACGATCGTTTTATGGGCAAGGGCACGGCAATACAGGCTCATGCTTTCGCAGGGATGGATATCTCGCTAAATAAGAGTCTGTTTCTCACGACAGAAGGACGCTATCGCTGGGGAAGAGGCGAACTTGGTCGTGATTTTGTAGATTTCGATAAGATGGATCTCGCTGGCATACAGTTCACCGTGAGCATTGGGGCCCGATTCTGATCGGGAAAGGATTAGAGTAATGACATCATTCCGCTTCTCTTTCCGGACATTCCCACTCCTCGCAGTCGCTTCCTTAATGGTTTTGGCTACGAGCACTCCGGCTTCGGCACAGGAAATGGATGGACGTTGGTTGCCCTTTGTAGGGTGTTGGGAACCAACTGGCCAAGGTGCCACCAACGGGGTTCTATGCGTCGAACCGACAGATGATGGTGTAGAACTTTACACAGTATCAGGCGGTGAAGTCGTTACGAGTGACTTACTGGTAGCGGATGGAACTAGCCACCCGAGAAGCATAGAGGGTTGTGAGGGTTGGGATTCTGCCGGGTTTTCTCGAGATGGGCGCAGGGTGTTCACGAGATCCGAGTTCATATGTGGGGAGGAGATCGCTCGCACTGCCACGGGGATCATGTCTTTAGTGGCGCCGACCCAGTGGATTGACGTGCGCTCGATGGACGTAGGTGGAGAACAGGTGGCCTGGGTGCAGAGTTACCGTCTGGTAGGTCCTGAACGCATGCTGCAGGAGGGTGTCGAAGACAGCACCTACTTCACAGAGGATATGGGGATGGCCCTCCAGGCAGCTCGGATGTATGCGGCTCGGAATATCTGGCTTGAAGATGTTGTGGAAGCAGCTGAGCGAGTGGACACTAAAGCTGTGGAGGCTTGGGTAGCTGAGCGTGGCGAGCGTTTTGCGCTTGATGCAGATGCCCTCGTAAAACTCGCTGATGCAGGGGTTCCCGAGAGCATCATTGACGTCGTGGTTGCGGTATCCTATCCAGGAACATTTGCAATCGCTGGTGAAGCCGGCGCTTCGATGGGCGGTGACCGGGGGTCTTTCGATGGGCGACCGGTGCGTCCTATTTATGGTTATGGCATCTACTCTAGGAGCCCTTTCTATAACTACGGGTACGGTCCGTATTCATATTACGGCTATAGCCCATACAGCCGATATTCCTATGGGTCTCTCTATGGTTACGGCTACCAGGGTTACTACTCGGGTTACTCTTCGGGTCGTTACTATATGCCGACCATGGTGACCGTGAACCGGATAGAAGCCAATCCTGAATCTGGCGGCCGTGTGTATAATGGCCGGGGATATCGGGCTGGTGATCAGGGCTCACGTACAGGGCCGACACAATCGGTAGGGGGTTCTTCAGGAGATACCGGCACAGGATCAGCTAGTGGGGGATCATCGACCGGCCGCACCGCTAAACCCAGAGGGGGCAGAGGCGGTGGCGGGGGGACTTCCTGATAGAAAAAGTGTTCTTATAGACATAGACGGGGGCCGGCGGGCCCCCGTTTTTTTGTGCACACGTAGAGTGCGCGAGGGACTCTGACGAGCTTGTGCTATGTTTCCAGCGAAATGAGTAGAGGAGTGGCCAACCCTAAGCCCGGTGCGGATTTTATCCGCCAAATTGTGGCAGAGGACACCGAGAGAGGACGCTACGGTGGTCGTGTCGTAACGCGCTTTCCCCCAGAACCAAACGGGTTCATGCACATCGGTCACGCGAAGTCAGTGTGCCTCAACTTTGGGGTTGCGAAGGAATTTGGAGGTGTGTGTCATCTTCGCTACGACGACACGAACCCTGAGGGTGAGAATGAAGCGTTCGTCGTTGGATTTCAGGAGGACATCCGCTGGCTTGGCTTCGACTGGGGTGAACACCTCTATTTTGCGTCAGACTACTTCGAACGGATGTATGATTGTGCGGTCATCCTGATTGAGAAGGGCTTGGCCTACGTTGACTCAGAGAGCGAAGAAGAAATACGTGAAGGGCGAGGCACAGTAACGAAAGCGGGCACACCGGGTCGGTATCGTGATCGCACAGTGGTTGAAAACCTAGATCTCTTTCGCCGTATGCGAGAAGGTGAGTTCGAAGGTGGAAGGCACGTGCTACGTGCTAAGATTGATCTAGAGTCTGCGAATATGCTGATGCGAGATCCGGTGCTGTACCGGATCCGGCACGCAAGTCATTACCGGCAAGGGGATGAATGGTGCATCTACCCTATGTACGACTACGCCCACTGTCTTGAGGATGCCTTTGAAGACGTGACCCATTCGATATGTACGCTCGAATTTGAAAACAATCGAGAGTTGTACGATTGGGTTCTGGACAGTGTCGGATTTGAGGAGCCCCGGACTCATCAGTATGAGTTTGCTCGCCTAGATCTCGCACATGCTGTGTTATCAAAACGGAGAATTATTCCGCTCGTTGAAGCAGGAGTTGTAAGTGGCTGGGATGATCCAAGACTATCCACTGTCAGGGGGATTCGTCGTAGAGGTGTACCCCCCGAGGCGCTTAGGCTGTTTTGCGAAATGATTGGGGTCGCTAAGGCGCAATCAGTGGTAGATATTGGCAAGCTTGAGTATGCGATCCGAGAGGTGCTCAATCAGGCTGCGCCGCGGGTGATGGCGGTACTAGACCCGATCAAGATTGTACTGACTGATTACCCGGATGGTCAGACTGAAGAATTCGAGGCTCCTTATTTCCCGCATGATGTGCCACGGGAGGGAACTCGGATGGTGCCGTTCTCAAATGAGCTTTTTATCGAACGGACGGATTTTGAAGAAGATCCGCCACCTGGTTTTCGGCGACTTGTACCTGGTGGGGAGGTCAGGCTGCGGCATGCGTACGTGATACGGTGTGAGAAAGTGGTTCGCGACAAAGCTGGCCAGTTAGTGGAATTACACTGTACTCATGATTCCGAAAGCCGTGGTGGGAAGGGAACTGCCGGGCGAAAAGTTAAGGGCACGATCCAGTGGGTATCTGCGGCCCATGCTCTGACTGCGGAGATTCGGCTGTATGATCATCTCTTCTTAGAGATTCCAGAGAGTGATTCAGATGAGGACGAGGAGATTGTCTCACGCATAAACCCTGACTCCTTGAGGATCCTGAAGGGGGCCAAAGTTGAGCCATCTATCAGTGACGACTCACCTGATACACGCTACCAGTTTGAACGAACCGGCTATTTCTGGAAGGATCCAGTCGATGGGGTAGGGGAAGAATTGGTCTTTAATCGTATCGTATCCTTGAAAGACAGCTGGAGCCGTAGTGCCGCCAAATCAGATGTGAAAGTTCCGAGAGACAAGAGTGGCTCTGGAAAAGTTATGAATAAGCCCAGGAGACCTGAAAAGCCTACGGTAAATGAGTCACGTGAGGCGGCCCGTGCAGTTGATCCCCAACTTATGGCTCGTTTCGAACGCTACAGTGATGACCTGGGACTGACTTTGGAGCAGGCGGATCTACTAACGACGTCTCCCGAGGTCTCAGATTTTTTTGAGAAAGCCCTTGCCGTATACGATGAGCCTGCTGAGGTGGCGGGCTGGCTAACGACAGACGTACGAGGCTTGCTGGGAGCACGCAGGTTGAAAGATCTCACGTTTGATGGCGAAGGCTTGGGTCAGCTTATTGCTCTTGTTGCTGCGGATCGACTCTCGCGCAGGGCTGGTAAGGATGTCCTCGCACGTATGATTGACGAGGGTGGTGATCCGGACCAACTCATGGTGGAAATGGGACTAGAGAAAGTCTCTGACCCCAGTGCGCTTGAGAGTGTCATTGAGGAGATTCTTGCAGCATGGCCGGAGAAGGTCATTGAATACCAAGCAGGGAAATCAGGACTAATCGGTATGTTTGTTGGGGAAGTAATGAAGAGCACGAACGGGGCAGCCGATCCGAAGGTGGCTCGGGAGTTGCTTTTAGAGAAACTCGGCGGGTGAGCCCTCCGGTGTATTGCGCCTTTATCCGATAACTCGACTGGGTGTATCCGCTCGTATTCTTAGCGAGAATGTTGTTGAGAGAGTATGGATCGTGATCAGGCCTGCGCGAACCTTTTGCTAGGGTCTTTCTTGACACTCTTCCGAGGCGCACATTAGGATAGCGCTCAAGCCAGGATTCGGGCTAATTCACTGCTCTTCAGAGATTCCGTATTGGCCCGCTCAGACACAACCTTCCAGCCGCAAATCGATGCCCCAGAAGCACGGGTAGAGTCACTCCCTGAACTCGAGAGGGAAATCCTGGACTTCATGGTCCAGTACCTCCGGTCTAATACGTATCAACCTTCGATCCGCGAAATCGGGAGACGTTTCGGGATTAAGAGTACAAAGACTGTGTCGGAGCACCTTCAGGTCCTTGCCGACAAGGGCTTTCTTGAACGAGACCCGTCCCGTTCAAGAGGGGTGAGAATACTTGGAATTGATCTCAATACTCAGACTGTCTCTGTCCCCTGTTTTGATCGGGTCCCGGAAACTGTTTCTGAATTCCGGATCGAGGATGCGGAAGCTCACCTTTCGGTCGACCGCAGGATGGGTGGACTCGAGGGATCTTTCATAGTTGTCGCTGCGGTTAATGACCTTGCTTTACTCGGTGTTGAAGAAGGGGACCACATCCTTATCTCACCGACTAGTATGGAGGAATTAGAGACTGGAGCGATAATTGCTGCTGATCTTGGTGAGGGAATTTCGTACTACCGTTTTACCGAAGCGGGAGCAGGGGCTAGGCTGGAGTCACTCCAGCCGGGGAAGGATGAGAGCCTCATAGAGCCAACGACACTAGACCTGCTGGGACGCGTTATCGGCCTATACAGAAGAATGGATAACGGGTCCAAGGTCAATTTGACACAACACTAGTGATTCGCGATTGCCCCTGCTTAGCCATTCCACTCTAGAACACTCTGATGACGACCAGATTTGGATGGGGCGTGCCCTTGAGTTAGCCAAAATAGCCGCATCCACTGAGGAAGTTCCTGTCGGGGCAGTATTAGTTCGTGGAACAGAGGTACTGGCTGAGGCTCATAACCGAACTGTGGCCGATGCTGATGCCACCTCGCACGCAGAACTTCTGACAATTCGTTCGGCTTCGATGGTACAGGGAGACTGGAGACTCCTAGACACCACGCTCTATGTGACCCTAGAACCGTGCGCTATGTGTGCTGGGGCGATCGTTCTGTCTAGGATTCCTCGGGTGGTCTACGCTGCGGCAGATCCGAAGGCAGGAATGGCCGGTTCCCTTGAAAACCTCCTTCAGGAACCAAGATTGAATCACCGGTGTGAACTCACCTCTGGGGTGCGTGCCGAGGAATCCGCGGAGTTACTCAGGGTGTTCTTCGAACGCCTGCGATGATTTCTTAGACCGCGTTTAGGCTAATGTGCCTAATCCGCGCCCGAGACTACTCTGCCACGGAATTGAAGAAACAGGAATAGCAGGAACACACCCCCAAGTAATGCCCCCCATGGGGGCAGCCCATATGCGGTGCCAACATTCCCTAGGAGCATCCCGATGAGTCCTACGAGGACCGCATAGGGCAGCTGGGTTCGGACGTGATCCATGTGATCGCAGGCGCATGCTGTGGATGAGAGTATGGTAGTGTCTGATATGGGCGAGCAATGGTCTCCAAAAATTGCACCAGCTAGGACGGACGCCGTTGCTCCTAAAAGGATTTCCATTTGGTCGCCACCGGGATATGTGGCAGCCCCACCCAAGGAGACAGTGAGGGGAATTACAAGCGGGAGCATGATTGCCATTGTCCCCCACGAGGTTCCGGTAGCAAAAGCCATTGCCGCACAAGTAACGAAGACAATCAATGGGATCAACTGCAGGCTGACACGGTCCGATAGTAGCAGAGATAAGTACTGCGCGGTGCCTATTGCTTCTGTTACCGATCCAAGCGACCAAGCCAGAGTCAATATGATCATCGCGATCATCATTGCCTTCATGCCTCCGAGCCATGCATCAATACATTCCTGCACGGTCAGCATCCTCTGTCCAATTGAGATCAGAATAGCAACCAGACACCCGGCCAGTGATCCCCACAACAGGGTAGAAAACGGGTCAGCTTCAGCGAACACCTCCCTCAGAGAAGCATCCGGACCGACGCTTGTGCGTCCAGTTGTGTAGAGCCCTGCCAAGACAACCACAATCACGGTTAGTACCGGGAGAGCGGCGTTCCACCATCGATAGGTTAGGCCTTTCTTCGGACTCATTAGCTCTGAAGACGTATCAGTAGCAAGCGTTGCACCTGGCTTATGAAGCTCACCTTTGGTTGCTGCTCGCAGTTCCGATTCTGCCATCGGGCCAAAATCACGATTCATCACCGATGTCATGAGTACGAAGAGCACCGCGAGTATGGGGTAGAACAGGAAGGGGATGGTTTGGAGAAATAAGTCAAAGGGGTTTTGGGACAGGATCACGTCTGCCCCATTCGGATTCTGTTCAGCTGCGATTCGTAGCCCATCCGAAATGAGGCTGATTTCATAGCCGACCCAAGTTGATATGGGCACCAGTGCTGCAACGGGGGCTGCTGTCGAGTCTACTATGTAAGCGAGCTTTTCACGCGATATCCTGAGCCGATCGGTAATCGGTCGCATTGTATTTCCAACAATCAGTGTATTCGCATAGTCGTCAAAAAAGATCGCTAGGCCCGCTGCCCAGGTAGCGATTTTCCCTCGTTTGGCAGTGCGAGCGAAGGGTGTGACACTCTCGACGATGCCCATGGTTCCACCGTTGCGAGCGATGATTCCTACCATACCTCCTAGCAGGAGCGAGAAGACGAGGATTGCGACATGATCAGCGTCAGTAAGCGCAGGGACTACGAATTGGTCTATCAGTCGACCTGTAGCTTTTAGAGGGTTAAATCCCGCGACCGCCAGAGCACCGAGCCACACTCCTGCAAAAAGGGCAGTGATCACTTCTCGGAAGATCAGTGCTAGCAAGATTGCTAGGATAGGAGGCAATACTGAAAACCACCCAGGGATGAGGGTC
>Ga0208881_1000617_pt1 | contig 12492 bp, 9 predicted proteins | sample Knorr_S23_td_AAI_FD_185610 | JGI IMG/M metagenome (GOLD analysis project Ga0208881, IMG submission 185610) | Marine microbial communities from Southern Atlantic Ocean transect - Knorr_S23_td_AAIW_ad_876m_LV_B (SPAdes) (version 2) | ecosystem: Environmental > Aquatic > Marine > Oceanic | place... | reverse complement strand
CCGCGGCTGCTCACCATCCAGGCCGAAGCGCATACGGACGACGTCCTTCTCCCGTTTGTCCAGGTCGTCCAAGGAGGCCAGGACAGCCTCTCCCAGGAGTCGCCGGGCAGCGGCATCGGCCGGGGCGATGGCCCTCAGGTCGGGCACGAGGTCGGCCAGGCTGGCGTCCTGCTCGTCACCCATCGGGGAGTCCAACGAGAGCGGGTTGTCCTGCTCGCTGGCCAGGCGCAGGAGGTCCTCGACCTCGTCAGGCCTCAGGACCGCCCGTTCACCAATCTCGGAGTGCGACGGCTCCCGTTCGAGCTCCTGGGCGAGGTCCCGTTGGACTCTCAACACCCGGTTCATGGCATCCACCTTGTGGACCGGAATCCTGATGGTTCGCGACTGGTCGGCTATCGCGCGGGTGATCGCCTGTCGGATCCACCACGTGGCGTACGTCGAGAACTTGAAGCCCTTACCTGCGTCGAATTTCTCGACGGCCCGCATCAATCCGAGGTTGCCCTCCTGGAACAGGTCGAGGAGCGGAAGGCCCCGGCCGCCGAACCTCTTGGCCACCGAGACCACGAGGCGGAGGTTGGCACGGGTCAACCGGTCGCGGGCCCGGTCGCCCTTGCGCTGCCGCCGGCGGAGCCGTGCTACCTCTGCCCGGTCGGCCCGGCCCAACTCACCGGACACCGCCAGGTCCGCCAGGCGAGCCTCGGCCTCGTTGCCATCGGTAATGGCGCCGGCCAGCTCCACCTCGTCGGCTGCGGTCAACAGGGCCACCTGGCCGATCTCCCGCAGGTAGAGGCGGGTCGAGTCGCTCACCGAGCCCTGGTCTGTACCGGTCTCGACCCGCACCTTGTACTCCCCCCGGCTGGCCCGCACCAGGCGCAGGACCTCATTGGCGTCGACTTCCACGGCGACCGTCTCTTCGAAATCGATGCCCTCGGCCCGGAGCGACGAGCGGATGCCGGCGATCAGCTCAGAGGTCAGCTCGGCATCTCGCACGACGTCGATCACCTCGTCGAGAGTGAGGCTGCCGCGGGCCCGACCGCGACGGAGCAGTCGCGCCACCTCGAACTCCGAGACTCCGGGCCATGAGGGCAGCCCGGAGGTCGTATCAGGCATCGACCCTCCCCTCCGAGAAGTCGACCAACCACCGTAGTAGGGGCTCGATGGTGGCGAGATCGGAGGTCGCCTCGCGCAGGACGATCATCTGGGTACGCAGGTAGGAGATGGACGGCTGGTAGGCCGCTAGGTCGCCGGTCAGGCGGGCCTCGGCCTCCAGGGCGACGGCGACACGCTCTGCAGCCAGGAAGAGCAGCCGCGACACGATGCCGCGCGGCTCGTCGTCGGACCCATCCTGTACGGCCAGTCGACCCAGCAGGTCGGAGACCACGCCGTCGCTCCGGTCCATCGCCGCATGGAGGTCGTGTCCATCGCCGAGGGCCCCGAGGGCCGCCCTGTTGACAGGATCCTCGAAGAGCGCAGCCACGAGGTGGTCGCGGATCTCCTCCGGCCGGTGGACGAGAAGGCGGAGGGCCTGGTGCTCGGGGGTCAGGTGACCCGGTCCGACCGGACGCGTGCCGGTGTCCACCTCCACTCGACGGCCTCGCTCCCTCGACTCGGCGGCCGGGCGCTCACCACGTCGCCGGACCTCGTCGGCGCTCACCATGCAGCGATCTGCGATACGCATCACATACTGGTCGCGTACGAGCGAATCCGGATGCTCGGCCACCAGGCGCATGGACGCCGTGGATGCCAGGGCGCGGCCTTCGGCCGATCCCAGGTCGCCCCGGTCCAGTTCCCGATCCACCCGGAACTCCAGGAAGGGACGTGCGCACTCGATCGCCGTCCGCAGTGCATCCGGATCGCTCCAGGCCAGGTCACCGGGGTCGCTGCCCTCGGGCAGGGCCGCCACTGCGAACCTCACGCCGAACTCCTCCTCCCACGAATAGACCCGCTCTGCGGCGGCCTGTCCGGCCCCGTCCGCATCGAACGCCAGGACGATCCGCTTTGCGAAGCGCGCCATGACCCGGGCGTGCTGGGGGGTCAGCGCAGTACCGCAGGTGGCCACCGCCCGCTCGATTCCAGCTAGATGGCAACCGATCACGTCCGTGTAGCCCTCGCACACCACCAGCTCGTCGGTGCGGCCCGCCTCGGCCTTGGCCCAGTGCAGCCCGTAGAGCACCTGTCCCTTGGAGTAGAACTCGGCGGCGTCCGAGGTGTTCTTGTACTTAGGTCCCTCGCCGTCCGGGAGCTTGCGACCCCCGAACCCTATGGCGTTGCCCTGAGCGTCGAAGATCGGGAAGACGATCCGGGAGCGGAAGAAGTCGTACTGGCCGCCGTTCTTGTTGATGCCGCCGAGGCCGGTGGCCGTCCACTCGTCGTCGGCCAGGCGAAGGTGGCGTGACAGATCCGACCACTCGTCCGGCGCCCACCCGATGCTGAACCGACGGGCCACGTCGCTGTCGTAGCCACGGGATCGCAGGTAGTCGCGGGCCGGACGGGCCTCTGGGTGGTCGAGGAGCCGCTGGTGGTAGAACTCCACCGCCCGCCCCACGTGCTCGGCATGTTCCCTGCGCCGGTTGCGACTCCGGCCCTCGTGACGGTCGGTGTACCGCAGGGCGACGCCCGCCTTGGCGGCCAGGAACTCGACCGAACCGGCGAAGTCGAGGCCCTCGGTCTCGCGCACGAAGTCGATGGCATCGCCCTTGGCCTGACACCCGAAGCAGTAGTAGACGCCCTTCTCGGCGTTGACGGAGAAGGACGGCGACTTCTCGCCGTGGAACGGGCAGAGCCCCATCCACTGGGAGCCCTGCTTCTTGAGTTGCGTGTGCTCAGTGATGATCCGAATGATGTCGGTCTCGTCGCGGACACGCCTTACGTCGTCGTCCACTATGCCCATGGGCCGAACGTACCACCGGCCTCCGGACGGCTCTCCGGACACCCTTGGGTTCGCCGGAAGGGCTCCGGCAGGCAGCCAGGACGTTCAGGCGTCGAGCAAGATGAGCGCCTGGGCCACGGCCAGTCGGGCGATCGGCACCCGGAACGGCGAGCAGGACACGTAGTCCACGCCGGCCGCCACCAGCAGGTGGATCGAGGCCGGGTCCCCGCCGTGCTCACCGCACACGCCCACCTCGAGGCCCGGGTGGGCCAGCCGACCGGCTTTGGTCGCCGCGGCCACCAGTGGAGCCACCGCCCCAGGGTCCAGCCGTTCGAAGGGGTTGTCGGGGAGCAGGCCCCGGGAGAGGTACTCACCCATGATCCGTTGCTCGACGTCATCGCGGCTGAACCCGAACACCATCTGGGTGAGGTCGTTGGTGCCGAATGAGAAGAAGTCCGCGTGGTGCGCCATCTCACCCGCCAGCAGAGCGGCCCTGGGCGTTTCGATCATGGTGCCGACGGGGGGAGGCTCATCGGGTGCCGCCACGTCGATCTCGTCAAGCACCCAGCCCCGGACGAGCTCCAGTTCGGCTGCCGTCGCCACGAGCGGGAGCATCACCGCTGCTTGTGGGTGGCTCCCGGTGTCCCGTAGATCGGCCATGGCGGCCAGCAGGGCGCGGGTCTGCATCCGGTACAGACCCTCGCGCAGCACGGCCAGCCGAATGCCCCGGGCTCCCAGCATCGGGTTGTGTTCGGCGCCGAGCGGTGAATCGTCGCCGAGGAACTCGTGGAGGGGGGCGTCGAGCAGCCTGACGGTGACGGGCAATGGCGCCATGGCCTCGAGTACCGCTGCCAGGTCGACCCGCTGGACGGCTCCCAACTCCTCGAGCGCCGCAGCCCCCTCGCCCGGATCCTCGGTCAGGAGGAACCGGCGGATTACAGGGAGGCGGTCGCCCAGGAACATGTGCTCGGTCCGGCAGAGGCCGATGCCCTCCGCACCGAAGGACCTGGCCCGGGCTGCGTCGTCGGCCCGGTCGGCGTTGGCCCGCACCCCCACCCGGTCACCGCGAACCTCGTCGGCCCACGACAGAAGCAGGTCGAGTTCGGGGATCTTGTCGGCGACGGCCACCTCGGCGGCTCCGGCGAACACCTCGCCCGTCGTGCCGTCAAGCGAGAGAGCTGACCATTCCTCCAGACGGCGCCCTTCCAGGACGGCGTGGTCGCCGGCCACCTGGAGGCCGGCCAGGCCCACCACCGCCGGGATGCCCCAGCCGCGTGCCACCACGGCCGCGTGGCTGGCCATGCCTCCACGGGCCGTCACGATGCCATCGGCGAGCTGCATGCCGATCTCGTCGGCCGGCGTGGTCTCATCGCATACCAGCACCGCCGCCTCGCCACGGTCCGAGGCGTCCAGGACCGCCTCGGCGGTCAGGCACAGCACCCCACTGGCCATGCCCGGGCTGGCGCCGATGCCGCTGCCCAGCACCTCGAGGCCCGTCCCGTCCCGCAGACCGGCGTGCAGGAGCGACTCGACCAGCGACGGGGGGACGGCGGCCACCGCGGACCAGCGCGCCTCGGCGCTGTCGGCCGTCGATGCATCGGTGACAAGGCGTCGAAGGTCGTCCGGGTTCTCCACAACCCCAGTCTGGCTCGCCGCCCCGGAGGGGGGCGTGCCGGAAGGTCAGGTCAGGCGGTGAGTCGGCTGGCTAGGTGGTCGACCAGGCCGTCGATCGGCACCCTCTCCTGGGCCATCGAGTCGCGGTCCCGGACCGTCACCGCCAGGTCGTCGAGGGTGTCGAAGTCGATGGTCACGCAGTACGGCGTGCCGATCTCGTCCTGTCGCCGATAGCGCCGGCCTATGGCCTGGGTCTGGTCGTAGTCACACATCCAGTGGGGTTGGAGCAGCCCCAGCACCTCGTTGGACGGGTCGATCAGCTCCGACTTCTTGGAGAGTGGAAGGACCGCCACCTTGTACGGCGCCAGTCGGTGGTCGAGGCGCAGGACGGTCCGGACGTCGTCGTTGACCTCCTCCTCGTCGTAGGCGGCCATCAGGAAAGCCATGGCGGTGCGGGTGGCACCGGCCGCCGGCTCGATCACGTGGGGTACGTAGCGCTCGCCCGACGCCGGGTCGTGGTACTCCAGTTTCGCCCCGGAACTCTCCGAATGCCTGTTCAGGTCGAAGTCGGTCCGGTTGGCGATGCCCTCCAGTTCGTCCCAGCCCCACGGAAACAGGAACTCCACGTCAGCCGTGCCGGTTGAGTAGTGGCTGAGCTCCTCGCTGTCGTGCTCCCGGAGGCGCAGGCGGTCCTCGGGCATGCCGAGGTCCCGGTACCAGTCCATGCGGGCATCACACCAGTAGCGGTACCACCCGTCCGAATCGTCGGGCGGTACGAAGAACTCCATCTCCATCTGCTCGAACTCCCGGGTCCGGAACACGAAGTTGCCGGGGGTTATCTCGTTCCGGAACGACTTTCCTATCTGGGCTATGCCGAAGGGGGGCTTCTTGCGTGACGTATTCAGTACGTTGCCGAAGTTGACGAACATCCCCTGTGCCGTCTCAGGTCGCAGGTATACCTCTGCCGCCGAATCCACCATGGGGCCGGCGTGGGTCTTGAACATGAGGTTGAACTGGCGGACATCGGTGAGCGTCCCGGACCTGGCACACGAGGGGCAGGTGTCCTGGTCCTCGAGCTTGTCCTGACGGTGCCGGGCCCCGCACTCGCGACAGTCGACCATCGGGTCCGAGAAGTTGGCCAGGTGGCCGGAGGCCTGCCAGACGGCCGGAGGCGAAAGGATCGAGGCGTCCAGGCCGACAACGTCGTGGCGCAGCTGGACCATCGTCCGCCACCACTGGTCCTTCACGTTGCGGAGCAGGAGGACGCCGATCGGCCCGTAGTCGTAGGTGGAGCGGAAGCCGCCGTAGATCTCGGCAGATTGGAAAACGAACCCCCGGCGCTTCGAGAGGTTCACCACCTTGTCGAAGAGCGTCTTGTCGTTGGGGATCATGGGCGTGCAGGGTACCTGAGCGCCTAGCGGCGAACGCCGACGATCCGGGCGGATCCGGGGCCAGAATGGGCGGGTGAACATCGTCGACCGACTCAGGGGTGGTGGCGCCGCCACCGACGACCCCACCGCGGTCGCAGGGCGACGTTTCGTGGCGTGGATCCTGGACAGCCTGTTCATAGCCATAGTCATCCTCCTGGTCCACCGTGGGGGTGTGGCCTACCTGGACGATTCCGGAAACCTGACCATCGATCCCTCTGTCATCTGGACGGCAACCGTCCTCATGGTCCTGAACCATGTCGTGTTGACGATGGCAACCGGGTTCAGCCTCGGCAAGGCGGTGACCGGGCTACGGGTGGTCAACCGCTATGACGGAGGCCTCCCCGGCTTCCGGGGCGCCGCCGGTAGGACGCTGCCCTGGGTGGTCCCGATCCCGTTCATACCGATCATCGAAGCCGGCCTGATCCTTGGCAGCAGGGGCCACAGGCGGATCGGCGACCGGATCGGTGCGACCCTGGTGGTCGACCGGGGTTGGTCGGGCCAGCCCTTCTTCGTACCCGGGCTGGAAGAGATCCCAGTCGACGGCCAGATCCCGGGCGACGATCTGATCTGAGCCGTCGTGCCTGCCGGCACGATGCCGGTCAGGCGTGGTCCATGACCCGTCGTGACCGGAGCCGCCTTTCGAGGTGATACTCCGCCGCAGCTGTCGCCAGGGCGTCGACCTCACCGCAGACCCCAGGATCCGTCACCTCCAGCGCATCGGTCAACCCGCCTCCCAGGATCGCCCGCAGCACAGCCAGGGCCGGCTCGCTGACCGGTCGTCCCCGACGACAGTCGACGCACAGGACTCCCCCCTCGCCGACGTCCAGGGCCACAAGTGGTCCCTCGGTGCCGCAGCGCACGCACCCGTCCAGCTGCGGCGCCAACCCCTCGTTGGCGAGCAGCTTCAGGTAGAACGCAGGTACCACCAGCGCCGACGGCCGCTCGTCCAGTATCCGCAGTGCCCCGAGCAGCATCCGGTAGCGGCGCTCGTCGGGCTCTCGGTCCAGGCTCACTACGTCTACGACCTCCAGTAGCGCCGAGGCATCGGCGAACCGGTCCGGATCCAAGCGGAGTCCCTCGAATCGGTCGATGGTTTCAGTCTGGGTGACGATGTCGAGGTCGCCCCGACCTGCGAAGAACTGGGCGGCGACGTGGCTGGTCGGCTCCAGCCGTCCGCCGAACCTGCTCCGGGTCTTGCGGACCCCCTTGGCGACGGCCCTGACCTTGCCGTGCCCGGCCGTGAACAGGACCACGATCCTGTCCGCCTCACCGAACCGCCAGGTGCGCAGCACGATGCCGTCGTCGCGGTAGAGGCTCATCAGCCTGACTCGCCGACCCCGTCGATCCCGCCGAAGCGCCGGTCCCGGTCCTGATATTCCTTGATGGCCGCGTACAGGTGTTCCCGCCGGAAGTCGGGCCAGAGCGTCTCGCTGAAGACGAGCTCGCTGTAGGCCAGCTCCCAGAGCAGGAAGTTGGACACCCGGTACTCGCCGGAGGTGCGGATCACCAGGTCGGGGTCGGGCATCTCCGGGTCGTAGAGGTGCCGGGCGATCGTCTTCTCCGACACCCTCTTCACACCACCGTCGACGATCCGCTGGAGGGCGTCCACCAACTCGGCCCGGCCGCCGTAGTTGAAGGCGATGGTGAACGTCAGCCCGGTGTTGTCCCGGGTGAGCTCGGTGGCCTCCTCCATGCGTCGGACCAGCCGACGGGGAACCCTCCGGTCCCTTCGCCCGATGAACCGGATGCGGATGTTGCGCTCGTGGAGCTCCTGCTGCCGGTTCAGGAGGATCTCCTCGTTGAACTGCAGGAGGAACTGGACCTCGTCGACCGGTCGACGCCAGTTCTCCGTGGAGAAGGCGTAGACGGTGAACCACCGAACGCCCAACTCCTCAGCACCGTCCAGGACCTCGAAGAGCGCCTGCTCACCGGCCGTGTGGCCCTCGGTGCGGGGCAGGCCCCGCTGTTCCGCCCATCGTCCGTTGCCATCCATGACGCAGGCGATGTGGCCGGGGATCCGGGCCCGGTCGAGGTCCGATGAAAGCACGTGTCGAAACTACCCGCCGCTTCAGATCCCACGGTGTCAGCACCGGCTGCGTCGAGCCCGCTCCGTCAGGCTGGCCGTAGCCTCCAGATGGTGAACAGGGCTGAGGAGGCTGCGATCACCCTCGAGGAGGTCTGCGGCGCCCTGCCCGGCGGTGGTGAGCGCCGCCCCGGCCAGGAGGCCATGGCCCGTCGGGTCGCCGAGTCGGTCGAAGCCGAAACGCACCTTGTCGTCAGGGCCGGTACCGGTACCGGAAAGTCCCTCGCCTACCTCGTGCCCGCAATCCTCTCGGGGCGGACCACCATCGTCGCCACCGCCACTAAGGCCCTCCAGGACCAACTGGCCGACAAAGACCTGCCCTTCCTCTCCGAACACCTCAACCAGCCGTTCCGGTTCGCCGTCCTCAAGGGCCGCTCCAACTACGTCTGCCTCCAACGACTCGACGAGGTGGCCACCTCTGACGACCAACAGGCCCTGGACGGGTTGGCCGAGGCGGCCGACGCGAGCCAACTGGAGGCCATCGCCGGCTGGGCCGCGGTGACCGACACCGGTGACCGGGCGGACCTTCCGATCCAGCCGACGCCTGCCACCTGGGCAGCGGTGAGCGTGGGCTCCCACGAATGTCCGGGCGCCTCCAGGTGCCCCCGGGGCGGGGACTGCTTCACCGAGAAGGCCCGGGCGGCTGCCGCCGCCGCTGACGTGGTGGTCACCAACCTGCACCTCTACGGCATCGACGTAGCCACGGGCGGCCAGATACTCCCCGGGCACGAGCTGGCCATCCTCGACGAGGCCCACCAGACGGAGGACATCCTGGCCCAGGCATGTGGGTTCGAGCTGAGGGGCGGCCGGTTCACCGCCCTGGTCCGGAGCGCCGGGGCAATCCTGACGCGATCCCTGGCGCTCGACGAGGTCGACGAGTTGGCGGGCCGCCTGGCCGCCGCCCTCGCCGGGCACGTGGGCCACCGACTCGTTCCGGCCGACGACGATGTCCTGCGGAGCGCCCTCGAGTTGGCCGAGACCCGGCTCTCCAGGCTTCATGCCGAACTCCTGGACGTGCCGAGGGACGGCCCCAGCGACGTGGCGGCCCGTCGGGCCCGTGCCCTACAGGCGTTGGAGGCGCTCGCCGACGACATCGGCGCTGTGCTCGACCTGGACGGTGGTCCGATCCCGGGCCCCAAGGTGGCATGGGTCGATGGTCGGCCCGACCGGCCGGTACTCCACGTGGCACCCGTGAAGGTAGCCGAGGTCCTCGACCAGCGTCTCTGGGGCGACCGCACGGTGATACTCACCAGCGCCACGGTGCCGGCCAACCTGGCCGTCCGGCTCGGCCTGGCCGACCATCGGCACAGGTTCGAGGACGTCGGCAGCCCGTTCGACTTCGAACGACAGGCACTCCTCTACTGCGCCACCTCGCTCCCCGACCCACGCGACGACGGGTACCGGGCGGCCTGCCACGACGAGATCGAACGCCTGGCGAACGCCGCCGGCGGCAGGATGCTCGCCCTGTTCACCAGTCGACGGGCCGTGGACGAAGCCGTCGAGGCGCTCCGGGACCGCCTCCCGTGGACGGTCCTGCACCAGGACGACCTTCCCAAACCGCTCCTCATGGCCCGTTTCGCCGGTGACGAGACGAGCTGCCTCTTCGGCACAAAGGGGCTCTGGCACGGCATCGACGTTCCCGGTCCGAGCCTTTCGCTGGTCGTCATCGACAGGATCCCCTTCCCCAGACCAGACGATCCGTTGCTCAGCGCCCGACGGGACCTGGTCGGCGATGGGGCATTTCGTGAGATAGACCTTCCGCGAGCCGCCACCGAACTGGCCCAGGGGGCCGGTCGCCTGATCCGCACCGGCGATGACATGGGTGTGGTGGCAGTGCTGGACAGGCGCCTGGCCACCACCAGGTCCTACCGGTCGGACCTCCTGGAGGCCATGCCACCGATGGCCCGCACCTCGGATCCTGCCGAGGTGGTGGCGTTCCTGGAGGGGCTCTGACCCAGGGCGCTAGGTTCCTCGGGTTCGGTCACATCCGTGGAGCCGGATCTGGAAGTCAGTAGCCGAGTCGGTCTAGTGCCCGGGGCCGACGCTGCCAGTCCTTGTCCACCCGGACCACGAGTTCCAGGAACGCGCCCTCCGGCAACTGCGCCCTGGCCGCGGTTCCGACCTGTTTGAGGACCGCTCCCTTCTTCCCGATCACCATCCCCTTCTGGGAGTCACGCTCCACGAGGATCTCGCAGCGGATGCGGGGCCACTCCCACTCCGTGACCCGGGTGGCGATGGAGTGCGGGAGCTCCTCCCTCACAATGCCAAGGAGCTGTTCGCGCACCAGCTCGGCCACCCAGAACGCCTCGGGCACGTCGGTGACCATGTCGTCCGGGTAGAACTGCGGTCCCTCAGGCAGGCGGGCCAGGACGTGCTCACGCAGGGCGTCCACGCCTTCGCCGGTGAGCGCCGAGATCGGGAAGTACTCGTCGAACTCGAAGCCGCTGGCTGTCACCAGCTGTTCGGCGACCCGGTCCCGTCCCACCCTGTCCGCCTTGTTGACGACCAGGACGGTGCGGTCCTTCGGCAGGCCCGCAGCGATGAACTCGTCCCCCCTGCCTATGCCGCCATCGGCCTCCACGAGGAAGAGCACAACGTCCATGTCGCCGAGGGTGGCGCGGGCCGTCCTGTTCAGACGCTCGCCGAGCAGCGTCCTGGGCTTGTGGATGCCCGGCGTGTCACAGAAGACAGCCTGTACCCCGGGGCGGGTGAGCACGCCGCGCACCTCGGTCCGGGTCGTCTGCGGCTTGTCGGACACGATCGTCACCTTCTGTCCGAGGAACCGGTTGAGCAGGGTGGACTTCCCGACGTTGGGCCGACCTACCAGCGTCACGAAGCCCGACCGGTGCCCATCCCCGCCGTCGGCGATCATGCCGCTCACCGGGGTTCCCCGGAGACACCGATCCGGACACGGGTGATCCGGCGACCCTCCACCTGCTCGACCTCGAACCGGCGGCCGGCAACCTCCACGGCCTCGCCCACTTCCGGCACGTGGCCCAGGGCGTCGAAGATGAGGCCACCGACCGTGTCCCAGTCACCGTCCGGCAGCGTCTCTCCCAGCAGGTCGTTCAGCTCGTCGATCGGCATGCGCCCATGGACCCGCAGGCCGCCACCGGCAAGAGGCTGGGCCAGGGGCTCGACCTGGTCGAACTCGTCCTCGATCTCTCCCACGACCTCCTCCAGGAGGTCCTCCATGGTCACCAGGCCGGCCGTTCCACCGTGCTCGTCGACCACGATGGCCAGGTGGTACCGGTCGGCCTGCATCTCCCGCAGGAGGTCATCGGCCTGCTTGGTCTCCGGAACGAAGCGCGGGAGCCGTGCCAACCCGCTGACGGAAACGGCGTCGCTCCCATCCAGGTGGGCCCGCATCAGGTCCTTGGCGTGGACCACGCCGATGATGTCGTCGACGTCGTCGCCACTCACCGGCACCCGGCTGTGGCCGTTGCGGGCCGCCACCTCCATGGCCTCGGCCACCGTCAGGTCTGCAGCCATGCACTCCATGTCGGGGCGGGGCACCATCACCTCTCGTACAAGCGTGTTGCCGAAGGCGATGACCGACTCGATCAGGTCGTGCTCATCGGCATCGATCGACAGGGAGGCGAGGGCCCGGTCGGCTACGGCCAGCATCTCCTCTTCGGAGACCAACGGACCGCCCGTCCTGAGGGGGCGGGGCAGGAGGCGTTCGGCCAGCCCCACCAGGCCCAGAGCCGGCCAGCGGACCGGCAGGACCCGACCGACGGCCAGGGCGAAGGGAGCCAGGCGAAGGACCAGCCGGTCGGTCGATCGCAGCGCCAGGGTCCTGGGCAGCACGTCGGTCAGCACGAAGCCGACGACCAGCAGCGCAGCCATGGCGCCGGCAGCCCACCCGGCGCCGTGGCGGTCGGCAACCAGTACTGCCAGGAGGCCGGCGGCAGCGAGGCGGAGGGCCATCAGCAGGAGGAGCACCGGGCCCAGCCCGTGCACGCCGTCGTCCAGCAGACCCAGGAGGTCCGCCGTCCGGTCGTCGGTTCCGTGACGGCCCCCATCCGGGTCCGTCAGGACCTCGGCCCTGGCACGGCGGATGTACAGGAGACTGGTCTCGGTCGCCACCAGGACGCCGCTGGCCGCCATTAGGAGCCCGACGACCGTTAGCCCGGCCGCCATGCTCACGGACGGACCATCCCGTACCGGGCCAGGTGGTCCCGCTCCCGGGCCCGCATGGCCTCGGCCTCCTCCGGCTCGCCATGGTCGTGGCCCAGGAGGTGCAGGACACCGTGTACCAGCAGGAGCGACACCTCGGAGGTGAAATCGCCGGCACAGGCCGAGGCCTGGTTGGCGGCGACTACGGGGCAGACCACCACGTCGCCCAGGAGCACGGGGATCCCGTCGGGAACCGTGGCCGGGTCGTCCACCGGGAAGGCGAGGACGTCGGTCGGGCCCTCACCACCCATGTGCTCACGGTTCAGATCCTCCATGGCCGACTCGTCCACAAAGTGCACGTGGACCTCCACAGGTCG
>Ga0208881_1000606_pt1 | contig 12538 bp, 13 predicted proteins | sample Knorr_S23_td_AAI_FD_185610 | JGI IMG/M metagenome (GOLD analysis project Ga0208881, IMG submission 185610) | Marine microbial communities from Southern Atlantic Ocean transect - Knorr_S23_td_AAIW_ad_876m_LV_B (SPAdes) (version 2) | ecosystem: Environmental > Aquatic > Marine > Oceanic | place... | reverse complement strand
TACCATTGAATATCTGAGTAACATAGCAAGTTGGGGCATTTATCTACTTGGCTACGAATTCCTTTTTAGAGGAATTCTATTTCTGGGTCTAATCCCTTTTACAGGACTTTATCCTGCCATAGCCATAAATACTGCCCTGTACGCCTTAGCTCACCTCTACAAAGGCAAAAAAGAAACATTGGGTTCTATTCCTCTTGGAATTATACTATGTCTTATAACGGCAGAAACAAATACAATCTGGACCGCATTTGCTGTGCATTGGATTATGGCAGGCAATAATTTTGCCTGGTCGCATTACTTCAATAAAAAAAACTACCGTTTTTCATCAAATAGTTGAAAAAAAGCTTAAAAAAGGTCTAAAAATCAATTTTTTGAACGAAAAATAGCAAAAATGAACAATTTAATGAAATTGTTCATTTTTTGTTATTGATAAATCTCAACTAATAATTGGCAGGGTTATAGCGTTATGATTTCATGAAAGTTTTTTTCATAATCCCTGGGGGGGGATAAATAAAAAAGCTCCCGCATTTGCGGGAGCTTTTTTTATGAATAAGGTGTTACAGGCTTCACCAGTGATACCGAGTGGGGAGCCTTCACAGAGAAAGCCTTACTCACTTCATTCGTAAGCTTTTTCATTTTACATTCTCGCTCCCATAAATGGGGCTCGATGTAAAATAAAAAAGCCTTTCCGAAAATTCGGAAAGGCTTTTCTGTGGGCAATGAGGGATTCGAACCCCCGACCCCCTCGGTGTAAACGAGGTGCTCTGAACCAACTGAGCTAATTGCCCTAATCTTCTTAAAGAACTGTACTGACTTATCTCATTCAGCGAGTGCAAATATAAAAATCATTTTCGTTCTTGCCCAAACAAATGGAGTAATAATTTCAATGTAATTTAAAGAATTTCGGCAACGACAAAAGTACTTCCACCAACAAAGATCAAATCATTCTCATTAGCAAGCTTTTGGGCTTTAGCGAGAGCATCTACTGGCTTCTGAACTTTTATTCCACCTAATGAATATTGTGCAGCTTTATCAAATAATTTATCCACCGAAAGCGCTCTGGGAATATCTGCCTGACAAAACACATAGTTCGCATCAATCGGTAAAAGCTCTAAAATACCATCCACATCCTTATCACCAACTAAGCCTAATACGATCCATAAATTATCATAGGATTCATTATTCAATTGTTTAACAATAGATTTAACTGCATGAATATTATGTCCTGTATCGCAAATGACTCTGGGAGTATCTGAAATTTGCTCCCAACGCCCTCTCAATTTCGTATTCACAATTACATTTTGCAAACCATCATTCAAAGATTTATCTGTCACATCCCAACCAAAAAGCCGCAATTGCTTTACAACTTCACAAACCGTAGCAATATTTTCCTGCTGGCAATCTGCGGCTAAAGAAGATTTGTAAACCTTATTACTTGTTGACTGTGAAAATTTAGATTGCCTTTGATTGGCTATTTTCGCTACAATCGACACCACTTCATCGCTCGTCAAACCCAATACAACAGGAATACCTTCTTTAATAATACCCACTTTTTCTTTGGCAATAAGCGCTATGGTGTCTCCTAATAAATTCTGATGATCTAAAGCCACATTGGTAATAACCGAAAGCTCAGGCTTAATAATATTCGTAGCATCTAAACGACCTCCTAAACCTGTTTCGATAATGGCAATATCTACTTTTTGATTTGAAAAATACGCAAAAGCAAGTGCCGTAGTCATTTCAAAAAATGAAAGACCTATTTCAGTAAAATCTTTCTTATAAGCTTTTACAAAATCAACAACTTCCGTTTCTGAAATCATCACACCATTTACCTTAACACGCTCTCTAAAATCTTTTAAATGCGGAGAAGTGTACAAGCCGACTTTATAGCCTTGTTCTTGCAATACAGAGGCTATTAAATGACTTGTAGAGCCTTTTCCATTCGTACCGGCAACATGAATGGATCTAAAATTATTTTGAGGATGATTTAATAAAGAACACATCGCATTAATGTTAGCCAAATCTTCTTTGTAAGCAGACTGCCCAACGCTTTGAAAGGATGCCAATTGCTGAAACAACCAATCTAAAGTTTGCTGATAATTCATTATTGCTTTCTGAAATTGTATATAATGTATCCAATCTGAACCGGCTCGGCATTCGCATCTGCCAGCCATGTGGTTTTTAATGCAGCAGCTTTAGCTTCACGCACTAAACACGGCGATGTATCTGTTGTATTTTTCAAATCGAGTTCAGCCTTATAGGTTTGCCCTCCGGCATTTACCCAAACACGGATAACTACCCGTCCGGTTTCATTGCAAGAATAATTAGGTTTTGGTTTTCTTATGGCTTTGCGATCACCCAACTCATATCCGTCCGAAGAGTTCCCTTCTCCACCAACTGCTTCCTCTGCACCTTCTACACTCCCACTTTGATCACCTTGAGCTCCTTCACTTTCTGTAGTACCGGACTGCGAACTCTCCGTACTTTGAAACAAACTAGACAGCGCCTGTTGTAGTTCATCGCTAGCCTGAGGCTTCTTTTCTTCTTCCTTAACCGGAGCCTGTTCCTGTATTTTTTCTTCCTCTTTCTCCTCGGTAATTACAGGGGCATCCTCCACATCCTGAGTTACAACTTCTTCGCTAATTTCTGTCTGTTCTTCGGGGGCAGAAACTTCAACATCCTGAACTTGTTCCAATACTTCCGTCTGAATTTCTTCCGATTGCGTAATTTCATCACCCATTCCCTCTTCTACATAACCAAACTCAATAGCAATCCCTTCTTCAATCTTTGGATCCATATATTTCAAACCAAAAGAATAAAAAAGAAATACGACTAAGAGGTGTACCAGAATAGTTCCCAGTGCCGCTCTCCGTTGGTATTTATCGCGAAAAAGGTTCATCGTTTTTGCTGCGTAGCCAGAACAATTTTGAATTTATTTCGATAGGCAATATCCATTACTTCAACAGCATATTCTAGAGGAACAGATTTATCCACTCGAAGTACGACAACTTGTTCATCTTGTCCTGCCAGCTTATCCATCAATTGAGCTTCAATATACTTTAGCTCTACGGCTTCTTTATCAATAAAATATTCAAAATTCTCATTAATAGAAACCGACACCCTTTGTTTCTTTACGGTCTGTGCAGTACTATTAGGCAAGACTAAATCCAAAGCATTGGTCGTAACTAAAGTAGAAGTCAGCATAAAGAATATCAACAATAGAAAAACGATATCCGTCATGGAGGACATGCTAAAAACTGCACTTACTTTATTCCTAGACTTCAGTGCCATGCTTATTTGTTTTTAGCAATAATTTCTAAAAATTCAGCTGTTCCCTGTTCCATTTTAAAGGTGGCCTTAATGACTTTTGCGACCAATTGGTTGTAAGCCAGATAAGCAACAATCCCAACAATTAAACCGGCAACAGTCGTAGTCATGGCAGTATAAATACCTTTCGATAACATCTCTACATCAATCTGTCCACCTGCACTGGCCATTTCATGGAAAGCGATGATCATCCCGATAACCGTTCCTAAGAAACCGATCATAGGAGCTGCACCGGCAATCGTTGCTAAGGAAGATAAATTATGTTCTAATTTGTAAACTTCAAGATTCCCTTGTCTTTCCATAGCATCCTGAACATCCTTTGAACTACTGTTTTTAACAAGAGTTCCTTTTGCCACCATACTGGCTACCGGAGAAGATGACCTGTCGCACAAAGCAACTACAGACTCCACTTTATGATCAGAAAGATAATCCTTCACTTTACTCATAAATTGAGGGTCATCTTTCATCGCTTTTTTAATTACTTGAAAGCGTTCCCAAAAAAAGTACACCGTAAGTATGGAAAGTACGCCCAAAGTGATCATAATAATTTGACCACCAACACCACCGCTTGTTATCAAATCAATAATAGAAAGTGTTTTTTCAACAGGCTCACTCGTTTGAGCCAGATCAATGCCCAAAGAATCTACAGCAAGCGGGACTTGTAAGAGAATTGTTTTCATCTGTGTATCGTTTATTCTTCAAGAGAACGCAATTTTATTAAAGAGATTGCATCAAAATATAAGTACCTGCACCTGCAAAGTACCCAACTAAAGCTAAGATAGAAATCTTTTTCAGATACCACACAAAATCAATCTTTTCCAGCCCCATTACTGCCACACCTGCCGCCGAACCGATAATCAAGGCACTACCACCAGTACCTGCACAAAATGCTAAAAACTGCCAGAAAGCTCCATTTTTAGCAAAATCACCAACAGCAGCAATTTCATACATACCCATTGAACCCGCAACCAACGGCACGTTATCTACAATAGATGATAACAATCCGATGACTATATTTATCGCGTAAATATCCCCGCCAAACCAATCATTTAAAGTTTCGGCCATAACAGCCAAATGACCTGCAGACTGCAAACCTGCAACAGCCAATAAAATCCCCAAGAAAAACAATACACTGGCCGTATCTACTTTACGAAGTACACCTATCACAGATAATTGTGATTTATCCTCTTTATTTTTACTTCTATGAATAACTTCCGTAACGGTCCAAAGTACACCTAAGCTCAACATCATTCCCATAAAAGGTGGTAAATGAGTTAATGTTTTAAAAACAGGGACAAATAACAAACCTGCTACTCCTAAAAAGAAAACCAAATTCCTTTCAAATGGTGTCGTTGGATCAATATAATGCTCCAAACCTTCCTTTTTTTCCGGGCGAGTTACCTCTCCTTTCATCGTAAATGTAAGAATTCCTACAGGCACTAACATGGCTACCAAACTTGGAATAAGTAACGTTTTAACAATCGTCATCGTTGTAAGCTGACCACCGATCCAAAGCATAGTCGTAGTAACGTCACCAATAGGCGACCAGGCTCCACCAGCATTTGCTGTAATAACTACGATCCCCGCAAAAAACCAACGATCATACTTATCATCAATTAACTTTCTTAATAACGAGATCATTACGATTGAAGTCGTTAAGTTATCCAATGCTGCAGAGAAAAAGAAAGTAAGTACACTGATGATCCACAACAACTTCACTCTGTTTTTCGTAGTAATTTTATCGGTGATGATCGAAAAACCTTCATGAGCATCAATCAATTCAACGATTGTCATTGCTGCTAATAAGAAAAATAAGATGCCTGAAATTTCACTTAAATGATGAAACAATTCCTCTTCAATTAAATGTTGATCTGTTCCACTTAACACAAACAGAGTCCAAACCAGAACCCCGGTAATCAAGGCAGAAGCTGCTTTATCAATTTTGAATGGATGTTCTAGAGCAATTAAAAAGTAACCAAGCAGAAAAACGACAATCATTAATGTCAACATAATCTAGTTCTTTAAAAATTAATTTGTTTTTCTTTCACCTTAACTCGTTTAATGAGATCACTCAAAAAAATTCGCACAAAGATATAAAACTATGATTGATTTTCTCAGGTACTTTCATTATTTAATCCTACAAAAAAAGCACCATTAAGTGCTCTGTATTAATTAGCTAAGAGTACAATTATTCAGAACATATTCTGCCACTGGAATGATCTTTAGCACAACCTGTTACAGATGATAACACATTCACCTGGTCTTTAAGCTTGAGCAAGCCTAAAAATGCAAAAGCCATCGCCTCTTTACTTTCAATCAAAGCCCGATTAGCCTTCACCCATACACTGGGGGCAAAATGATTTAATCGCTTTAGTAAAAAATCATTATAAACTCCTCCTCCCGATAGTAAAACTGATTTTAAATGATATGATTTTGCAACAGAACTCATTTGTATTGCTGTATGCTCAACAAAAGTTCTCATTTGACTCTCTATAGACAAACCGGAATTCTCCAAAATAGGAAGTATACTTTCTTCCACCCATTCCCAAGCCAACGATTTTGGAAAAGATTTACCATAATAGCTAAGGTTATTCAACTGAGTCAAGATTTTGGTATTTAAATTACCACGTTCAGAAATCGCTCCTTTATCATCGTAATCAAAACCCATTTTTTCGGAAAGGAAATTCAACACAATATTTACCGGGCAAATATCAAAAGCAACCCGACTTCCTTTTTTATCAAATGAAATATTTGAAAACCCACCAAGATTTAAACAGGCATCGTAATCGGGGAAAAGTAATTTGTCGACAACAGGAACTAAGGGAGCTCCCTGACCACCAAGGGCTACATCTTGGGTTCTAAAATCATAAACAATTGGTTTTCCTATGGTATCATATATGGGTTTAGGGTCTCCTATCTGTAGCGTAATCCCCTTTTCCGGCTGATGAAAAACAGTATGCCCGTGAGACGAAATTGCATCCAACTTATCAATGGAATATTCATCAATGAACCGACTGAGTTCTTGTGCCATAAACCTACCAAAATCCAACGACAATTTCTGGAGGTCCGAATCCGATAATAAGGGTGCATTTCTCAACTGGGCTCTAAAAAAATCATCATAAGGCACCGTTTTAAAATGTAATATCTCAAAAGACCAGATCTCTTGTTTTACAAATTTACAACAGGCAATATCCAAACCATCCAAAGAGGTACCGGACATCAGTCCAATGACATAGTTCTCATCCAAAGCTTCACATCTATTTGGAAGCTAAATTGCTTAAAAAAAGTGTAATTTTGTAAGAGTTTTATTAAAAATAAATAATTTAAAAGTGATACAATGAATTTCGAATTAAGTGAAGAACATAAAATGATTCGCGACGCAGCGAGAGATTTCGCTCAAACAGAACTTTTACCGGGTGTTATTGAAAGAGATGAAAACCAAACTTTCCCACATGAACAGATCAAAAAAATGGGTGAGCTTGGATTTTTAGGAATGATGGTTGCTCCAGAATATGGTGGTGGTGGAATGGATACGATTTCTTATGTATTAGCCATGGAGGAACTTTCAAAAGTTGACGCATCGGCTTCTGTAGTAATGTCTGTTAACAACTCTCTGGTTTGTTGGGGGCTTGAAAAATTTGGCACAGAAGAGCAAAAACACAAATACTTAACACCTCTTGCCACAGGAGAAATTATTGGTGCTTTTTGTTTATCTGAACCTGAAGCTGGATCCGATGCAACCATGCAAAGAACAACCGCTGTTGACATGGGAGACCACTACCTTTTAAACGGCACAAAAAACTGGATTACAAACGGGAACAATGCCTCCGTTTATTTGGTTATCGCACAAACTGATGTTGAAAAAGGTCACCGTGGAATTAATGCCCTAATTGTTGAAAAAGATATGGATGGCTTTATCGTAGGTCCTAAAGAAAACAAAATGGGTATTCGCGGTTCAGATACACACTCTTTAATGTTTACCGATGTTAAAATCCCTAAAGAGAATCGTATCGGTGAAGATGGTTTCGGATTCAAATTTGCAATGCAAACACTTGCAGGTGGTAGAATCGGTATTGCTGCCCAAGCTTTAGGCGTTGCTTCCGGTGCTTTAGAATTGGCGCTACAATATTCTAAAGAAAGAAAATCTTTTGGCAAACCCATCTGCGAACACCAGGCTATTGCCTTTAAACTTGCAGACATGGCAACTGAGATTGAAGCTGCTCGTTTATTATGTTTAAGAGCTGCCTGGCATAAAGATACAGATATGGACTTTACTGAGTCAGGAGCTATGGCTAAATTATTCTCTGCAGAAAAAGCGATGAGAATCACTACGGAAGCAGTTCAAATTCACGGTGGATACGGATTCGTTAAAGAGTACCATGTGGAGCGCATGATGCGTGATGCAAAGATTACTCAAATTTACGAGGGTACATCTGAGATTCAAAAAATCGTTATCTCCAGATCTATACTTAAATAACTTGAGTACTAGGTATTAGGTACGAGGTACTAGGTATTAAAAACTAAGAACTGATTTCACTCAAACCCCACTTATCAACACTTGTTAGTAAAGCTATCAACAAGTCACCCACTTGTTGATAAACATACCAACACTATGTTTAAAACTAGATAATAAGTTGATTACTAACAAAAAAATACCTTAGTAAAATTGTTAATACTGAATTTTACAACCGCACAAATGCCTTAAATAATAATCAAATTCACATAACTATTAACAAAACCAGACAAATCGCTAAAATGATTTGAAAGATTTAGACTGGCAATCGGTCACTAATCACTGGTCACTAATCACTTTGCCATCTAAATAATAAAGCGTAAATTTGCGCCTCTCTTCGAGAAAGAGAATTATTAATTAACCGGGTTTCGGACCCTTAAACAATTAACTATGGCAACTAAAATTAGATTGCAACGCTTCGGTAAAAAAGGTAAACCAGTTTATCATATCGTAGCCGCTGACTCTCGCTCTAAACGTGATGGTCGTTACATCGAAAGGTTAGGTCTTTACAATCCTAACACTGCTCCTGCAACAATTGATCTTAAATACGACAGAGCTCTTTACTGGGTTCAAGTTGGTGCTGTACCTACGGATACGGCCAGAACAATTTTGTCTTACACAGGTGTTATGATGAAAAAACACCTTTTAGACGGTGTTAAAAAAGGTGCTCATACTGAAGAGCAAGCTTTAGCAAAGTACGATGCATGGTTAGAAACTAAGGCTATACAAATTAGTGATGCTACCAGCGCTATCGAAAAAACTAAAGCCGATGCTGCTGCTAAAGCACTTGCTGCAGAAAAAGAAGCCAGAGCTGCTAAAGAAGCTGAAATTATTGCTAAAAATACTCCTGAGGTTGAAGAAACTGAAGAAGTTACTGCTGAAGAAGCTCCCGCTGAGGAAGCTCCTGTTGCTGAAGAAGCTCCTGCTACTGAGGCAACTGCTGAAGAAGTTACTGCTGAAGAAGCTCCCGCTGAGGAAGCTCCTGTTGCTGAAGAAGCTCCTGTTGAAGCTGCTGCTGAGGAAGCTCCTGCTGCTGAGACAACTGCTGAAGAAGCTCCCGCTGCTGAGGCAACTGCTGAAGAAGCTCCCGCTGCTGAGGAAGCTGCAGAGTAATGAAATTGAAGGATTGCTACTTTATTGGTCACATTAGCCGTAAACACGGTTTTAAAGGAGACCTACTTATAAAGTTAGATGTTGATGATCCTTCGAGATACAAAAATTTGGAATCAGTCTTCATTGATAGAAAAGGAAGACTGGTTCCTTTTTTTATGAGCTCTTGCAAACTCACTCAAAAAGGATTCTTACACATACACTTTGAAGGGATAGACACGGAAGCAGAAGCAGACAAACTTTGCAAATGCGGACTCTATCTTCCACTCACTTTTCTTCCACCAATGGAAGGAAACAAATTTTACTACCACGAAATTGAAGGTTTCAAAGTCATCGACAGGTCTTATGGCGAAGTCGGTATCATAAAAGAAGTGGTAAATCAGGCAGTACAACCCCTTTTCGCTATCGAAAACGGCGATAAAGAAGTTCTCATTCCAATTGTAGACTCCATTATCGATGAATTGGATAGAGAAAATGAATCCCTTTACTTAACTTGCCCTGAAGGATTAATTGAAGTATATTTAGATTGAAAGTTTAAGATTCAACGATGCTCATTACACGTATTTTTGCATCACATAACTTCATCTTTACAAAGAAACAATCATGGGGAAAAAGAATAAAAAGAAAGACATTTCCGGTGTAGTGTACTCTACCAACCAAAACTACGACTATTCTTATGACGATGAACTGGAAGAAGAAACACCAGCTCCAAATGAACAGGATTTAAGAATTGTCTTAGACCGTAAAAAAGGAGGTAAAGTAGTTACAGCCATAATCGATTTTGTTGGCACAACAGAAGACCTCAAAGATTTAGGAAAACAACTTAAAACATACTGTGGAGTTGGAGGTACTGTAAAAGAAGGTGAAATTTTAATTCAAGGTGATTTTAGAGATAAAATTCTCGATCTACTGATCGAGAAAGGATACAAAGCCAAAAAGAAAGGTGGTTAATTCAAAACTTCTCCCAAACCCCGAATCCTTTTCAAACTATTTTTGACACCCCACACACAACCATTAAACTCGTAATTTTATTCAATACCAAAGAAAGCAACCGATATCGGTTGCTTTCTTCAATTCTAATTATAGGGGGGGCAATGTCTTTTTAAAAATAAAACACCAACTTTTGTTGATGTTATTACAAATATATAAAATTCAACCAATTATCAAAATAATCTTTACATGTTAAATATGAAAGTCTCAAGTAATGTTCATTATTTTTGCCCAAAACACAGACTATGCAAACCATACAAGAAGCCGTAAACTTCATTAATAATTTTAAATTTACTCAACCCGATACAGGAATTGTTTTAGGTACGGGGCTGGGTGGTTTACTCGAAAAATGCAACATAGAACTCTCCATTCCCTATGAAGATATACCACATTTCCCCGTATCTACAGTAGAATCACACCAGGGTCAATTGATCTTTGGAACGATAGCAGAAAAACCTGTTCTCATTATGCAAGGTCGCTTTCACTATTACGAAGGATATACAGCAAAAGAAATCACTTTTCCTATTCGAGTTCTTAAAGAATTAGGAATTAACAATCTATTAATCTCAAACGCTTCAGGAGCAATAAACCCCAATTACAAAAAGGGAGATTTAGTTATTCTAAACGACCACATCAACCTCTTATTTGACAATCCACTTAGAGGAAAAAACATAGATGAACATGGCTCAAGGTTTACCGATATGTCTGAACCTTACAATAAAAAATTACGTGATTTACTATGGGAATGTGCACGCAATATTGACTGCAGCTTCCACACAGGTGTATATGCTGCCTGGCAAGGTCCTTCGCTGGAAACGAGAGCCGAATACAGAATGTTAAAAATATTAGGTGCTGATTTGGTCGGAATGTCAACAGTTCCCGAAGTCATCGTTGCCAATCACATGAACTTACCTTGCGCTGTCGTATCCGTATTAACCGATGAATGCGATCCAGACAATTTAGTCCCGGTTTCTATTGAAGAAATTATTGCAACTGCGAAAAAAGCAGAACCTCATCTTACCACCCTATTCACCAAAATTATTGAGCAGCTATAAATTCGTTAAAAACTCCAGAGTATCTACTCCATCCGCATAATCATTAACAGCAGGAGATTGTGCCTGTCCTAAATCAAATGAATTTGGAAGATCAAGTGTAGAGACTACACATTGTATTTGATCGGTTATTGTTGCAAAGTGTTTTTGTAGCGCTTCAACACAATCATAGGCTTCATAATGAAGCATAGATATTGGTGAGGACAAAGAAGTGTCTTCTCTTAATAACAAAAAGCCATTTTCTAACATATCATTACCACCCATTAAAAATAGAGCACGGTAATAATCAAAATTATTAGCATACTTCTTATTATCTAAAACATCCTTATACACATATAAGGCTTCAAACAAAAGATCAAAGTTGTAATCTTTAGGAACATAAACTTTAGATACATTTCTACAACCTAATCCATAGTATGCAAAAATATCATCGCCAAGGGCAATCAACTCCTCTTTAGATTCACTTCCGGTTAAAACAGCTACAGAATTTCTGTTCTTTCGAATAATATGAGGATACTTCCCAAAATAATGATCAAAATAACGAGCTGTATTGTCAGACCCTGTTGCGATAACTGCATCAAAATCTTCCATTCTGGATTCTGTAAACATCACTCTATCCAGAAATTCCGGATTCAACTGAATTAACATCTTTGTAATTAAAGGCAATAAAATTTTATCGTCAGAAGACAACTTTACCAATAAATGATTCCCACTGATTAATGCACAAACATAATCATGGAAACCAACTAAGGGAATATTCCCAGCCATAATAATGGCCACCTTTTTTGGACGATTATTCCAATCATATTTTGAAGACCATTCTAATAATACTTCCTTCGTTAACCATTGCGATAATGCAGTCACAGATCTTCGAACCTGACGATCCTCGAACCAACCGTTGTAAACTTTTGCCGAAGAAATCGCTGAAGAAAACTCCTCGTAAAACTGCTCATTTAAAGCGGTATCTTTCTTCTGTGTTTCAGCAAACTGAAACTGACTCAGAAACGTTCCTAAATAACTAAACGCTTCAATGATTTTTTCGCGATTCATCAACAATGTTTTTTCTATCTTTGTCTCGCAAACATACAAATCTTTAAAACATAAAAGACAATGGCAATTATAATCACCGACGAATGCATCAATTGTGGAGCATGTGAAGCTGAATGCCCAAATACGGCTATCTATGAAGGCGGAGTAGAGTGGTCTTTTGCTGAAGGAACTGAACTTACAGGTCAAGTCAATTCCAAAACTGGAATTTCTGCTGATGCAGACGAAGAACTAGAACCGGTTTCCTACGACTTCTACTATATAGCAACAGATAAATGTACCGAATGTAAAGGTTTCCATGAAGAGCCTCAATGTGCTGCAGTATGTCCTGTAGAATGCTGTGTGCCTGATGAGGACCATGTAGAAACAGAAGAAGAACTTCTTGCGAAAAAAGCACTGCTTCACTGTGAATAAAAATTTCAAATATCTTCTATTTATTTTCTTTTCATTGACTTTTACCAGTCGAGCTCAAAACGATAGTGATTTCATCTTTTTTGAA
>Ga0208881_1000605_pt1 | contig 12563 bp, 12 predicted proteins | sample Knorr_S23_td_AAI_FD_185610 | JGI IMG/M metagenome (GOLD analysis project Ga0208881, IMG submission 185610) | Marine microbial communities from Southern Atlantic Ocean transect - Knorr_S23_td_AAIW_ad_876m_LV_B (SPAdes) (version 2) | ecosystem: Environmental > Aquatic > Marine > Oceanic | place... | reverse complement strand
GCACTGCAAACAATGAAGCAAAAAGCTGAAGTAGATTTTGCAAAAAATGAGAAAATAATTATAAATGATCTTAATCCATTATATGAAAAAACTGGAGTGAGTGAACGACCTGATATTTGGGTTATATCAGGTACCATGAATATAGCAAACAAAATACTTGAGATTATAGAATCTTGCAGAAAAGAGGTTTTAATTGCGGTACCAAAAGCTGGAGAAGAATTGGTTAAGCAGGCACTTCCAAGAATAAGACAGCTGTATGATAAAGGAGTGAAAGTTACGATTCTTACATCTGACAAATTTGATAAAAATACTGTCAAAGGATTAACACGTGTTGCTGTTGTAAAGATTAAGAAAGGCCTGTTTGGTGGTGGTATAATTTCAGATAAACGATATGTTGTAATACTATTGGGTCCTGAAATTAGCCATTCAAATACTTCAGAAATTGTAGCTATATGCACAGACCATGCTGGACTGTCTGGTTTTGCAACAGAGTATTTCGAATACTTATTAAAAGATGCCTCGGAAGTGAAATAATGACATCGGAAATAGATGATGAGACTCTCTTTGTTGGAACTGCTGAAGCTGAACATGTAGAAATGTATCTTAAGGCAATTTGGCACATAAAAGAAAGAGGGGATCCAGTAAAAATTAGTACAATTGCAAAAATGCTTAATGTTAGGCAACCAAGTGTTGTACAAATGTTAAAAAAATTAAACCAAAAAGCACTGGTAGAATATAACAAAGCTGGTGTTACTCTTACTGAGAGTGGTGAGAGAGTTGGTTCAAGTATGATGAGAAATAGTAGATTGCTAGAAGTTTTAATGGATAGTGCATTAAAAGTAGAGGTTGATGAAGAGATGGTTTGTGGAATTGAACATCATATGAACAAGCAATTCACGGATGCATTATGTACAATGCTAAACCATCCAAGAATATGCCCTCATAATCATAATATCCCTTTTGGAGATTGCTGTAAAAAAACTGAATCTGAGCAGACTTGATTCATTAAAAAAATTAATTAAGACATATGATATAAAAGATGACTGAATAATGACATGTTTTTGTGGTTGCGAAAATTTTGAGAAAAATCCAAATGGAAAAATCCTTGGATGTGTAAAGTGTAATCATGGTAGGCAAAACCATGATGAAGAGTTTAGGGCATCTGCAAGAATGAATGAAGAACTATCACAAAAACGTGATAGTGATTTTGGTTAATTTGCTATTCTAGCTATAATTGCTAAATATTCAACTGCAGGCTCAGAACTCAAGATCCTCATCATCAAGTCAAAGGGACAAGCTCATCAATGCCTGCATGTTAAATTTAAAGAAATACTAATTGAATCTTTCAATAAGCTTGATAAATGACACAAAACACTATATTAAAAATGGTAGAGATAAATGCGCCATCATCGTTAGATAATTTTCGGAAATTCGTCATTGCAAGTACCTGCAGTTCATTTGCTCCAAATAGCTACATAGATGATATCGAAGTTTTTCCAGAACGTGAAGAGAATCTAGGCTCTATCTACGTTGAAGCTGCTGATAAAGTAACTCTGAAAAAAATTCGAGATATTACGTTTGTTAATGCAAGGGATGTATTAGGAATTATTTACAATTCAAAAAGTGGAAAGACCAGTCTAAAATGGAGACAGATTAGACGTAATAATGGTAAAGTAGTTGGAAAGGCTTCTTCAAATTCTCTTGTAAATTTGGCACAAAGTGGGGTAATTACTCTTGATTGGGTAGAAAACTACGTTCGAAAAAAGAACGAAGAACAGTGACAAGTTTTTGTTGTTGTAATTAAAAATACTAATTATGATTTCCAAAATTATTGATGATAATGTAATTTCACTCATGCCGGAAGATTCTGATGATCTAATTACACTTCGTAGAATTATTAAAAAGGGTGATAGAATTGTGGGTGAAACTCTTCGTGTTATTAAACAAGAGAAAGACTTTGCAAGACCAGATAAAGGAGAACGAATCAAGATTAGATTATCACTTGAAGTTGAAAAAATTTCCCTAGACAATGCATTGGATAGATTGCGAGCAAGTGGAATAATCAACGAGTCTAATAATGAATCAGTGTCTCGTGGATCACATCACTCATTCGTCATAAAAATTGATCAGCCGTTTAATCTTGTCAAAAAAAAATGGACGTCTGTAGAAAAAAAACTGGCAAGAAGTAAAGAGCATAAACTGACATTTATTTTAGTTGCGATAGATACTGGTGATTGTGGAATCGGAAAATTAAAGGGAACACATCTACATATTTTACCGAATATATACTCAGGATCAAGTGGAAAACGATACAAAACAAATTTTAAAATCGAAAATTTCTTTAACGAAATTTCAAAAGCCTTATCGTCAGTTGTAGGAACTGGTGATCAAATAATTATTTTTGGGCCAGGTGAAACAAAGAAGAAAATTACAAACTTTCTTGCAAATACAAAAATTGGTCAAAATCATAAAATCAAGATAGTTGAAGGAATTGATTCTAGCAGTGAAGATGGAATTCATATATTTACCAAATCTAAATCAATGAAAGAAATAATTTCAAACAGCAAACTTGCAAAAATAACTGATATTATTGATCAAGTAATGTTTCTTGCCGTCAAAAAAAGTCACAAGTTCACTATGGGCTTAGAAGAGACAAAGATTGCAAATGAGCATGGTGCTATAAATTCGCTTATTTTTTCTGAGAAAGTAATTCAAAGTTATGATGAACAAGAAGTTATTAATTTTCTAAATGATGTAGAGTCAAAAGGAGGTATTGTGTATAGTGTAGATACAACTACTGATGCTGGTCTCAGAGTAGAAGGACTTGGTGGAATTATCTCGCTTCTAAGATTTGCCATACAAGGTTAGGTTGTTGAATCTACAAGCCATTTCATATATGGTTGATTAATGGACTCAACATTAATTTCTGCAATTTCTGGAACATCATAGGGATGAAGTTTTTCTAGTTCTTTTTTTAGTATTTGTTTATTTTTTTTTGTAGTTTTAAAAAAGGCAAGGTATTCAGGCTGATTTTCAATTTTTCCCTTCCAAGTGTAAACGGATGAGATTTTTGTAATATTGACACATGCTGCTAGTTTTTTCTTTACTAATCGATTGGCAATGCTTGTGACTGATTGCTTACTGGGAAATGTTGATACGATAATCACAGGTCTCATAGTAACCGATAAATTTACGTGATTAAAAAAAGTACCAACCGATTTGGCTACTGATATGCTTACTGACAATGCAATAATTTACGTTCTGATTGCGTGGGTGGTAATCTTTGTTACCGCAAAAGCACTCAAACTAGAAAGATTTGGTTTTACAATCAAACCATACAGTCTCACTTACAAAAACTATAAAGTGCAATCAGCACTTTCAAAAATGCTGACTAGAACCAAACGTGGAATTAGGGTTTTTGCAGATGTTAGTGTTGTTGCTGGATTTCTAATGATGGGATTTGCATTTTGGTTTTTACTTGCAAACATCTCAAATTATTTTGTGAAACCCACAGAATTTGCAGAATTGACTGTGTTGATACCAGGAGTTACGCTAACTTCCGCTTGGGCTATATTGTATTTCCTGTTATCCATTCCAATAGTTCTTGTCGTTCATGAAGGTGCACATGGTATAGTAGCCACTTTAGAAAAAATAAAGATCAAGAATGGCGGATTCGCAATTTTTATTGCACTATTTGCAGGGTTTGTAGAGCCTGATGAAGAAGATTTTGATAAGGCAAAAAAAATATCACGGCTAAGAGTAATTGGAGCAGGAGCAACATCGAACGTAATTTTTGCATTTGCATTAGGTGCAATCTTACTTACAAATCCAATGTTTGCAATGATTCTCCCTGAACCATTTTTGGGATTGTTTTACGAATCACCTGAAGGAGTTTTGGTGTTATCAGTAATCGAAGGTGGCGGTGCAGAACAAGCTGGAATCAAAGAAAATGACATTATCTCAAAGATCAATGATGTGCGGATAGTTAGCCCAATTGACTTTCAAAAAATTAATCTAATTCCAGGTGAAGTTTTCAATGTCACTGTTTTAAGAGATGGGCAGGAAATTGTTTTCCCTGTAACTATAATGCCTGCACCTGAAGATCCTGAACGGGGTCTTGTAGGAATTATGCGAGACAATAATTTATCCTTCAAACCAATTTACAATTTTATCGAATGGAACAATCCACAATTCTCAATGTTTTTGTTATGGTTATGGATGATATCATTTTTTATTGGAATCATCAATATGTTACCATTACCTATTTTGGATGGAGGAAAATTTATTCATACAATAATTGATAAGAAATTTTCTGAAAAATCTGTAAATGGAGTTATGCTTGCTATCTATGCTTTTACATTTATTATATTTGGACTTAATATTGCATTATCTTATATGAAATCAGGATGGTTTACCATCTAAGGAATTATTATTAAATCAAACATTCATGAAATATTATGAATTGTGATAGATGTCAAAATCAAGCCACTTATTCAAGAAAATATTCAGGAGAAAACCTTTGCTCTGAGTGTTTTTCAAATTCTATTTTACAGAAGATTGCCAGAACAGTTTCAAAACGTAAAATGATAAAAAACAATGAACTTGTCTGTGTGGGCGTTTCTGGAGGAAAAGATTCTCTTGTCTTACTAGATTCGTTAAACAATATGTCAAAAACGCATAATTTTAGAATAATTGCAGTTACGATTGATGAGGGAATACCGGGGTATCGTGATGAAGCGCTTAAGATTGTTGAAAACTTTTGTTCAAAATTAAAAATTGAGTACAAAGTTTTCTCATACAAGAAACTGTTTGATCTAACTCTAGAAGAATCACTACATCTAAGGAATGATGAAAAGCAGTCTTCCTGTTCAATCTGTGGAACATTCAGACGAAGAGCCTTGGATCATGCAGCAAAGGAAATTAATGCAGATGTTATAGCAACAGGTCATAATCTGGATGATATGGTGCAAACATTCCTCATTAACATTCTTTCAGGTAATACAAACAAAATTGGATGGATGGATCCTGATATATCTGCAAAAAAAACCAGAAAAATTAAACCGCTGTCTGAGATTTACGAATCTGACATTGTTTTTTATGCATTCACAAATAACTTCCCTTTCCAAAGCGAACCCTGTCCACATATGGATGAGGGAATTAGAACTGAAATTCGTGAATGGCTAAATTCTCTGGAATCAAATCATAGTGGAATTAAAAACAACATGTACAAGTCAATTTTAAAAATTTCTAAGATCATCAATGAATCAAATCATATAGAAAAACAAGTCTGTACTCTTTGTGGGAATGAATGTACTGGTATGATTTGCTCTGTGTGTAATATGATGAGGGGTTTGAAAATTAACCGATCCTAAATCAAATATACTGTTTGTTTTTATTATGAATTGGTAGTAGGTAGGATTGGGGTGCCAGCCGTGCCCTATTCTGAAACCGGCTCTATGCAGAGATCAGTAACTACTGGGTAAATCTCTAGATTGGCAATTCCCGCTTGGTGTGCGGAAATGAAATCACGCCGAGGTGGGTGGTTGTAGGACTAGAATCATCCGAAGGGATGAACTCTAAGACCTAACCATTGAAAGGGATCAGGTCCGGGAGGGAGCAATCCTAAGGTGGGACATCCACGCTTCCTCGTCAACGTGGCGGATCTTGTATGCCTTGAAACGGGGTTATCGGTCTAGTCTGGAACCAGTAGAGCTACTACCATTTATTTTTGTAGACTAAATTAGTATTGATTACAACTGATATAAAATAAGTTTGGCAAGAAATGAAATTTTTTGTTGATGATTATATTTAAAAAATATCAGTACAAAACTTCAAAAGATAGAAATTCATTTTTAAATTTTTTAGTTTTAATTTTAACCTCATCAACGCGTGCATTTGCAGGTCCTATGTTAGACCATTCGACAACTGTGTTTACCGATTCGCTATCGCCTTCAAGTAATGCTTCTACACGTCCATCGTCTAAATTTCTGACCCAGCCAGTTATGTTATTTTTTTTTGCAACTACCTTAATAGCTTGTCTAAAAAAAACACCCTGTACCTTGCCTCTGATAAAAAGATAAATTCGTTTTTTAGTCATACAAAATATAAAAAGTATCTACTAATCAATTTTAGCAAAAAGTTATTTCCTTTCCTTGATTCTTGCTCTTCCAGTCTTTCTGGCAGCAATACTTCCAACCTTGGCACCTGGTGGAGCATTACGTGATACAGTTGAGCTTTGTCCAACATGTTGATGTCTGCCACCTCCATGAGGATGTACATATGAAGCCTGAGCTACACCCCTAACAATAGGATATTTTTGGCCCCTTGATCTAAATTTTCTCCATGCAACACCAGCACGCATCAGTGGTCGATCATTAGCACCACCGCCTGCTAAACTTCCTATCATAGCTCGATTTTTTGGATTGAGAGTTGTAAATTTTCCAGAAGGAAGTTTTAGTTTTACTCCTTCATCCCCATGTGAAAAAACTGTAGCAGATGAACCAGCAGATTTGATAAATGACCCCCCATCTCCAAACTGTTTTTCTACATTACAAACAACTGTACCATCTGGTATGTTTTGAATACTGATTACATTACCATCCATTATCTCAGACTTTAATCCAAATTTAACTTTGGAACCAACAGTAGAACCAATTACCGCTGGAACATATGAAATTGTCCCATCCTCAAACCTAATTTTTGAAAGTGGTGCATGACGACCACTTTCATGAATTATATCAATTATTTGACCTTCACGACTTTCAGAAAGTTCAAAAACTGGATATTTTGTAGGGGCAATCTTTCTAGTTTTAGCTGCCCTAAACTGCATCCCGCCACGTCCACGTCTTCTAACAAGAGGTCTTTTTCCCATTGTGAAAATTTTTGGCTATTCAGCAGATTTTAAGCTTGTGATTAGGTAGCTTACTTTGATAGAATTTCAACGACAAAGGTATAAAAAATACATAAGATGTGTTGAATTATGAGTGAAAGTGAACTCTCTCTCAAAGTATTGGAAGCCTATACACGTGACGTTGGACGTGGAGTAGCTAGAATTGATTATGATTCTATGGATACGTTAAGTGCTTCAACGGGTGATGTTATAGAGATTAAAGGCAAACGAAGAACTGTTGCAAAATGTTTACCGCTTTATCCATCAGATGAAGGAAAAGGTATTATTAGAATTGACGGTCTTGGCCGAAATAACTCTGGTATTGCAATTGGAGATAGTATCAAGGTAAAAAAGATCAAAGCGGCGGCAGCTGAAAAAATAGTTGTTGCTCCATTAGAAGCGATTCCCCCAATTGATGAACGATATCTTGCAGATGCTTTAGAAAGTGTACCTTTGATCAAAGGAGATAATGTTATGGTTCCATATTTTGGTGGTCGATTAACATTTCAGATAGTTGGTGTAACACCTAATGCTGATGCAGTGTTAGTAACACAAAAGACAGTTTTCCATATAGCAGAAAAGGGTGAAGCACTACGAGGTGTTCCCCAAGTTTCATATGAAGACATTGGTGGTCTAACTGATGAAATTAAAAAGGTAAGAGAGATGATTGAATTACCGCTACGTCATCCAGAAATATTTGAAAAATTAGGAATAGAGGCACCAAAAGGTGTATTACTTTATGGACCTCCTGGTACGGGAAAAACTCTGTTGGCAAAAGCTGTTGCAAATGAAAGCAATGCACATTTCATTAGTATTTCTGGTCCCGAAATTATGAGCAAATTTTATGGTGAAAGTGAGGCCAGACTGCGAGAAATATTTAAAGAAGCAAGGGAGAAAGCACCATCAATTGTTTTTGTTGATGAAATTGACTCAATAGCACCTAAACGTGAAGAAGTTACCGGAGAGGTTGAACGGAGAGTTGTATCACAAATGCTTTCGCTTATGGATGGATTAGAAGCGAGAGGTAAGGTGATAGTAATTTCAGCAACTAATAGACCAAACGCAATCGACCCTGCCTTAAGAAGACCGGGAAGATTTGACAGGGAAATTGAGATTAAAGTTCCTGATAAAAAAGGAAGACTTTCAATTCTTACTATTCACACAAGAAATATGCCATTACATGAAGATGTAAATATTGAAAAGATTTCTGCAATTAGTCACGGATATGTGGGTGCTGATTTAGAATATTTATGTAAAGAGGCTGCTATGAAGTGTTTACGTAGACTATTACCTGAAATTAATTTAGATGACGAAAAACTTCAGCCTGAGGTACTTGATAAACTGATAGTAAATAATGATGATTATAGAAATGCGTTGCGTGAGATAACTCCATCTGGTATGAGAGAAGTGTATATAGAAAATCCAGATGTTAAATGGACTGATGTTGGAGGTCTTGAAGATGTTAAAAGGGAACTTCAAGAAGCCGTCGAATGGCCAATGAAATATCCCACACTTTATGACAAATTAGGACATCATATGCCACGAGGTATTTTACTTCACGGTGCAAGCGGTACGGGAAAGACTATGTTAGCAAAAGCGGTTGCAACTGAAAGTGAAGCAAATTTCATTTCTGTACGAGGACCTGAATTATTATCAAAATGGGTAGGAGAATCCGAGAGAGGTATTAGAGAAATTTTCAGAAGAGCAAGACAGTCATCCCCATGTGTAGTATTCTTTGATGAGATTGATTCAATTGCGCCAATTAGAGGAGGTGGTGTAGAGTCGGCTGTTACTGAAAGAGTTGTAAGTCAATTATTGACGGAACTTGATGGTATGACGGACATACATGGTGTTATAGTGCTTGCTGCGTCAAATAGGGCAGACATGATTGATCCAGCTTTACTTCGTCCGGGTAGATTTGATAAGGTAATTCAGATTCCACTACCCGATCTAATTACCAGAAAGAGGATTTTAGAGATAAGCGCTGCAGATATTCCCGTCATAACGGATGTTAGTAATGTAGATCATGTCAATTTTGATAAAATAGCTGAATCTACTGATGGCTTTAGTGGCGCAGATGTAGCTGCCATAGCAAATACTGCTGTATCTTTAGTCATTCATGAATATCTCGATAAACATCCTACCGAAAAGGAAATTGACAAGACTGCGACTGAAGCAAAAGTAGGTATGGAGCATTTTGAAGCTGCTGTAAGGAAAGTAAAGGAACAAAAGGATCTTAAGATAGGAGAGAAGGTTGTTGCTTCCTATTACAGGTAGTTTTAATAAAATAACTGCTTAAACCAGCTCAATGTCAGATACCAAAGGATATTCTGGGAATGCTCTTGACTGTTTGAAAAAATACAGTGCAAAAGTAGGCGATTCTATCAAAATTACAGCTGATTTAACATACTCTGGGATTCTAATGCCTAGATACGAATCAAGTGACGATAAGCATCTAGTAGTCAAATTAGGAAGCGGTTACAATGTGGGAATCAGTGTTGACGAGATTCAACAAATACAGGTAGTTTCAAGTTCTGAAGTAAAACCTGAGCAGGGTCAAGAAAGAAAAGAGGATCCAACACTTCCGAAAATTTTGCTTCTTTCTACGGGAGGAACCATAGCAAGCAAGGTTGACTACAGAACTGGAGCTGTTACACCTGCTCTTAGTGCTTCTGATATTAATAAAGCAGTTCCGGAGCTTGGAAAAATTGCTAATATTGATGCGGAAGTTTTATTCTCAGAATATTCAGAGAACTTACAGCCAGACCACTGGACAGAAATTGCAGAAAAACTTGATTCGCTTGCAAACTCCGACTACAAGGGGATACTAATTGCGCATGGAACAGACACCATGCACTATACATCTTCTTTTTTGTCTTTTGCACTTGCCGGTTTTCCCATTCCTGTTGCGCTTGTTGGCTCACAGAGATCATCTGACAGACCGTCATCTGACGCGGCAATAAACCTGATTGCAGCTTCAAAATTTCTTGTTGAATCCAACACAAGAGGTGTTTTTCTTGTTATGCACCATAATGATAATGATCAGACCGTTGCATGCCATGCAGGAACTAGAGTTAGAAAAAATCATACGAGTAAGCGAGGAGCATTTGAAACAATGGGAGATGATCCCGCGTTCATAGTTACGCCAACATTGGAAATTCAGAAAAATATACAAGATGAATTTTTTAAAGATGCAAAATACAATCCAAGGATGAAGATTGATACAAAAGTTACTCTTGTAAAATATCATCCTGGCTATGACCCGAAGTTAATTGAAAACCTTATACAAACAGGATGCAAGGCAATAATTTTTGAGGGAACAGGACTGGGACATGTTGGACGGACAATGTACGATGTTATAAAAAATGCAAAGGAAAATGATCTGTTTTTAGGAATGACATCACAATGTATTGATGGCAGGGTTAGGATGACAGTTTATGAAAGTGGTAGAGATTTGTTAGAATTAGGAATCACTCCTCTTGAGAATATGACACCAGAAACTTCACTTGTAAAAGCAATGTGGGCCTTGGGAAATTCAAAAAATACCGATGAGATGAAGTCACTAATGCTGGAAAACATTGCTTCAGAGTTTTAATTATGGAAGAAATTGATTTTGAAAAAATTGATTTGAAAGTTGGATTAGAGATTCACCAACAGCTGAACACTAGCAAAAAGCTGTTTTGTAAATGTAAGCCGATAGAGAGTGATGAATATACCGAAAAATTCTCTAGAAGACTAAGAACAGCGAAAAGTGAGCTTGGCGAATTAGATCCAGCTGCATTATTCGAGAAAACAAAATCAAAGAAAATCAACTACTATGCAAATTCCCAAAGTAGCTGCCTAGTTGAAAAAGATGAAGAGCCCCCTCATGATCTGGATTATGATGCAAAGAAGATTTCGCTGCTGATTAGTAGTACACTTGAGTCAAAAATTTTTAGCGAGATTCACGTTATGAGAAAAACTGTTATTGATGGATCCAATACCTCTGGGTTTCAAAGAACCATGCTTATTTCCCAAGGGGGAAGTTTAGAAGTTAATGGAAAAAACATTGGAGTTCAGGCAATTTGTCTGGAGGAAGATGCAGCAAAACTTCTCAAAGATGAACAAAACCAAAGAAATTACAGTCTAGATCGTTTGGGTGTGCCATTAGTTGAAATTGCTTTAGAGCCTGTTAGTACCAAACCTTCGGAAGTTAAAGAAATTGCATTGACACTTGGAAGATTGTTAAGAGCGACAAGGATGGTGAAAAGAGGCATTGGGTCAATCAGACAGGATGTAAATATTTCAGTTATGAATAGTGGAGTTGTAGAAGTCAAGGGTGTACAACAGCTAGACCAACTTGAAAAAATAATTGGTTATGAAGCTAAAAGACAATATGGACTAATTCTAATTGCCGAAAAACTCAAAAAACTATCTATAACAATCTCAAACGAGGATGTTTTTGATATTACTGAAGTTCTCAAGGATTGCGAATCAAAAATAATTCAAAATGCATTAAAAACAAAAGCAAAAATTAAGGCGATACGGGTAAGAAATTTTTCAGGTATGCTTGGTTTTGAACCATACGCTGGAATTAGATTGGGAAAAGAAATTGGTCAGCTTGTAAGATTTTTTGGCATTGGAGGAGTTTTCCATTCAGACGAGCTTCCCAATTATGGAATAACAGATTCTGATGTTGATAAGGTAAAAAAACATCTTAAATTAACTGATGCAGATAGTTTTCTAATAATATCTAGTGAAGATTCAAAGTTAGATTATGCTATAGATTCTATAATAAAGAGAATTCAAGTTGCAACAAATGGAGTTCCAGCCGAAACGAGAGCTACTACACAAGACGGTGAAACCATTTTTCTTAGACCACGTCCAGGTGCATCAAGAATGTATCCGGAAACTGACATCCCTTCCATTAGTGTGCTGCCTGAAGAAATAAAACTCGCAAGGGAAAATATCCCGAAATCATGGAATGATTCAATCGCCGAAATTCAACAAAAATACGATCTAAATTCCCAACTGTCTGAACAGATTTTTGACTCAGAATATATGGATCTGTTTGAAAAAATATGCGAAAATAAAAAAAACTCACCAAATTTTGTAGCCTCAATACTTTGTTCTACTATAACAAACTTGCAAAGGAAAGGATTTGATGCCATACTATTGAAACCCGAACATGTTATAGAATCATTTGAACTGTTAGCATCTGATAAAATACCAAAAGAATCACTAGAAATTATTTTCGAAAGCATCATGTCTGGCAAATCAGAAAATGTTTCAATTGCTATGCAAAATACAGATGTTTCAAGTATGCATGAAGATGAGTTAAATGAGATTTTAGATAAAATAATTCAAAATAATATTGATCTTGTGAACGAACGGGGAGAAGATGCGGTTGTTACCCTAATGGGAATTGCTATGAAAGAAGTGAGAGGAAAAGCTTCTGGGAAAGTAGTTAATGATCTTCTACGAAAAAAGATCATTTAAAACCCTAAACAAAAATGGACAGATTGTGGAACCACTAAATCTGGCCGTAATTGTAAAATTAGAGCCCGATTTTTCTGAAGGAAATGTAAGCTACAAGCCTGATGGAACGCTCAATAGAAATGAAACAAAAAGCACACTAGGCCCTCACAGTGGAATAGCTGCTAAAGCTGCATTTTATGCCAAGGTCAAGTACGGT
>Ga0208881_1000603_pt1 | contig 12578 bp, 14 predicted proteins | sample Knorr_S23_td_AAI_FD_185610 | JGI IMG/M metagenome (GOLD analysis project Ga0208881, IMG submission 185610) | Marine microbial communities from Southern Atlantic Ocean transect - Knorr_S23_td_AAIW_ad_876m_LV_B (SPAdes) (version 2) | ecosystem: Environmental > Aquatic > Marine > Oceanic | place... | reverse complement strand
ATATTGAAAGTAGTAATATCGTGAAGCTTGTCAAATATAGCGGATCACTATATTTTGCCAATGCCCCTTTCTTTGAAACGCAAATGCTTGAAATAATTGCTAAAAATAAAGATCAATTAAAATATATTGTCGTTGATGTTGGTGCCCTCAATCAAATTGATGCCAGTGGTGAAGAAGTTCTATCTGGGTTAGTTGAGTCCTGTTCTACCGCTGGAATAGAAATACTTTTTTCAAGAACTGAAAGATTAGAGGCAGAATTGTTTCGCTCTGGATTTAAAAAGCGTTTTGGTGAAGATCGTTTTTTTAATCGCACAGCTCAGGCACTTAAGCATGTTTGGAAAGAACTCGAAAGTGAGGAAGAGGACAAGGGTAAGGTGATAAATATCTCCTAATTTTTTTGTTAGATTATTATCTTTTTAGAGATCGTGGTAATAAGCTTTTACGAAATACAAGCCCTGAGGTTCAGCTGTTGGGCCAGCTTGTTTACGATCTTTGCTTTCTAGAACTGACAACATCCAATCAACTTCCCTCTCATCTCTGCCTATTTTAAGAAGCGTTCCGACTATATTGCGGACCATATGATGAAGAAATGCATTGGCTTTGATTTTTATCAGTATCGTATCATCAGTCTTGATTATCTCTATGGATTCTACAGTCTTGATAGGGGATTTTGCTTGACACAAGTTTCCCCTAAAAGCTGAAAAATCATGCTCACCAAGCAAAAAATCTGCAGCCTTTATCATCTTTTTTATGTCAAGTGATCTTGGTTCCCATAAATTGTAGTTTGCTTTTAAGGAGGAGCGAACAGGGTGGTTATGTATTTTGTATTCATATAACCTAGCGTAAGCATCAAACCTTGCATGAAAGTCATTGCTGACCTCCTTTGCCCAGGTGAAGTTTACATCACTCGGGAGGTTGACGTTACCGCCAAATAACCAAGCATTGCTGTCTCTAATTGAATCAGTTTCAAAATGAATAACTTGTTCTTTTGCATGCACACCTGCATCTGTCCTGCCAGAGCAAAACACGCGGACAGAGTGATCTGCTACCTTGGATAAGGCCAATTCAACGACACCCTGTACTGTTCTGAGTTTGTTTTCTTGTATCTGCCAACCGTGAAAATCAGTTCCTAAATATTCAACACCAAGCGCAATTTTCATAAGCAACGCCAATTTTTTTTTTATTGTAAAATTAGTAGTCATATTTTAACAAAGTATTACACCCATCCAAATGAGACTCTTCATCTGGGGATATGGATCTTATGGACAATAACACCAAACCAACGGGTATCAAAAAGCTGCTCTGTGCTTGCATCTATTCAGCCAGAGGCTTGAAGACTTGCTACCAGTCTGAATTCGCATTTAGGCTGGAGGTTTGGTTGGCCATAGTGTTGATACCAGCTGGCTATCTGCTTGGCGAATCCGAAGTTGAAAGGGTGTTGCTTATTGTCCCTATTTTTATTGTCTTAATAGTCGAAATGTTGAACTCAGCTATCGAAGCGGTGGTTGATCGGATTAGTATGGAACGCCACGAGCTTTCAGGATTTGCTAAGGATGTTGCATCGGCTGCTGTGCTTTTGTCTTTAATTATTTTTCTGGTTACGTGGTTCATTATTCTCTTCTAGTCGACTTATTGCCTAAAGACCTAGAGTGTCATTTTTTTGACTCGATTGAGAGTACAAACCTTTTTCTTGCCAATAGGCCTTTTACAAACAAGGTGCAGCTGTGTGTTACCCGTGAACAAACTCAAGGGAAAGGGCAATATGGAAGGCACTGGGAGTCGCAGAGGGATGGTAGCATTCTGTTTTCTATCCGACGCAATTTTCCACAAGAGTGCAACCTAAATGGGCTCAGTTTAGTAGTTGGATTGGCAATCGTAAAGGTTCTCGAGCAGGAATGTTTAGTTGAAGGTTTTAAAATCAAGTGGCCTAATGATATCTTTTTCGAAAGTAAAAAATTGGCTGGAGTTTTGTTAGAAAATCAGATGCAATCGAAAAATCAATCCGTAGTCATTGGGGTAGGCATAAATTATGCTTTAGATCAAAGTATGATTTTTGAAATACCTTGGACAGATTTGGCAAAGATAACAAAAACATTGCCTGATATTAAGTTGTTGACTGCCGAGATAATAAACAACATTTTAGTTATGTCAGATCATTTTAGTGCATTCGGCTTTGATGACTTTAAATCGGACTGGAAGAGATATGATATGCTTCAAGGTAAAAAAGTTAAGTGTACAGATCCAAAAGATTCTTTTGAGGGTGAGATACTCGGTGTGAGTTCAACAGGAGCGCTAAAAATATTTACAAAAAATGGAGTCAAAGAACTATATAGCTCTAGGCATATAGAATATATTTAGGGTAAGATAGTTGCACCCATATTCAAACAGCAAAAACGAATGTCAGACCACGTATTAGAAGTTAAAAATATCCACAAGACCTATGCTCGACGTGAGGTTGTAAATGACGTTTCATTTGCCGTCAAGGCTGGAGAAATTGTTGGACTGCTTGGGCCAAACGGAGCAGGTAAGACAACTTGTTTTTATATTACTTGTGGTTTGGTTAGGTCTAACAAGGGTGAGGTATTTCTTAATCATAAAAATATTGGCCATATGCCGATGCATAAGCGTGCCAATTTAGGACTTGGTTATCTGCCACAAGAACCTTCAATTTTCCGAAAATTGAGTGTTGAGAATAATATCATGGCTGTCCTGGAGCTTAATAAATCGTTACCAGCTAAGCAGAGAAAACATCGACTTGAAGAGCTTTTGTCAGAGTTTAATGTTGAACATGTCCGACATATCAAAGGGATTACTCTTTCGGGAGGTGAACGTAGGCGGGTCGAAATTGCCAGATCACTTGCAATGGACCCAAAATTTATTTTGTTAGATGAACCATTTGCTGGTATTGACCCTATCTCAGTTGGTGATCTTCAAGAAATCATCTTTCAGCTTAGAGATAAAGGTATTGGTATCTTAATTACAGATCACAATTATCGAGAAATGCTTGATACTTGCAATTATTCTTATGTTTTACATTCTGGCAAGATAATTGCACAGGGTGGCAAGGAATCTATCTTGACAAATGATGACGTTAAAAAGGTTTACTTAGGCGAAACCATTAGTGGTTAAGAAATCATTTATCACCTTAGGCATCGAATCTTCTTGCGATGAAACAGGTATAGGGCTTTACAGTAGTGATCAAGGTTTGCTTACTCATAAACTGTTTTCACAGGTAGATTTGCATGCTGAATATGGCGGCGTAGTGCCAGAACTTGCTTCCCGAGACCATATCCAAAGAGCTTTGCCATTAATTAGAGAAGCTCTGGATGCAAGTGATATTACATTAGAGGAATTAACCGGCATTGCATATACTGCCGGGCCTGGTTTGTCAGGAGCTTTGCTTGTTGGAGGTTCCATTGCCCAGAGCCTTGCCTGGGGTTTGGGGATTCCTGCTATAGGTGTTCATCACATGGAAGGTCATTTATTGGCGCCACTTTTAGATTCGTCACAGCCAAAATTTCCATTTGTGGCACTTCTAGTTTCAGGAGGGCATACCCTTCTCGTTGAGGTTGATGGTATAGGTGAATATAAAATATTAGGCCAATCATTAGATGATGCGGTTGGAGAAGCTTTTGATAAGACAGCAAAAATTCTTGGTTTGGGATATCCTGGAGGCCCAGCATTGGCTCTTTTGGCCACCAAGGGAGTTGAAGGTCGATTTGATTTTCCTAGACCAATGATTGATAGACCAGGCTTGGACTTTAGTTTTAGTGGTTTAAAAACATTTGCACGTAATACTTTTATAAATTTTCCGAAAGAAAAAGCCAGTATTGCGAAGGCTTTTGAAGTCGCTGCTATTGACACATTAATGATTAAATGCCGAAGGGCACTCGAACAGACGGGCTTTTCAACACTTGTCGTTGCAGGAGGAGTTAGTGCCAATTTAGCGCTTCGTCAAACCCTAAATGATATGACAAAGAGACTTAACATCAATGTTCATTACCCGGCCCCTGAATTTTGTACAGATAATGGTGCCATGATTGCTCTTGCGGGCCATTATCGCTTGCTTTCTGGTCAAAGAAATGATCACTATGAAATCCTGGTTAAGCCACGCTGGAACTTAGAGGAATTAGAAGCGATTTAACTATAGAATCTTCTTAATGAATGGTTAGTACTTGAAAAATTGCAGCCAAATGAAGATTAATAACAATGTTGAGATAGTGAAAATATCTGCTAATACAACATAAACGCATATAATAATAAGCTTCAGAGATAGGTTAATCTGAACCAAGCTAACTCTCATATTTAATAAACAAATTTTATGCTGATTATTCCCGCAATAGATTTAAAGGATGGCCAATGCGTTAGACTTAGACAAGGTTTGATGTCTGATACAACAGTTTTTTCAGATGATCCCAGTGAAATGGCCACTAAATGGGTCAATGAAGGTGCTAGAAGATTGCATTTAGTTGACCTTAACGGTGCTTTTGAAGGTAAACCGGTTAACGCCGATTGTGTCAACAAAATTATCCAGGCTTTTCCAGAACTGCCAGTCCAAATTGGTGGCGGTATTCGTGATATTAAAATTGCCAATACATATATTGAGTCAGGTATTAGTTATCTTATTATTGGCACGATGGCTGTTACTCATCCTGAGTTTGTTTCAGAGTTATGTAGAGAGTTTCCAGGGAAAATTATTGTTGGTTTAGATGCTAACAATGGACTGGTGGCCATTGATGGTTGGGCGAAACAGACAGACATAAATGCAGTTGATTTATCAAAAAAATTTGAACAGGATGGTGTCAGTTCAATTATCTATACCGATATTGCAAGGGATGGAATGTTGCAGGGTGTCAACGTTATGGCAACTGTAGAACTTGCTAAGAAAACCACCATTCCAATTATTGCCTCTGGCGGTATAGCAAATCTTGATGATATTGCAGTGCTTCTCAAAAACGCCCATCACGGTATAATTGGAGCCATCACTGGGAGAGCAATTTATGAAGGCTCGCTTGATTTTAATGATGCACAAACAATGAGTGATATTTATGATCGTTGAAGTTGCCTATGCACTACCTGATAAGCAAAGCCTAGTAAGTCTAGAGGTTGAAGAAGGCACAACAATAAAAGAAGCTATAGAAGCTTCTGGTGTTTTGGACACTTATGACCAAATTGATCTCACTCGAGACAAGGTTGGTATTTTCTCTAAGTTTGCAACACTTGACACAGTATTGCGTGAAAAGGATCGTGTTGAGATTTATCGCCCTTTAATTGCTGACCCTAAAAAGGTGCGTAAAGAACGTGCAGCAAAGGGAAAAGCAATGCGTAGTGTCAAAAAAGCCTAATCCAAGGTACAATAGACTACTCACAACAGACTACTCACAATAGAATTCAATAATACATGAGCGAAGAAAAACCTCCGAGTCGACCATTTTTTCAAAGGTTATTCAATAAATTTTTTCAAAAAACTTTAAAGCCCAGAGCACAATTAATGCAGGCCTTGGAAGAGGCAGAAGATAATCTTGTCATTGACCCATACAGTCGATCAGTGATTGAGGGCGCTATGCAAGTCGAAAGCCTAAAAGTGCGCGATGTAATGGTGCCAAGATCGAAAATGATTATGATTGACTCTGAAGCTTCTACTAGCGAACTGTTGCAGGTTATGGTGAGTTCATATCACTCACGCTTTCCGATACACAATCTGGAGCAGGATTCAATTTTAGGTATCCTATTAGCAAAAGACTTGCTTTCTCATTTTGCCCAAGATAATAACGATGAATTCAACTACCGAGAGTATCTTAGAGATGCACTATCTGTGCCTGAAAGCAAGCCTTTAGGGGGACTGTTAAGGGAATTTCAACAAAATAAATCTCATATGGCGATAGTGGTGGATGAGTATGGTGAAATTGCAGGTCTGGTCACTCTTGAAGATGTGATTGAGCAAATTGTTGGTGAAATTGAGGATGAGCATGATCAGGAAGAAGATAATATTATTGACTATGGCGATGGCCGTTATTTACTTCAGGCAAACACCCCTTTAATTGAATTTAATGAGTTTTTTGAGACATCCATTAAGAATGAAGATTATGACACTGTAGCAGGTTTAGTTATTTCAGGTTTTACGTACTTACCTGAACAAATGAGTGAAATTAAACTTCATGGTTTTCAATTTAAGGTACTAAAAACGGATTCTCGTCGCATTCATCTTTTAGAGGTTCAGCGAATTACTCAAGCTATTGAAACACCTGTAGAGTCAAATAGTACTTAGTAGAAAAATCTTTAATAGTTAATCGCTGAGTATAATTTATCGTTATGAATACCCTTGAACAAACTACACAGCTTGCGATAGAATTAATTAAACAGCAAAAAGTCTCCGACTACGAATTTTCTGTAGGTAAAAGTTCAGGTGTCTCTACTTCAGTTAGGCTTTCAGAGGTAGAAACATTAAAGTATCACCTTGACGCAAGCTTTGATATTAGTGTTTATATTGGTAAAAACAAAGGTCAAGCGACTAGCGTTGACCTAAGTAAAGAGAGTTTAAAAAATGTAATTGATTCTGCCTGCTTAATTGCAAAATATACCCAAGAGGATCCTTTTAATGGGCTAGCACCGAGTGATAGGATGGCGTGGCAAGTGCCGGATCTGGAACTTTATCATCCCTGGAATCTAGATGCCAGGGAGAGTATTGATATCGCCATGGAGTGTGAGCAAATTGCTCTTGAACAGCCAGAGATAAATAATTCTGATGGTGCAGAGCTTTCTAGTTTTGAAGGTGAAAGCATCTATGCGAATTCTAATGGTTTGATTGCAAAATTAAAAAATACCAAGCACACACTTTTCTGTTCATTGATTGCCAAGCGCAATGACGAGATGCAGACAGCTTATGAATATGGTATTGCCCTTGACGCTAATAATCTGACATCGGCAACACAAGTTGGTTTAGGGGCAGCGAAATTAGCCCAAGAGAAGCTAGGTTCTCGTCACTTAAACCCCCAAAAATGCCCAATCATTTTTACTCCAAGACAATCTTCTGGTTTATTTTCTCAATTTCTTGGCGCTCTTAGTGGTTCTAGACAATACAAAAAGACTTCATTTTTATTAGACTCTTTAGGTAAAGAAGTACTACCTAAAACGGTAAGTATTTATGAAGACCCTCTTCAAGTAAAAACTCTCGGTGCAAGAGCTTTTGATCAAGATGGTGTGTTAAAGAAAAAGCAGTTTTTTATAGAAAACGGCAGAGTTTCAAGTTATATCATGGGGCAATATTCTGCCAACCAGCTAGGTTTAGAATCAACGGCAAATGCAGGTGGTGTGAGTAACTGTTGTATTGATGCTAACTTTGACGGTGGGTTGGCTGAACTTACTAAGGGTATGGGTAGAGGGCTTATTGTGACTGACCTAATGGGTCATGGTATAAACATAACAACCGGTAACTATTCAAGAGGAGCCAGTGGTTTTTGGGTTGAAAATGGCGAAATACAATACCCAGTATCGGGTATCACCATTGCCGGCAACCTCAAAAGCATGATGAGGAATATTATCTCGGTGGGCAGTGATGTTGACAACAGAAGTAACCTTAAGGTTGGTTCAACATTGATTAGTGAAATGACAATCTCTGGAGAGGGTTAGTTGAAAGAGTTCGATGTCATTGTTATTGGTGGTGGCATGGTAGGTCTTGCTTTTGCTGTCGAGCTTTCTCAGAAAAAAAACTGTTCAATTGCAATCGTTGAACCGAACACTAGTAGCCCATCAATCAGCAAGTCGTTTCATACACGTGTCAGTGCAATTACACCGTCCTCAGAGGCATACCTAAAATCTCTCAATATTTGGGACGATATTAAAAGGAAGCAAGTATTTGTTGCCACCAAGGTATGGGATCAGAATTCTCACGGTCGTCTTAACTTCCATGCAAAAGACGAGAATATGGAGCATCTTGGATATATTATCGAGAATGATTTAATTCAGTCTGCCTTATTTGGTGGTATTGATAAACATAAGATTGAGTACATCAATGCAAAATTAAGTGGTTTGAAAAAAACCGACAACGGTTATGAAGTAAACCTAGATAATCAAACTAATTTATCTTGTCAATTGCTTGTCGGTGCAGATGGAGCGAATTCTCAGGTAAGAACCTTGTCAGCAATTGAAGTAACCGAACGTGATTATCAGCAAAAAGCAATTATTGCTAATATTATTAGTGAAAAGCCTTTCCAACAAACAACTTGGCAGCGTTTTTTATCAGATAGTATCATTGCTTTATTGCCATTATCGAAAAATCAAGCGTCAATTGTCTGGTCATGTAAAAACCATTTGGCTGACGAATTGACAAAACTGGACGGTGACAAATTTAATCAATCCCTATCTGAGGCTGTTGAGTATCGTTTTGGTAATCTTGCACTGGAAAGTGATAGGCAAGTCTTCCCTCTTATTGAGAGAAGTGCAAAAGACTATACTATGCCTAATCTAGCACTTATTGGAGATGCTGCGCACAATATCCATCCTTTGGCTGGCCAAGGTGTCAATCTAGGTTTTTCTGATGCCAAAGAACTGAATCTTCAACTGTTAACTAATAGTGACAAAGTCTTGGGTGATTTTTCGGTATTAAGAAAATATGCAAGGGCACGAAGATTAGATAATGAGCTTATGGCTAAAACTATGACAGGACTGGATTGGATATATAAGGAAAACAACGAACCACTTCGTTGGTTAAGAGGATTTGGTATGAATGTTATTGATGAAACACCAATTCTAAAATCTTTTTTTCAGAAGCAAGCCTTGGGAAAGTCAGAATAATATTGTGCGTTTTTGTCATTCCTTAAAATTAACTATCTAAAAAATCTAGTTGGGGTAATTATGCCGTCAACAGCGACATCCCATGGCATTGTATCCAGTTGCTCAACCTCTTGGCAGTCAAACGCCAGACCAAACAGTTTTGGTACCCTGTAATTCAAACGATTTTTTTGAAAACTAAGAGTTTTATCATAGAACCCACCACCCATACCTAAGCGATTTTTGTATTTATCAAATCCCACTAATGGCATCAAAATAAGGTCCATTTGGTGGGCTCCCATTAGAGGCGTATAAACCGGCTCATTAATACCGAAACGATTTTTTCTAAAGTATTTGCCAATCTTTGCAAACTTGAGTTTTTCTCCTGCCAATATAGGCAAGTAAACACAATAACCTCGTTTTTTAAGGAAATCTATTGTATTTTCTGTTTCAACTTCACCATCGTTTGGAGTAAATATTGCGATATGTTTAGCACTCCTAAATAGTCCATTTTTTTGACATTGATGGAGGATTTTTTTACCTTTTTTCTTACGAGTAGGCTTATTAATCGATTTTCGGCGTTCTCTGAGTTGACTTCGTAACTCTTTCATTAGAAATAATATTAAAGCAATAGACTAATTTTATCAGTAGTATTTATTTCACTATATTTAATTTGAATATGAAAAAATACCCGTAGAAGAATAAAAGAGTACAGAGATATTATCTAACTAATAGGGAAGTTAAATAGGTGTCCGTTGTGCCGTGTTGACATGGACCTGAACCATATGGCTCAAGGCGGAATTTCGATGCTTACCGTAGGTTTCCCATTCAAGGATGGGCTTACACAATAGTAACCAATCTCATCTCCTGATATATACGTAATCGGCTCAGGGTAATAAATCAAAGCACGCACACAACAGATAAACTTCATTATCACACTTCATTTTATCAATTGCAATATAGTTTCTTCTTTTTTGATAAATGTATATTTTTTATATTTAAGTGCCATAAATTATGAGAAATAAGTCTTTAATAATTGTAATAACTAGCACATTTTTCGTATAAAATCCCCTCTTTGGTTTTGACTATTAGGGGTTTTAAGTGACTGTTTTATCGGCAATTTTTTTATTATTTTTAATCATGGATCCGATTGGAAATGTACCACTGTTTTTGAGTATTCTTAAAAATATTCCAATTAAAAGGCGCAGAAAAATAATTATCAGAGAACTCTTAATTGCCCTTTTGGTTCTGTTATTTTTCATGTTCATCGGCAAATATATTTTGCAATCACTTCAAATTGCTGAATCTTCATTGGGTATTGCCGGAGGCATTATATTGTTCTTGATTGCAATCAAAATGATCTTTCCTGGCATTAATCATATTGTTACCCATGACGAAAAGATGGAACCACTTGTAGTGCCATTGGCAGTGCCATTGATTGCAGGGCCATCTGCAATTGCAGCTGTAATTCTGATAATGGCCCAAGAACCTGGGAGATGGCCTGAATGGATTTTGGCTCTGATAGTCGCTTGGCTAATTGCAGGAATAATCTTAATATCTTCGGAAAAACTTGGTCGTGCTCTTGGAGTGAGGGCACTACTTGCAATTGAGCGTTTGATGGGTATCCTTTTAATGTTTGTTTCTGTTGACTTCATTCTTGATGGAATAAAGCAAGCATTTAGTATTTAAACTACTTTTTAACTCTTGACTATTAAACGTTAATAGAGCTTAGAAAGGCTTTTAGATTTGCTATGTTTGTGCTAGCAAGCTATAATTCGTTCTTTTTTTTTTGAGATTGCAATGGCAAAGAATTTATCGCCTATTGTTATGAAATTTGGTGGCACCAGTCTCAGGGATGAGAGTTGTCGTGAAAGCGCCTTGACGCATATTAAACGCTACGCTGAAGCCGGTGAAAGGGTTGTCGTTGTGGTTTCAGCTATGGGTCGAAAAGGAGAGCCTTATTCTACCGATACGCTCGTTAACTTGTTAAAACAAGTTGGCCCCAGTATTTGTCCGAGAGAGCTAGATCTAATTATGAGTGTTGGTGAGAGTATAAGTTCTGCTTTCTTTACCCACCTATTAAGTCAAAATGGATTAGATGCAGTCTCTTTTAATGGACGACAAGCTGGCATCTTGACAGATGATAATGCTGGTAATGCGGAAATACTTGAGATTAATCCAGTGCGTATCGTAGAGGCGCTTAATGAAGGTAATATTGCTGTTGTGGCTGGCTTCCAGGGAGTTAATGATAGAGGCGATATTCGCACATTAGGTCGTGGTGGTAGTGACACCTCTGCTGTCGCGTTAGCTGCCGCCCTAGAAGCAGAAAAAGTAGAAATATTTTCGGATGTAGATGGCATTGCAAATTGTGACCCAAAGCTGGTCTCGGGATCAAGATACCTGACCTCGATTAGTGTCAATCAGATGTTGGCGATGGCTGATGAAGGTTCAAGAGTAATTCATCCCCGAGCAATCAAGGCCTCTTTGAAGACTACAACACCGATTGTTGTAAGGAATACATTCAGCGATTCACCAGGAACACTAATTCATCATGATAAGTCTTTAGATAAAAAAAGTGTTGCTATTGCTCATCGTGAAGGTATGGTTTTGGTTGAGTGTGAATATAATCATGATGCAAAGAATGATGTTGACGGAGTGGTCAAGATTGATTCAAGACGAGTATTACTTAGAGACGATGCTTATTTGAGTGGAAAACTTTCGCAACTTGAAGAAAACTTTGGTTTTTATAAGTTAAGCAGAAACTGGGCAACCGCTTCTGTGGTATTTAACTCCAAGGCCCCAGAGGCGAGTGAACTTGATTATGCTGAGTTGTTAGATTCTTCTGAGAATGTCATTAGCTATTTACTCAAGGAGCCAAGAATTAGAGAAACACTGAATTTTTTACACTCTAAATATACAAAGTAAATTGTGAAAATTTGATTTAGACGTTTGTCAAGGTTTAAGGTTTATAGCCTCCATTATTAATATAATCTAGAAGTACATTCTGTGTAAAAGTTGACTCTAGTTCTGCTGCTTTACTAGCAACCGGTTCCTTTAGGTCGCCGTCTGGTATTTCGATTACTTCATTATGCCAATCCGAAATATAAGCGTCAGTATCTGTAGCATCTGCAATGGTAGCTGCAGAATCAACTGCCTCCATAAATCGATCATCTAGCTGAACTTTTTCTACTTCTCTACGACTCTTTTTAATCATGACCTGTGTGGGTATATCACGCCATTTGATTACGGTCAGTTTCATTGTATCCTCCAAAAAACAAGTTTAATAATAGGTTAATTAGATTTCGAGAAATTCTACCATTAAGTAAATAAAGTAATTGCTATAATTTAGGTATATAATGCCGTTTTTTAAGTTGAATTATCCTTGGGGGTGTAATGAAAAATAAAGCACAAGTCGTTGTTATTGGTGGAGGTGTTGTAGGTGCTGGAACGCTTTATCATTTGGCAAAAAAAGGATGGACCGATGTTGTATTACTTGAGCGTAAAGATTTAACTTCGGGTTCAACTTGGCATGCTGCGGGTCTGTTGCCGCTATTCAATATGAGTTACTCAGTTGGCAAACTTCACCAATATTCCGTTAATTTTTATCATGAACTTCAAGAAGAAACTGGCATGAATGTGGGCTTTAGTGTGGTTTCAAATATCCGTCTTGCGAATTGCCAAGATCGTATGGATGAGTATAAATATTATGCAGGCGTAGGTAGCACTGTAGGTGTAAACGTTAATTTCTTAACACCCGATGAGGTTAAAGAAATATGGCCTCTATGTAACACTGAAGGTTTGGTTGGTGC
>Ga0208881_1000601_pt1 | contig 12589 bp, 22 predicted proteins | sample Knorr_S23_td_AAI_FD_185610 | JGI IMG/M metagenome (GOLD analysis project Ga0208881, IMG submission 185610) | Marine microbial communities from Southern Atlantic Ocean transect - Knorr_S23_td_AAIW_ad_876m_LV_B (SPAdes) (version 2) | ecosystem: Environmental > Aquatic > Marine > Oceanic | place... | reverse complement strand
AATTGGTTGGAAGAGAACAACCAATTTACGTTCTTATAGAATGGCACTTGTTCAGCTAATGTTACTAGGGTTTACCATAATCTGCTTGTATGAAGTATTATGGAACTTTACGATACTGAACGCGGAAATCACTTCACATTTAGTCTTAAGCGGTACTACACCAGACATTGATGCGCTTGCAATAGAGTATCCAGATGCCTTGCGACCGTGGAATTTGATTTTCGCAACAAAGATTTGGCTTGCTGGTACTATAATTAGTGGCCACGCATTCTATCTTAGTACAAAACCAAGAAAGACCTTAGAGGAAATGGAATCATAACCTAGGATTACAAGCAATCTGTAAACTTTATAGGCTTTTAAAAAAAATCCAATTAAAATGGATATTACTGAAAAAGTTAATCTCGTTTCAAGACCGCCAACCGAGGAAGTAGTCACCCAGGAAGAATTGTTAGAGTTATTCAAAACAAATTCAAAACCCAAGCACTACATTGGTATTGAAATTTCTGGTTTCTTGCATTTAGGTAGTCTGATAAGCACTGGCTTCAAGATTAACGATTTTGTTAAAGCAGGTGTTGAATGCACTGTCTTTTTAGCCGATTGGCACACTTTGTTAAATGAGAAGCTGGGAGGCAGCTTTGAAACTATTAGAAAAGTTTCAAAATATTACGAGGATGCTTTTAGATTGGTTTGCCCTGACGCAAACATAGTTTTAGGAACTGATCTTTATAATTCTAAAAAAGAGTACTGGTCAGAACTTGTACAAATTGCAAAGCACATGTCGTTGGCTAGAACCATGAGAACACTTACCATAATGGGAAGATCGGAAAATGATGAAAAGATTGATCTTGCAAAACTTATCTATCCTGCAATGCAGGCTGCTGATATCCATTCGCTTGATTTGGATATAGTACATGCAGGAATGGATCAGAGAAAAATTCACATGTTGGTTAAGGACGTTTTTCCAAAAATGAAATGGAAGGTTCCGGTAGCTGTACATCACAAATTACTGCCTGGTCTAACTAAACCAACAGAAGTAAAACTCGATGGTGAAATAGCGAAGATGAGCAAGTCAGATCCTAATGCAGGAATTTTCATTCACAACTCGGATGATGAAATTAGAACTAAAATTAACAAGGGATTTTGTGAGGAAGGAAGCGCAGAAAATAACCCCATACTGGACATTACAAAGCACGTAGTATTTCATGAGTTTGATACCATAACTGTTGAGCGACCTGAAAAATTTGGTGGTAATGTTAGCTATAATGATTTTGAAAGTTTGGAGTCTGATTTTTCACAAAAGAAACTTCACCCTACAGACTTGAAGCAAGCTATTGGAGAATCCTTGGTCAAAATAGTGTCTCCAATTAGAGACAAACTAGATTTGAATGATGATCTATCTAATTTAATAAAAAATAGTTGTTAAATTAATTCTGTATTTTTTGTTCTGCTTGAAGGTTGTATTTTGATTTGTAACCCCTTGGATTTATCATCATATCATTAAAGTTGTAAGTTGATGAGTTTCCAACAATAACGGTGCTGATCATGCCTAGTCTGTCAGCATACTCTTCCATGTGTTCTAGATCAGTAACAACTATGGATTGAGATTCTCTATACGCACCCTTGATAATTGCAACCGGGGTATTTGGAGAACGATATTTCAACAAAAGTTTTCTTGTGTCCTGTAACTGGTGTATTCTTTTTTTACTAGACGGATTATAAATCACTATAACATAATCGCCTTGAGCTGCGGCCTCTACCCTTTTAATGATAATTTCCCAAGGTACTAGAAGATCACTCATACTTACTACTGCAAAGTCAGTCATTAATGGTGAGCCAATTAATGATGCACAAGAATTTAGAGCAGAAACTCCTGGTACTATCTCCACCTGCAATCCTGTTTTAGGATTCCAGCCAGACTCGGCTAGTGTTTCATAAATCAGTCCTGCCATTCCATAAATTCCTGGATCCCCGCTAGAAACTAGCGAAACTGTTTTTCCTTCTTTAGCCAAATCAATACACTGGTGTGCTCGTTCAACTTCCTGTGTCATAGCATATCTATAGACGTCCTTTCCATCTATTAGATTCTCAACCAAATTCACGTATGTTGTATAGCCAACAATAGTATCACTTTCTTCAATTACTTGTTTTGCGCGAAATGTCATATGGTCTTGATGCCCTGGACCTACGCCAACTATGTATAATTTTCCTGCCAATATATTGGATAATTTTGTAATTAATTTATCTCTTTCAAAACTTAGTTGATCTTAGCCAGCTGAAACTCCTCATGAAGTGAGTTAACAACAGTTTCGCAATCAGAATCTTTAACAACAAATGCCAAGTTAAGCTCGGAGGATCCTTGTGCTATCATCATTACATTGACGTTTCTTTTTTGTGCAGCAGAAAATACTTTCGCAGCTACACCTACTGTGCCTTTCATGCCTGAGCCAATGACTGCTATTATTGAGGCGTTTGGCGTTGCTTCAATTTTTTTAACCATTTTTCCCAGCAGATTCATTTCAAGTGCACTGACGGCTTTTGCAAGATCTGGTTTTTTGACAATTATTGAGATACTTGCCTCTGATGGGTTGGAAGAAACCATAAGTACGTTAATGTTTTTCTCTGCTAGAATTGTGAATATTTTTGCAGCCGAGCCTGGCGCAGCAAACAATATACCCCCACTTAGATCCATCAAACCAATGTTTCGAAGTGCGGAGACGCATTTGACAGTTTTTTTGGTTGCAGTAGAAGGAGATGGAGTTACAAGTGTTCCGTTATTCTTTACATCAAAAGTACTTCGAATTCGCATAGGGATTTTTTTGGATAATAATGGTTCGAAAGTTTTAGGGTGTATTTGTTTTGCACCAAACTGTGCCATCTCTATTGCTTCAGCATATGAAACTTCTTTGAGCAGCCTAGCGTTTTTTACAAGTTTAGGATCTGCTGTCATCAACCCATCAACGTCGCTCATTAACCAAACTTCGTCTGCATTTATACAAGAAGCAATTATTGTTGCAGTGTAATCTGAACCACCTCTTCCAAATGTAGTTATATTACCATACTGATCAGCGCCTGCAAAACCACCTACAACCGGAATTACTTTTTTTGATAATAATGAACCGAGTGTCTTAGAAATGCGAATTCTAGTAGTATCCATTAATGGTCTTGATTCACCAAAATTAGAATCAGTAACTATCCCAACTTCTTTGCCATTCAGTGCTGTAGATTTTTTCTTGAGATCCTGTAGTGCATAAGATACTAGATCATCAGAAAGTCGTTCGCCAAAAGAAATCAAATAATCCAAAGAGCGGGCTGAAACTTCTTTCAATAATGTAAGCCCACGGACTAGTTCCTGTAGTTCGGAAACATCAGTATTTAGTTTTTCTAACAGTTGTTTTTTTATCACAGAGTTTTTTATGGTTTGATTAGCAAGTTTCCTGTGTTTTATGATTACTCCATTTAAGTTAGCAACAATATTGTTTTTCCTTCTTTGTTCAATCAATCTAGAAATTGTAATAAGATCGTCAGTTACGCCATCGACTGCAGAGCAGACTACGACAATCTGATTACCTTTGGAAAACGAAGTGATAGTTTTTGCAACATTCCTAATATCCTTAGGTGATGCTAGTGATGTGCCTCCAAATTTTAATACTATTTTCAAATCATTATAACCTGTTTTAATTAATCAATAAATTCTTTAACTTTCAACGCGTGGAGCCAAATAGAAGTGAATTCTTCCAATATTTGCAACTTTAAATTCAACACGTAGTGGTTTTGCACTCGAAAATTCACATACTATTGAACCAGCCATACTGCCCACAGCCTTTACAATGGGATTAAGATATTCCAGGCTGTATGTACTAGCACTTTCCTGAGTTACAGAGATTTCCTCTAACTCTTTCATACCTTTATCAAACTTTTCAGTCGCTTCTCCAGAATCTCCCCTCCCGGAAAATTCTACACTGCTAGGTGTTGCTTTTATGGATAAATAATCTGAGACCACTTCAATATCACCAAGGATTTTATCAAATGTAGTGGAAGTCAAGCCAATTTTCGAATCATATGGTATCTTCGGAATTGGTGTATCAGAATCAGAGCTCTCAATTAACCTCATCTTGTATTTTTTGTTTTTCCCTATTGATATAAGCAACATATTGTCTTCTGAAATGTTAATTTCAACACTCTCATCTTTTCCAGCTCTTTTGATTAGTTTAGAAAACTCATCAACACGGACTCCAAATTTTACATCACTATCACAATTGTATTTTTCAAACGCAGAGTTAGGCCAGGAGATATCTATTAACGCAACATGAGAAGGATCCATTCCTCTAAATGAGATACCCTCCACTGTTGCTTCAAAAGTTGCTTCCTCAACCAGAGTTGATATGGCAGAGATTACAGCCTTCCACTCATTGGATGTACTTGTTTTTGCTGAAAATTCCAATTTGATCAGATGTATTTTTTACTAAAGTTAAACCTTATGAGTATTCACGCCAAGTAAAACTGCATTTGGTACATCTGTAAAATTGAGTTGTTGGTTCATCCGCACTTCGCGTTTGTAGCATCCACCAAACCGCTTCACCATTGCCACATTTCTTGCAATCAAGTTTTATGGTAGATACTAATGAGGTCTTATCTTTTTCTCCCACAACTGTAAAATCAGAGTTTGACTCATCAAGTTTTTCCTGATCAGCTTTTACAATATTTTCTTTAACATAATCACATTTAGGGCAAACCAGAGCCGATCCATTATTGTTTTTTTTTAGCCGTATTTCACATTTAGGACAAAAATCCATTTTAGCCTCACTTTAATTTGGATGTGAATGCTTTTTTTATTTCATCAATTGATTCAATTGCAGTGTTAGCTGCTTTGGAAATATCTTTTAATGGATTTGTAGAGTTTACGCGCATCCAAATTTCATTTGTAAGTGGATGCCTGGTAATAACTCCAGCAAATTTAGTGTTCTGAAGTTTTAGTAACTCATGTTGGATTATATACAAAACTCCTATGTCCCCATCTTTTATTGATAATTTTGCTTCATTTGGGGTCGAATCCATTGGATAAATTTCCATAGAATCAAAAAGGAACTTATTGTAGATATAAATGATTGTCAGATAAAAGATGAATGATATGATTGCTGACTTGGAATTGATTAAAGACAAGGATGACTATACAGTTGATGATGACATTACTGTAAACGTAAAATTTTCCTTAACTGGAAAAGTACGTGATGTGTTTAACGAAGAAAATTGGAATATCGCATATGATAAGTTCGATAACCAATTCAAGTTAAAATATGGCATAAAACTTGTCAGCGGTGGTCTAAGAAAGCATGATGTTGGAAAGCCAATTGACACTTATCGAAAAGCATCAATTTTTTGGACTAGAAACCCTAAACTCGTAAATCCAATGAAGGAAAGAAGAATCTGGGTTCAAGTTGCAAAAAATTTCGAGCCGTTTATAAGATTGACAGTAGAGGACGTCCAAAAGGAATTGTTTGATTTTGACGAGTCTGTAATTTTCAAAGCTTCCGAATTGGGATCAGGTAAACACAAGGTTGGTGTGGAGGTTTTTGTTTCGTGGAACAAACATGAATATATTGAACGTGATGAGGAGAAAATGAATGCCGATGGAATTGAAATTAATGTTAATTAGCGTGTCAAACGGAGGTATGAAAAAATAACATGGCGAAATATGACGGCTTGTTAGGGCAGCCACTTTTGGAGGTAGAAGAACCAGATAAAGAGGGTGGCGTTACTCTAATTTTCAAAGATAACCGGTTTTTGTTTGTCAGTGTGGAGGATGGTAAGGTAGTTACCACTTCAATTCCGGAGTGATTGTATTGGCAAAATTTGATGGAATAAGGATGGCAGATCTTGTCGAAGTACAAGATCCGGACAAGGATGGCGGAATAACACTTGTTTTTAACGATAACAAATTTCTTCATATCAAAATAGTTGATGGAAAAATTGTAACAGAATCGGTTCCAGAATAGCTAGCGTTTTAGAGACTTTTCAAACCGAAAAATTATCTCCTCTTGTGGATATGATTGAATCGAACCCGGTCTTTCTTCGCGTACCTTCTCTGTAGCTTCACTAGCGGACATTTTTTGATATTTTACCAAATAGCAGGCAAGTATAACTCCAGTCCTTCCCATGCCAGCAAGGCAGTGAACCAAAACAGGTTCATTGTTTGTTATTCTTGAATGAATAAAATCCACTGCATGGACAAGATCATCAAACTCAGGAACGCCCATGTCGTTTGAAAGTACATGTAAGTAGTTCACATCTTTAATCCAGCTTTCATCAAGAGATTCCTCTCTAATAGTAACAATAGATTTTACGCCCTGTTTGATAACCCATTGTACTTCATCAATTGAAGTTGGAATTCCGCTACCAGCAAGTTTGTTTTCAATCAGCCAAGAAAATTTGTCAGGCCTACCTGTAACAGTTCCGTGAACTTTTCTCCAAACATCGCCATAAATGGTCATAAGAAAAAATTGAATTATTATAATATAAGGTTGGGTGTTTTCAAAATAATAAAAATAAATTAAAGTGGATGAACTTAATCGATTAGTTCAGTCCAACCTTTGACGAAGACTGAATTCTTGTATAGTGGAACTGGTTGTCCTACAGTAAAGTCCATTGGTCTCATCCAAAAAATTGCTTTTGTTGGGCAAACTCCAATGCATGCACCGTCAGAAATACATCTTTCTGGATAGAAAACGAATGCTTTTCCACGTTTCCAGCCTTCAACTGGTTTAACTCTTAGAACATCAGGTCCCAGCGTTGTGCAAATTTCAACACATAAAGCGCATCCAATACACATTTGTTCGCTAATGTCTGGTAGTATTGCTACTGGCATTGTAATTCAAAGTAGTAAACTGGGCTTAATATAATTTCCCCAAAATCGACCTATTATAACGGCGTTAGATTACATTGATCGCTGGTTTTCTCATTCTAGATTTTTAGAATGAGACCTGTATTTTTTTTGAATTATCAGTATTTAGAATGCTTGCAGTTACTATACCATTTGATTTAGCTAGTCTAATCTTTGTCATATGTTCATTATCAATCATATGTCTTCCGGTAGAATACAAAACCCAATTGTTTTCATCATTTAATTTTGATAGACATGCGATTATTATGAGTGATTTTGATATTTTTGTGGACGAGGTTAGCATCATGATAATTGAGTTAATCAGTCTACCAACGTCTTTTTCCTCATCAAATATGTTATAAAATCCGTTTAACGAGTCAATAATTACCAAAGATTTGGTTTCTGATATTTTTTGAATGACTGATTTTAAAGTATCACGTAGGGAAGTGCTATCAGGAGAGATGATTGCCACGTTTTTTGGGCAGGAAATTGTTTCCGCCTTGACAAAGCCGGAATAGAGCAAGTCAAAATCAAAATAAAATATTGGAATGTTCCAGTCTGGAATTATTTTTGTAAAAAAAGATGTCTTTGCAAAAGAATCTTCATAGAAAACTGCATTTAATCTGTTTTGTTCAAGTACATTTTTAATACTAATTTTTTCTGAGAATTTTTGTCCTTGATTGTTGTCAGATGGTTCAACCATTAGATAGAAAATCCTATTTCATATTATTCAAAGGTTTTTTATACTAAATTTGCAAAGGCAAGAAGCCAGAAATACGTTATCTGAAAAATAAGAAAGCTAGCCACGCTATAATTACACTAAATATGACAGGATACCAAAATCTAGGAATGCGTTGTGGTTTCACATTTGAAAAAATACCATCTTTGTTTTTGTCAGGTTTCATGAAAAATAGAAAGATTAGGAAATAGAAAAATTAGCTTGTATATTTACGCAAAAAAAACTGATTTTTGATTTATGACTTTTCTTGTTCATCAATTACCATCATGGTTAATGTTGACTGGACTTGAGGTATCCTTCTAATTTTGTTGGTTATGACAGACCTCAGATTAGCTGCATCTTCAGAGATGAGCTTTAACACTACATCAAATACTCCATAAACTCCTTGTATCTCATATTGAATTTCTGGCTGGCCAGATAAGATATCTTTAGCTCCAGAAATTATTGTTTCGTCTGAACCAAGATCAGAGTTGATTAGAACATAGGCTATTGCCACAACAAAAATCTCATTAAATGATATTTAATCTTTAGTTAAAAACTGATTAAGTTGTTTGAGCATTTGTTTTCATGAAATTGTTAGATCTTACACTAATTATTTCAGAGAATATTCCAACATTTCCTGGTTCCCCACAGCCAAGTTTCGTTCAGGATAAAAACATCAAAAATGATGGATATAATTCTGAGCTGTTATTTTTGAGCTCCCATACCGGTACCCATTTGGATGCACCATATCACTTTCAAGAAAAGGGAGAGAAGATTCATGAAATTAGCCTCAAAAGATTGGTCTCCAGTGCAATTTTAGTAAAATCAAGAAAAAAAGGGGATCAGCCAATAACAAAAACTGATATTCAAAAGTTTGAAAAAAAACATGGAAAAATTCCAAGTGGTTCTACAGTTATTTTTTGGACAGGATGGCAAAAAATGATAAAAAACACTTCCTATTTTATTAGAAATCCTGGTCTTTCCACCGCAGCTGCAAAATATCTTGTTTCCAAAAAGATCAACCTGGTTGGAACTGATTCCCCTAGCATTGATCTTGGAAAAGATAAACGGTTTCCAGTCCATCATATTTTTTCAAAGAATAATGTACTGATAGTTGAAAACTTGACCAATCTGGAAAAGATTAGATCTTCGAAATTTCATTTTGTGGTTCTACCACTAAAACTTAAGGGTGCTACAGGCTCTCCAGTTAGGGCAATTGCGTTTGTAGAATAAAAAAAGAGAGTTTAGAGCACGTTGACGGTTGTGCCGTTTGATTTTTCGTCCTCTAGCTTGAACACCAGTTCGAGTATACCATTCTTGTATGTGGCTTTTGGAGGTTCTGGATCGACCTTGTGCTTTATTGGCACCTTAACATCATACTTTTTCTCGCCACGTTCTGCGTCAATGTGGATAACCATATCGGCTCCCACAACTACGTTGACATCGCTTTTCTCGACGCCTGGCATTTCTGCAACAACTTTGAGTGTCTTCTCCTTCTCGTCAACCAAAGTGTCTATCAGCGGTTCTCTTTTCTCTTGTGTCGGAAGCATGTTTGGTTTGACATTTCCGTACTCATTTACTACAGGCTTACCATCAGGACCAGTGGTCATCGTATAACCATAAAAAATTGGACCGGACATGTTTCCTGCATTTTTTAGCATCTCAAAGACATCATCTAGATTCATGAATGAACTAGACATTTGCTTAAAGAGACTATCGTATTCGTCATCGAACATTGTCATATTTCACTTGATTATGTAATATATATGACATTATATATAGTTTATTTTTTATTAATAAGTAATATTACGTTATAGTGGTAAATTTACAATATATTAATATATCTGACATTATATATAGTTTTTATGAGAGGTTTATCCGTTCCTGAGGTTGTTCGAGAGATGATTACTCGAAACAGGTCAATTCATGACTGCATGAAGATGGACGTTATCAACTATACAGCTCTGGCAGTGAAAATTCAGCCTGAGGTTGAAAAACAGCTAGGAAACTCTGTCCACCTGAATACAATTGTAGTTGCGATAAAGCGGTTTGGCGATTCCTTTGTGGGCAGCGAAAACGTTACGGATGAGCCAGTATTGAAGGACGCAAGGCTTTCTATGACTGACCGCATTATGGGAATGCAGTGGACCATGAAAGATCTTCTTGATCAGGACATGGCCAAAATGTTTGCCGAGGCTGAAAAGGCATTTTCCAATTCCGAGTTTTTCAGGCTTGGAGACTCGTTTAGAGTTTTAACTGACGATTCCGATGCCACCAGGCGGGTTTTTCAATCATTCCCAAAAGAGAACCTGTACCGTTCGGGATTGGCAAAGATCAAAATTTCCGTGCCAGAGCAAAACAGGGCTGATGTCGTTTCATATGTAACTGAGATTCTCCATCAAAATGGAATCGAGCTTATTGATGCGCTGTTTAGCCAAGACGGTATTGTGCTGATATTGAAAGAAGACCAAGCTCCGTTTGCTTATGAAAAGCTGAGATCTGAGATTCCCAGGTAATGATTGGGAAAAAAATTACACCTATTTGCCTTATAATTTTAGGAATAGCTGTAATAATTCCTTTTAATTACATTTACGGAATTGAGGGACCTGAAGTCGATCTGGTTTGGATGGTTATCGGAATCATAATGGTTTGTTTTGGTTTCTATCTGCTAAAAAAGCGGACAGCAGGTAGTTATTGAAAAATATAAAATAACCAGCCCAAGTGATATCTAATACATGGATTTTATGCTGGAAGAAGAATTGATCGATCTCTTTACTTTCTGTTTGCAAAATCCAGATTCGCCGGAGGTTGAGGAGAAAAAGATGCGGGTTAGGGAGATTGGAAAGGAACTCTTTGATGACGGTGGTGTTGATGCGTTGGAAAATTTCTTTTTTGCAATATCAAATAGAATACAAGGGGAAATAGAGAAGGATCCTGCTCCATTTCGTTCGTTGTGGAACGGTCTTTCCGATGAATGGAAATACTAGAAAGAAAAAATAAGAACGAAATTCATCCAGTTTTATGGAAGATCGCTATGAAGGGACACATTTTATTCCTGACATAATCTGCCCATTTTGTGGCAAGAACGAAAAGAAACACACCAAAGGCTGCATTGGGATACGATTTGATAGGAAAACCAAATCCAAGAATTCTAAAAAATTAAAAAAGTTATACGAAACTCGATAGTCAAAAATAGAATCTAATTTTTGTAAGAATGTTTTTTCTTTAAATGATCACGCATAGCTTCCATGCTGTCAAAGTATTCATTACACACTTTGCAATCATAACGTGAATCCTCACAATGTGCCCGTAGTTCATGATGCATAAGATCTTCTTGCTGGGAAAATTTTTTCTCGCATTTGTCGCATTGAAATTTCTTGAATAATCTCATGTTTTTGCTTTACCTGAAATCGTCTTTGCTCATCCATCCGTCTTTTTTTTCTTCTTGTGGTTCCGGCTCTTTTGGAGGCTCTGGTCTAAATCTTGGCGGATCAGGCATTCTTTCCCTGAAGAACTTACGTTCGGGAGGCTGTTCCTCCGGTTCTGGCTCGTGTAAATTTTTACCCCTATACTTTCTTAACAAACGTGGAATTATTCTTGCCAGTGGAATCAAGAGGAATATCAAATAAATCCACATTCCGCCAGTAGGATCTTCCATAGTGAATCTCAATAATAAGGACTATTTCATCATTATCTTTTTCAAGTGTTATTTGTTGCCCGTAATCTCTCAAGGTTTTTTTGAATCTGGTCTGAAGATGCCTCAATCAAGGAGCTGATCTCGGCAAGTTCTTCCTTGCTTGGCTCCCTTTTGTAGACCTCTATGAATGACCTGATTATATAGCCCTGAATCCATCCGATGGTCTCTCCATACAAAAAATCAAATGAGTGATCATAATTCCATTTTTTCTTAGACTCAGTCTGGTCCTCGAAAGGAATTGCAAATGCCTTGATCATCTTTGGAATTTCGCTCTTAATGCTGTTCAAAAATTCCGCATCTACACCCATAAGCTAATCATATTAGATGTTAAAATAAAGACTTTCTTAGACTACAAACAGTAAGTTTGCTTGTAGTCATTAAGGTCTTTAATCAGAATTGTCTTTGACTTGTTTAATAAACTTGTTAACGCATTCCATTGCCTGGCGCTGATTATGATCAAGCATGTCTTTCTCACATGTTGGGCAAATTATCTTTTTTGTAGAACTGTAAACAACAGGATTAGTTGCTATATTGATAAATTTCTCCAAGCATAAATTGGTCTGTCGCTCATCGTGTTGGTCAAAAGCTTTTCTGCAGGTTGGGCATGATATTTTTTCCATATCTTGGTAAGGATCTGAAATTTAGGCGTAATTAATGTTAGAAAAGATCGCAGATGTGTATTGTTTTTGCATGGAAGTGTTTTTTAACCTCTATTTTTGGGTAAAAGTGGAAGGAGACAGCCAGATTGAGGATTGTCTCGATTGGCTTATCTCTTCTCCACTTTTTTATTACCTGAAAAACTCCAAAAACTATGACATTCACACATCTACCAATACGAGACCTTCCTGAACTTAACCAGATTGAGATTGATGGAGTTAGGTATTATGAAACGCCAGATGGTACGTTCATCTCGATCACTTCGCTTTTGAAAAATTACACGCCGGAGGGAATTCTCGCATGGAGAGAAAGCGTTGGTCATGAGGTAGCTGACCGTGTGATGGAGAATGCTAAGGATAGGGGCGATAAGGTGCACAAAATAATTGAGGCTTGCCTATCAAATCAACCGGAAAATGATCTTGTTGGGAATTACGGTGCACTTGCAGCTGGTATGTTTCGTTTAATGATCCCAGCGCTCGACAAGCTTGATCAGATTAGAGGTTTGGAGAAAGCAGTATACAGTAAACGGCTTGGTATAGCTGGTAGAATTGACTGCGTTGCTGAATATGATGGTGTACTATCAATAATAGATTTCAAGACTGCATCAAGAAAACGCGATAAGATAAACGAGAACTAT
>Ga0208881_1000600_pt1 | contig 12596 bp, 10 predicted proteins | sample Knorr_S23_td_AAI_FD_185610 | JGI IMG/M metagenome (GOLD analysis project Ga0208881, IMG submission 185610) | Marine microbial communities from Southern Atlantic Ocean transect - Knorr_S23_td_AAIW_ad_876m_LV_B (SPAdes) (version 2) | ecosystem: Environmental > Aquatic > Marine > Oceanic | place... | reverse complement strand
GGCTCAACCCCCATGATGGCCGCCGTCTGGCGGTTGTTTAGGAACTCTTCAAGCACGCCGTCTCTCAGGATGTAGGCGCGTCGGGCCGGTGTTCCCTCGTGGTCGTAGCTGAAAGAGCCGTAGCCTTCCATGGTTGGGTCCGAATAAGCGGTGACTATCGACGACGCGATCTGGTTGCCCAGTTGGTTGTCCTGCATGTCCTTTAGGAACCAAGAACGCCCGGCGTAACCCGTCTCGTACTTCAGCGCCCGGTCCAACTCCGAGGGATGGCCGACCACTTCGTGGACCAGCAGGGTGTTGAAGTGAGGGTTGGTGACGACTGTTACCTCTTTGTCGGGCGGTTTTAGGGGCCGTGCAGCGGCCACTTCCACTGCGTCCGCGCCAATGGTCCGGCAGAAGTCCATGAAGTTAGGCAAGATAATAGGACCGTTGGAATAGCCCTCGGTCAATATCTCCCAGCCGCGTTGGTGGCCGGTGAAGTCGTAGAGTTCATAGTTGCCGTGCTCGCCGGAGCAGATGGCGATGGCGAACCCTTCGGTCTGGGCGAAGCTCTGGTCGATGTTCGCGCCGTCCGAGCTGAGGAATAGTTCCCGGAGCAGGAACGTCGAGGCCGAGCAGGCGGAATAGACGATGTTGCTGCCCTGGCCCTGCATCTGCTTGCAGCCGTCCACGGCCATGGAAATTGTGTCAGCCAAGGGAACCTGCCGGGGGTCGACCGTGAAGTTGGCCGGGACCGTGTCCTGGTGGACAACTATCGGGGCGAGGTCACTTGGCGTGAGGCTGCTACCTAGAGTCCCGTAGCGGTCCCGCATCTGCGATTTCTGCCTGGCGCTGGCACGGGCGCGGCCGTGGGCCTGGCGGATGCCGTCCCAGACCACATCTTCCAAACGGCTCAGGTCCGTTGTGCCCAAAACCTTGCCGTAATAACCGGAGGAGGAAGTGCGTCCGCCGGCAATGACGCGGACGCCAAAGTTGAAGGCGTAGTCCTCGGAGCTACCCTTCTCTGAGCCGTTCTCCGCTACCGCGCCCTTCTCTTCCTTGATTTCGATGCGCAGGTCGCAGTATTGGAGGCTCGGCAATGTCTTGGCCTTCTCGGCAACCAGCGATTGCAGATTAGCCCGGAAACGGTCCAGGGACTCTACGGTTACGCGGGACGGGGACGGAGATAGCATTACGGCGCTACGCGGCGTCAGACACTGCTTTGGCGACGGTCTGTGCTACCTGCTTGTCCAGAGACCAAGGGATGACGATCTCAGGTGTGGGCTCTGCAATCAGAGCCGCTAACGCGTTGGCGGCGGCCAGCTTCATGCGAGTGGTCACTCTGGTCGAGTGGGAGTCCAGCGCCCCCCGGAACACGCCCGGAAAGACCAGGCTGTTGTTGATCTGATTGGGGAAGTCGCTGCGACCGGTGCCTACAACGGAGGCGCCGGCGGCGCGGGCTTCGTCCGGCCAGATCTCCGGGATGGGGTTGGCCATGGCGAACACTATTGAGTCCTTGGCCATGGAAGAGACCATCTCGGCGGTTACAGCGTCGGCCGCTGAAAGACCGATAAATACATCGGCCCCGCGCATCGCCTCAGCCATGCCGCCCTGGGTATTATCCGGGTTAGTGGTCTCAAGCATGGCGGATTTCACCGCCGTCAGGTCCGACCGGTCCTTGTGGATGATTCCGGTGCTGTCTACCAGGGTCACATGGGTGGCGCCTTGTTCCATGAGCAGTTTTGTGGAGGCGATACCTCCGGCGCCAGCTCCGGCGAAGACGAATTTGGTGTCTTCGATCTTACGGCCGGTAACTAGGAGCGAGTTCATTACCCCCGCGAGTACGGCGATCGCCGTGCCGTGTTGGTCGTCGTGGAACACGGGAATGCCCAGGTCCTGCAAAGCATCCTCAATGTCGAAGCATCGCGGTGCGGCGATGTCTTCCAGGTTGATGCCGCCAAAGCTGGGGGCCAGCGCGCGCACTGTCTGGATTATGATGTCGTTGTCCTGAGTAGCTAGACAGATCGGAAAGGCGTCGATGTCGGCCAGGCCTTTGAAAAGGATGGACTTGCCCTCCATCACCGGCATGGCTGCTTCGGGGCCGATATTGCCCAGTCCCAACACGGCCGATCCGTCGGTGACCACCGCCACGGTATTGGCCCGGTTTGTCAGGTGGTAAGATTCCGATTTGTCGGCGTGGATGGTCATGCAGACCGAGGCTACGCCGGGCGTGTAAGCGATGGACAAATCGTCCAGTGTTTCTACTACCATCTTAGGGGCGATGCTGACCTTGCCCCGAGTTTCCCGGTGGCGGTCGATCGCTTCTTTACCGTAGTCCCTGGGTTGTTGAGCCATGTTTCCAAATCTCCAATCTTCCTGGAGGGAAGGCCGTCGTTTTGTTAAACCAGCCCGCGGGCTAAACCTTTTTAGTGAGTCACCGCTCCTTGCGAAGCGGATGAGACCAGCTTGGCGTATTTGGCCAGCGCGCCCGTGGTGTAGTTGGGTGGAATCGGCTGCCACTTACTCTGCCGGGCCGCCAGTTCTTCGTCGGTGAGTTTCACGTTCAATTTACGGCCCGGGATGTCTAGCGTCACGATGTCGCCTTCCTGCAGCAACGCGATGGGTCCACCCACCGCTGCCTCAGGCGCTACGTGACCGACCATGGGGCCGTGGGACGCGCCGGAGAACCGGCCGTCGGTGATCAGCGCAACGTCCTCGCCTAATCCCTGTCCAACGATGGCGGCGGTAACGGACAGCATCTCTTGCATGCCTGGCCCGCCCTTGGGGCCTTCGTAGCGGATGATGACTATGTCTCCAGCCTTGATATCGCCTCGCTGGATGGCCTGGAATGCGGCCGGCTCTTGGTCGAAGACCCGGGCCGGGCCCTCGAAGACCCGTTCCTGATGCCCGGCGACCTTAATCACCGCACCGTCAGGGGCGATGTTGCCCCGAAGGATGGCCAACCCGCCAGTGGGGCTGCGGGGCGCATCGATCTGGTAGATCACCGGTTGGTCTTCGATCGTCTCCATGGATTCGACGTTTTCCCGCAGGGTCTTGCCGGTCACGGTTATGGCGTCGCCGTGGAGTAAGCCGGCGTTCAATAGCCGCTTCATGACCAGGGCGATGCCGCCGTAACGGTTGAGGTCGGACATGACGTATTGCCCGGCCGGCTTCATATCGGCGATGTAAGGGGTGTTGCGGCTGATGCGATCGAAGTCGTCCAGGGTCAATTGGATATCAACCTCCCGGGCGATTGCTATCAAGTGCAGCACCGAATTGGTCGAGCCGCCCATGGACACGGCCACGGTAATGGCGTTCTCGAAGGCCTGCTTAGTCAGGATGTCACGGGGGCGCATATCTTCTTCCAGAAGCCGCATCAAGGTCCGTCCCACGTCCCTGGCCTCTCCTAGTTTCCGGGGGTCGATGGCCGGGATGGAAGCGTCGCCGGGGAGAGACATGCCCAAAACTTCGATGCTGGTAGACATGGTGTTGGCGGTGAACAAGCCGGCGCAGGAACCCTCGCCGGGACAGGCCACGCATTCCAGCGCTGTGAGGTCTTCCAGGCTCATGTCGCCTTTGGCGTAGGCGCCAACAGCCTCGAACACGTCTTGGATATTTACGTCTTTGCCCTGGAATTGTCCGGGCATGATAGATCCGCCGTACATGAAGATGGACGGCACGTTCAAACGGGCCATGGCCATCATGCAGCCGGGCATATTCTTGTCGCAGCCGGCGATGGTAATCAGCCCGTCCATGCGCTCGCCGAAGGTGACCAGTTCGATGGAGTCGGCGATGACTTCCCGGCTGACCAATGAAGTCTTCATTCCCTCCGTGCCCATGGAGATGCCGTCGCTTACTGTGATGGTTCCGAATTCGAAGGGAACTCCATCTTCAGCGCGCACCCCCTCTTTGGCCGCCTGGGCGAACCGGTCTAGGTGCACGTTGCAAGGGGTGACGTCGCTGGCTAGGTTGGCGATGGCGACGAAGGGCTTTTTAATGTCGTCTTGGGTCAGGCCCATGGCCATCAGCATGGCCCGGGACGGCGCTCGATTAGGGCCGTCAACCAACTCACTGCTGCGGTGCCTCATATGGGCGGGTCTAGATTTTGTCGCCACTGGGTCATCTCCTGGGGGTTGCAAAATCACCGAGTGATTGCCAAATGGTTTATCGATACGCGACGGTCTGTGATATCGCGTAATTGAACAATTATAAGTGGCTATACTAAGTGGTTACAAGATGGTTACTTCGCATGGTCAGATCAGGCACGAAACAGGGGTTGCGTCCCTACCGAATATTGATTACGCTGATGTTTGCTTAAAATCAGGTGTAGTCAGGAGAGGCTGCCATGTTTAACCCCCTAGGCTGGATCAAGCCACAGATCGCCCAAGCCCATTGCGATATCCCGTGCGGTATCTACGACCCCGTTTCCTCCAAGATCGCTGCCCAGACCGTCCAGAAGATGACGCTGCGAATACAGGCGCTAGAGCGTCCCGGCGACGGTGACGCTGCCGGATTTGCAGATTACGCCAACAAGATCGCCCGGTATGTGGAAGTTAAAGAGCAACATGCCGAGACTTGCAAGCACGAGCTAACGGTGCTCTGGGCCGATTACGGTTGGCCGAACACTCCGGACGGCTTTGACCTGCACGGAACGTTCAACGCCGCGTTGAAACTGGCCGGCCAGTGCAAGCAGAATGTCGACATGTCCAAGTGCGAGGAATTGGTCGCGACTTGCGACGCCATCGCCGCCGCATTTTGGGCCACCAAAGGTGAGACCTACAGCGATCCGCTTTCTGCAGCACGATACGGCGCGTAAGCCACAACCCAATCATGGCAAATAAAAAGGCTCCCCGCTAACGGGGAGCCTTTTTGTCTACGTATTTTTAGGCGATTACCGCAGGCTGCTCAGCGCGGCCTCGGCCTTGGCGATCGTGGCGTTGATGTCGGCCTCAGTGTGGGCAATGGAGACGAAGCCGGCCTCGAACTGGGATGGCGCTATGTAGACCCCCTGCTCTTGCATGGCGTGGAAGTACCGTCCGTACATCTCCGTGTCCGAACCCTCGGCATTGGCCAGGCCCTCTACCGGACCGGGATTGAAGAAACCGGTGAACATCGAGCCCACTCGGTTGATGGTGGAGGGTATCTCCACCGCTTGAAAGGCTTTCGTCAGACCGTTGGTCAGCCGCTGGGCCAGGCTGTCGAGCCGTTCGAAGGCGCCAGGTTTCTGCAGTTCGGTCAGGGTTGCGATACCGGCGCTCACCGCCAGAGGGTTGCCCGATAGCGTGCCCGCCTGGTACATGGCGCCCAAGGGCGCGACCATCCCCATCACATCTTTTCGCCCGCCGTAGGCCCCCACCGGTAGTCCTCCTCCGATGATCTTGCCCATGGTTGTGATGTCCGGGGCGATTCCGTACAGGCCCTGGGCTCCGTTGGGCCCGACCCGGAACCCAGTGATGACTTCGTCGAAGATGAGCAGAGCGTCGTTGTCTTGGGTGATCTTTCGCAGCGCAGCCAAGAACCCTTCGCGTGGTAGTACCACGCCCATGTTGCCGGCCACCGGCTCGATGATGATGGCGGCGATACCTCCGGGATTGGCCTCGAAGAACCGCTCAACAGACTCGATGTCGTTGTAGTCGGCGACTAGAGTCTCGCTGGCGTATGACTCGGGAACTCCTGCGCTGGTGGGGATGCCGTGGGTCAAAGCGCCGGACCCGGCCTTGACCAGCAGCCCGTCGGCATGGCCGTGGTAGCAGCCGGCGAACTTGATGATCTTGTCGCGGCTGGTGAAGGCCCTTGCAAGCCGGATAGCACTCATACAGGCCTCGGTGCCGGAGCTGACCAGCCGGACCGATTCCACCGACGGCAGCCCTTCGCAGATCATCTTAGCCAGTTCTACTTCCTGTTCCACAGGCGCGCCGAAGCTGGTACCGCCTTCGGCTGTTTTCTTCAGGACTTCAATGATGGTGGGGTGAGCGTGTCCTAGGACCAACGGCCCCCAGGAACCTAGATAATCGATGTATTCGTTGCCGTCCACGTCCCAGACCCGTGATCCCTTACCTCGGGCGATGAAGGGCGGAGTGCCGCCTACGGCTTTGAATGACCGGACCGGGCTGTTAACGCCACCTGGGATGTATTTCTGGGCCTCGGCAAATAGTGCTTCCGACTTGCTAAATTGCATGCAACGTCCTGATTAAAATTATCGGCGATTGAATATTCCTGTGTCTCTTTCAACGCTGAATTGGATGTCCGATTGGCGTCTATTCCGCTTCTCTGAGCCACTTCGCCACTTCTTTGGCGTGGTAGGTGAGTATGGTATCGGCGCCGGCGCGTTTGATGGAGGTCAGAACTTCCATGGTGACCGTCTTCTCGTCGACCCACCCGTTGGCGGCCGCGGCTTTGATCATGGAGTACTCGCCGCTGACGTTGTAGGCGGCAAGAGGCAGGTCGAACCGGTCCTTGGCCTGCCGGATAACGTCCAGGTAGGACAGGGCCGGTTTCACCATCACGATGTCTGCGCCCTCGGCTATATCGGCTTCGATCTCGCGCATGGCCATTCGGGCGTTGGCCGGGTCCATCTGATAGCCCTTGCGGTCGCCGAATTGGGGCGTGGAATTGGCGGCCACCCGGAACGGCCCATAGAACCCTGACGAATACTTGGCCGCGTAACCCATGACCGGCACATCTTCGTAGTCGTAATCGTTCAACGCTTGGCGAATCGCCCAGACCTGTCCGTCCATCATGGCCGATGGCGCCGGAAGGTCGGCGCCGGCTTGAACGTGGGATACAGCTGTCTTGCCCAGAAGTTCCAGGGTTTGGTCGTTATCGATCCGGTTGTTGTCGATGACGCCGCAGTGTCCGTGGTCGGTGTACTCGCACATGCAGACATCGGTTATCACCATCATGTCGGGATGGTCTTTCTTGATCATCCGCACGGCTTCTTGCACGATGCCTTCGGGGTCATACCCTTCGGTGCCCAGGGGGTCTTTCTCGGCGGGCAGTCCGAACAGCAGAACGGAAGGGATGCCCAACTCCAGGGCCTCGCCAACCTCCTCGGACAGCACGTCCAGCGACATCTGAAACTGGCCGGGCATGGGCTCGATGGCTTCTTTGACGCCGTGTCCGTGGGCCACGAACAGGGGATAAACGAACTCTTTTATCGTGAGGCGGGTCTCCCGGGCCATGTTGCGCATGGGTTCGCTACCGCGCAGGCGGCGCAACCGTGAGTCGGGGAAGCTGGTCATGGCGTCCTTTTCTCCTAATCCTACTTGCGGGAAAGCTCGCCTTCGGCGAAATGGTTGGTCAGCGCATCCACCAGGCCTTCGACGGTGTGCTCGGTTGCTTCCAGGTCCACCCGCAGTCCCATCTCGCGGGCGGTGGCGGCGGTTATCGGGCCGATGCAGGCGATGAAACTGGCGTCCAGACCTGCTCGGTCACCGTCCAGCATCTCAACCAGGTTACGCACCGTGGAGGAACTGGTAAAGGTTACGACATCGATGCCGTCAAGAAAAGCTTTCTTGGCCAGGTCGCTTACGCCTTCCACCGGCACGTTCCGGTATGCCGCCAGTCGGTTGACCTGGGCGCCCATACCGGAGAGTGCCTTTTCGAGTACGTCGCGGCCGATGTCGGCTGCGGGGAGCAAAACAGAAACGCCGTTCCAGTCCTGGCCTGGAAGTTCATCGAGAATAGCCTCGGACACCGGACGGCTGGGTACGAAATCAGCGGTGATTCCCCGGCGGGCCAATGCCTGCGCGGTGGCGGGGCCGATGGCGCCAATGGTCGTTCCGGCCAACGCCCGCGCGTCCTTCCCTTGCAGTTTCAGCCGCTCGAATACCGACTCAACTGCGTTAGCGCTGGCGAATATCACCCACTGGTAATCAGATATTTTCTCCAGCGTGGCGTCCAGAAGAGAGAAGTCTTTCAGGGGTACGATCTGGATGGTCGGCAGTTCCACCGCGTTGGCTCCGGCCTGCTCCAGCAGGGTGCACAGCCGTGACGCCTGAGAGCGGGAGCGGGTCACCAGTACTCGCTTGCCGAACAGTATCCGAGTGTCGAACCAAGCTAGTTCTTTGCGGAGGTTGACTACCTCGCCGATGACCGTAATCACCGGAGGAGTCAGGCCAGCTTTTTGGCCTACCTCGAGGATGTTGCCGATGTTTCCGGTAACGGTGTGCTGACCGCTCCAGGTGCCCCACTGCACCAGAGCCGCGGGCGTGCTGGAAGGCAGGCCCTCCTGCTGCAGGGTGGCAAGGATCTTTTCCAGAGACGCCCACCCCATCAGCACCACCAGGGTGCCGCCGTTCTTGGCCAGGACTTCCCAGGGGATGGTGGACTCGGGCTTGGACGGGTCTTCGCTGCCGCTGACGACTGTGAACGTCGTCGAGATGCCCCGGTGGGTCAGGGGTATGCCCGCGTAGGCTGGTCCGGCGATAGCTGAAGTAACGCCGGGGACGACTTCAAATGGCAGGCCGTTGGCTTTGAGCTCGAGGGCTTCTTCCCCGCCACGGCCAAACACGAAGGGGTCGCCGCCCTTCAAGCGCACTACCGTGAACCCTTGAGATGCTTTGTCCACCAGCAGTTGGTTGATCTCCGGCTGGGTCAGTTGTTGGCGCCCGCGGGCTTTGCCAACGAAGATACGTTCGGCGTCCTCTGGGACGGCGTTCAAGAGGACCGGGTCTACCAGGCGGTCGTAAACGACCACTTGGGCCTGCTCCAGCGCCTGCATTCCCTTGACTGTGATTAGTCCGGGGTCGCCGGGTCCGGCGCCCACCAGATAGACTCTACCGGTCAATGATTCCACCTTAAAAAGATGCCCACTTAAAAAATTCCATTGGGCGGTTGATTACCCTTGGTTCGCTCTGGCAGCCGCCACCAGATCAGCGCCGCCCTGTTCCACCAAGGCTAGATAGGCGTCGCCGGCTAGCTGCAGAGGGTCTCGTTTCAGCCCCCGTACCTTGGTTGTGAAGTTTTTTTCACCGTCCTCGGTACTCATGTATATCGTCATGACCATGATGTCTTCGACGCACTGCGCATAAGCGCCTACTGGGATGCTGCAGCCGCCGCCAAGTTTTTCAAGAAAAGCCCGTTCCGCCGTGGCTTCGTAGCGGGTGTCTGCGTCGTTGATGGCGTTCAACAATTTCAGCATCCGGTGGTCGTCGGCCCGCGCCTCTACGGCCAGTATGCCCTGTCCGGGCGGTGGCACGAACTGCGAGGTGGATAGATATTCAGTGACTTGGTCTTGCAGTCCCAACCGAATCATACCGGCGGCAGCCAGGATAGCTCCGTCGGCCTCCTCGCCCTGCGCCTTCCTAAGCCGGGTCTCCACGTTCCCCCGGATGGAAACGACCTCTACCTGAGGAGCGTACTTCTTCAATTGGGCGGCCCGGCGGGGGCTGCTGGTGCCGATCTTGGCGCCGGGAGGGAGCCCATCAAGTGGGCAGTTGTGCCGGTTTACCAAGACATCCCGCGGGTCTTCTCTCGCCAGCACCGCTCCCAAGACCAGGCCGTCGGTCAACTGGGTGGGCATGTCCTTGAGGCTATGCACAGCGATGTCCAGCTTGCCGTCCAAAAGCTCCTGTTCCAGTTCTTTGACGAAGATTCCCAGGCCCATGCCCGCCAAAGGAGAGGTCTGGTCAACGTCGCCCCTGGTCCGGACGGTGTCGACCTCGAAATTCAGGGCCGGGCTGTTGGCTTTCAGGCGGTTGATCACCACATGGTCTTGGATCAGGGCCAAGGCGCTGCCACGGCTGCCGACCTTGATGGCCGGCCCGCCAGAACTACCGAAATTATCCTCTGAGTCGCTGGTGGTCAAGGGGTTAGTCCCCCGCGGCCTGGGCCATGTGGTCTTGGCCGTTCCTATTTTCGGCCGAATCGTGACGGCTTTGGTTCCTCACTTGGCAGCCGCCGGAGACGCATTCGGCTATGTTTGAGCACTTGCCTTTGGAATCCTTGCCCAGCAGGCCGTCAAGCAGGACCTCCATGGCCTCATCCTCGCGGCCGGATTTTGCCAGGGTTAAGAAATCCGAAGACATGCAGCATTGCCAGCGTTGCGGGTCTATCGCTACCTGTTCGTCTTTGATGACCTGGCGGGCTTTGGAGAGGACGCTGGCTGCGTCCGCCCATTGCAAGTGTCGGGAGTCAGTCAGTGTCTCCCGCAGCTTGCGGGCCAAAGCCGGGCTGGCCCCGCCAGTGGAGATTGCCAGTGTTACTGGGCCGCGTTTCACGATGGATGGCGCTATGAACGAGCAGCGGGGAGGGTCATCGACTACGTTGAGCAATACGCCCAGCTTCTCAGCTTCTTCAAAGATCTCTTGGTTGACCACCCGGTCGTTGGTGGCCGCTATGGCTAGGAACGAGTCTTGAAGGTCGCCGTTCTTGTACTTGCGTTCTTGGAATTCGATAACGCCGCGGTCTGCGGCGTCGCGGATGCATTGTGTGGCATCAGGGCTGATCACGGTGATCTTGGCTTCTGAACCGATCAGCTTTGTGATCTTGCCCTCGGCGATCTGTCCACCGCCAATGACGACGCACCGGCGTCCAGTCAGGTTAAGGAAAACGGGGTAAAAGGATGTCATATGCTCTCTGGTTTAGGCTGTGATTACAGCGTCGGGTTTTTCGATGTCGAGATACTCGTCATAATCGGGCACGAAATACCGGACCCGGGTCTTTTTGTATTCCCGGGTGCTGTATAGCACCAGACGCTCGGATATCCCAGTGGCTTCGGCGATCTCATTGTTGATCTCCTCGCAACCTTCGGGCGTGGTCGCGTGGACCATGGTGAAATGAGTGTAGGGCCAGTCCGGGAACGTCGGTCGTTCGTAACAGTGAGTCACAGCGTCGTGGGCGGCCATCGTCAGGCCAACTTCCTCGGAGCGCTCTTCGGGTACTTTCCAAACGATCATGGCATTGGCCTTGAATCCGGATTTGCGGTGGTGCAGCACTGCGCTGTAGCGCCGCATAATGCGCCGGTCTTGGAAATCTTTGGCTAATGCGAACAATTCATCGGTGGACATTCCCAAGTCTTTGGCGATCTGGTCGTAGGGGCGGGGAATCAGCTCCAGGTCTTCCTGCATCCCCCGTATTGCGTCCTTCTCAGATTCGGTTACTGACACCGCCTTGTTCCAGGAGTCGGCGGCTTCTTTGCTCTCCGCGCTCTCACCGCCGGACTTTTGATTTTTGACGTTGTCGGGAGAGAAATTAAACGAAGACCCCTTTTTGTTGACCATGTCGAAATTGACGCCGATCTTGAAGAACCGTTTGGTGGGCATGATTCGCTGTTCCAACGCCCCGGTCTTGTGGGCCATGTAATCGGCAGTGGCTTCAAGGTTGTGTTCCGGAGGCACGGCTAGCGTGAACCACAGATTGTAGTAGGACCCTTCCCGTGCGTAATTGTGGCTCACTCCTGGGTGCTTATTGATCTCCATCGCTGCTTTGTGTAACTGGTCTGGTTCGTAGGCCATGGCCACCAAAGTGGTCTTGAAGCCCAGGCGGCGGGTATCAAAGATTGCGCTTATCTGGCGCAGGACATTGGATTTCTTCAGCACGGTTAAGCGGTCAATGACCTCTTGTTCGCTGATCCCGATCTCCTCGCCAAGTTGCTGGTATGGCTGGTCGACCATGGGAAATGGGGCTTGAATCTTGTTTAACAGCTCGCGATCTGTGATATCCATTGCTGTTTGAGCTTCCTCCCGGTCCGGTTTGTTGGTTTTAGTAGATTTCGTTGATTTAGCTAGTGCCGGCGCCAGCGCCAATGATCGAAGGGCATTCCTGGTTTATATTCGTTCAGGTTTATTTTTTGGATTCGGCCCGCGCCATTTCAGAAGACCTTCCATCGACGTCTTGGTAGGAATCGGCCATGCCCACCAACACCCGGTCTGCGGCCTCGATGATCCGGTTCCAGGCGCCGGAGTTGGTTGAGTCCAGGACCATCGTCCTGAAAAACACGAACGCTTCAATGGTGTCTTTCAGGCTCACCCCCCGCTCGGACATCTCGGTGCCGTATTCCCTGCCCAGCATGCGGGCTTCTTCCAGCAGTTCCTGCCGGCGGCGGCGGGAGCCAAACTCCTGAAGCAGCAGGGACAACAGGCGGCGGCCAAAGAGCCGCATCCGGTCCTTTCCTTCTTCCTCGACACTCTGGTACCAAGACTGCTTCACCACGTCGTTTCGGCTGAGACTCCGGCGAATCTTGCGCAGGGCCGAATCCTCGATGGCGTCTTCCCGGCCTTGTTCTTGGGCCTGCTGAGGAGCGTTGGCGAATGACTCTACGTCGTCTCGGAGGAACCGGCGATGTCCGCCCGGCGTCCGGTAAACACGCAGGTAGCCGTTGTCGGCCCATTGTCTGAGCGTGGTGTTGCTGACATCAAGCAGACGGCAGGCGTCCCGAAGGGAGAGCCACTGAGACTTTTCGATTATTTGGTTATTGGAAGTCTGAATTTCTACCACTGTTAGGCGACCTGGAAAGGGTTAACACGGTGAGTTTTGGTTAAAACCCTATAAATATCTCTAAGAAACTAAGTATTTAGACCAAAACTTAACTCAAGTTAGCATACGGGATTATCGCAGTCAATGATCCCTGCAGTTAGACCTTAAAAATCAGTCAATAGGTGCCTGTGAACTGCGTT
>Ga0208881_1000591_pt1 | contig 12729 bp, 9 predicted proteins | sample Knorr_S23_td_AAI_FD_185610 | JGI IMG/M metagenome (GOLD analysis project Ga0208881, IMG submission 185610) | Marine microbial communities from Southern Atlantic Ocean transect - Knorr_S23_td_AAIW_ad_876m_LV_B (SPAdes) (version 2) | ecosystem: Environmental > Aquatic > Marine > Oceanic | place... | reverse complement strand
GTAAAATTCAGTTCGGCAGCTGGTGAAATAAGTTTCTGGGTTACAAAACAAATCACACAAATACCTCTACCCCTTGGTAATTATCAAATCGAAATAAACAAATTTGGATACACCTTGGATACTATGTATTATGGTCCAGAGGATGATAAAGTAGAAACCGATAAATTGAGTCTGAACAACCTTCAAGAAATATTATTGGAAGTGGAAAGAATACCAGTTGATGTATCCGGAAGACTAGTCAATGATGGGGAAGGAATCGCCAATGCTGATTTGTCTTTCGCCCCAAAGTTGAATCCATGGCAGTACAATCTGACCTTCCAGACAGACTCAGACGGTCATTTTGATATCAGCTTACCTCCTGAGGACTACATCTATACATTCTCGTATGAAGATGAGGAAGGAAGTCGATACTGGGTACAGGATCAAATGACCCTTCCACTGGGTACCTCGACATTTGATATGGGAGATGTGGACACTGAACTAACCTACAGAGTATCAGGTGTAAGTGAATTGGTGGATGGAACGCCCAAGGCAGGTATGGTCATACTTAGACCAGTTGATGACTTTGACAATATAACTGTCCTTGACTCAAACACATTCGAAGGATATTCAAGTTATTTGGAAGCTGGAGATTACTATGTTACATTTCAGGATGGAATGAGTAACAAACACTTCAGCTTCGGTGGACTCCTAGAGCTTGACGGACCTACCGTCTTCAACCTCGAACTGAAAGATGAGGGCTCCATTAGAGGAGATGTGAAATCTGACGCAGATAATAGCGTGATCAACGATCGTTCGGTCAGGATTCAATTCGTATCTGAAGAAGGTGTTACGTTTGTCGAGGATACCATTGAAGATGAAGGCTTGTTCGGAGCAGGTGACGAGTATGGAAGACTGGACCTTCCATATGGAACGTATGATGTCATCGTGGAACAAGATGGTTATGAGAAATTCACTGGTACTGTTGAGATTAATGGCCAGAATGATTACTACGGTGAAATTAACTTAATCCCCAAAATGGTCAATATAACTTTGGAGATAACTTATCAGAACGCAACAGGTAGCATTGTTCCATTGACTGGAGTGACGGTGGTATTCACCGCCACTACTGGTGGAAACTTTGCCCATGTTACCGATGAGGATGGAAGGGTAATCATATCGGATATGATTCCAAAAACCTATGAAATTGAAATCGATGAGACCCAGAATGAAGGTGCTGATCAATTCAAGTTGTCAAAACAGAATATGTATGTGAAGGCCGGTAAAGGAGATCAGCTTTTCAAGCGTGATGCTGAATGGAAGGTTAGGGTCTCTGGGACAATATTCTATGACCGTGATTTTGACGGTGAAGCTGACGCAAACGAACTTCTGCCCGATTCGCAATTGGAGATCTGGAGTGTGGATGGTAGCAGAATCGAATCAAGTACCTCTTCCGAGATCGATGGTAGCTACTTGATCTACTTGGAAACTGGAGCTTACAAGACATGGGCATATACTACAGAAGGTACCAGCTATGTCAACGTCGGGGCCTTGGAACTTAGTGAGGCCATCAGTCTGAGTCCGTCACTTACTCGTGGCGTGAATTACAATATCAATTATCTCTCTGAAGAGACTTTAGAACCTGTTGACCTGGGCCAAGTCGAGATTGATGGGGCGAATTTCAGCTTCGAAATAGGTGTGGTTGATGATGGTATCAATATCTGGATGCCTGCAGGAGAATATAGTTTCAATGCTGAATACCAAGATCTATCGGGTAGTGACGATTATGTCTATACTCTGGACAAGAATATCAATATCACAGATGATATGGATGGAATTGACCAGACTGAACTGATGGAAAAGAAACTAATGAGGGGGATAGTGGTCTCATTAGATACGGTCGCGGAGGAAATTCCTATTGATCAGGCCGCCATATTCACATTCAGTGTGACGGGAACAGGACACTTGAATGCCATATTCGAACCCACTATCGATAATATTCCTCAGAACTGGACGGCCTTCTTTGAGCCGAACAAACTCAGTATATCCAACGGTACTGAAATAGAAACTGTACTATCTATCACACCCAATGAGGGAGTCGTGCCCAAGGTCTGGGAGGTCTTCTATGTTGATATTTCCTGGTCTGATGGTAGCAATAACGAAGTGGATGATATCTCACATCCATTTGCAGTCACGGTTACACCCATTGAACAACCAGAACCCGACTTTGAAATAAGTGAAATAACATGGAATCCAGAAGTTCCTTCGGCTGGAACCGAGGTTACTCTCACTGCGACAATAACAAACCTGGTCAACCATTCCGGGTCACACTATGTTCCAGTGGTCTTCTATGCTGACGGCGAGGCGATAAATCTGACCACCGCTGTTTTCGATGGTAGCGGTAACGATGTCACCGTTAATGCAACTTGGACATCTACTGCAGGAAGTCATGTATTGAAAGTTGGGATAGATCCTGATAATGCGATTGATGAGGCTGATTCTGAAAACAATGAGCGGGCCATAAGCGTGTCTGTAGAGAATGCACCTGAGGAGAGTACGAATTCAACACTCAAGATGGCCGCACTGGTAGTTGTTGGACTCGTAGCTGGATTGGCCTACGTCAGCTATCGTTCCAGACGTTAACGGCTTAGATCTTGCTTAAGGCGCTCGTAACGATCCTTAGAAAGATATCCTTCACTGTATAGTCTATCCAGTTTACCGATTTCATCCTTAGAGGGTAAAACTTTATCTGATAACACCGTATCAATAGGTTTACTTGCTTTTAGCAATTCTTTTGCATGTGCAAGCAGTACTCGAGCATCACTTTTAGAATTAAAAGAAGATATATTGCATTCTTTCAAAAGATCATCCACTGATTTGCTCTCTCTAGACTTATGATTATACCAATCTACTATTTCCTGTGCGTCATTATTACTATCCCAAACACTTACTGGAAAATCTTCAAGGGTTTGCTCTTGAGCGTCAGTATTACTATCCCAATTGCTAACTGGAAATTCTTCAATAGTTTTATCTTGATAGTAAGCAAAAACTTCAAGTATTAAAGAAGTTAATTCGTTTCCATTTAATTTTCCATCTTTATCAGAATCGTATTTCTCAAAAAGAGAGTCTGAATCAAAACTATTCCTTGCACTTTCATCCAAGTCTTCCAAGATAGTATCAAAAAAACCTTTTGCTTCCTCTCTAGAAAGTTGACTGTCGCCACTTTTATCGAATTCTTCTATCAAATCTTTAGCTATTATTGAGTGCATATTTCTGTTGAAAGCTCGACCGAGAGGGTTTCGGAAAATATACAATAAGATGAAAATAGGAAATAATACAAGTAAAGAGAAAACCTCAAAAAGAAAAATATTTTCTAATAAAAGACCATTCTCAATTAGGAATATAAGAAAATCTAGCCTTTGAAGATAGCCTTCCTGTGGCCTAAACATAAAGAAAAAAAGTACGCCAAGTGTAATTGGTAAGTGAATTCTAGACTTTACTTTTTCATCGCCCATGGACTGAACTTAGACTATGGACTATAAATTAACCTGACAAAAGCTTCGCTAATCAAAAAAATCACACAGCAGATTTACTAACAGAAAGGCGGGGGAGCTGTGCGTTCCCCTGCCTAACGTCGTTTTTCGCTAACTAAGCTTACAGCATCTTAGCGGAGCCGATTATGTCTCCACTGGCGTCAAACTGGATATCTAATCTCCAGTTGTCGGCTGCTGGTCCACTAGCTGCGTTACCGTTACCGTAGACCAGAAACTGGTCTCCAGCAGACAGCTTGCCATCTCGGTCGTTGTCGTTGAAGTGAACTGGGTATTCAGATCCATCGTCATTAGAGACGTTGGTTGCCCGGTTTTGTAACTGCTCGTCATCGCCTCCGTAGGCCATGTCGATACCGTGTTCTTCACCGCCAACAATTTGCATTGCGACTTCTCCAAAGCCATGACCTGCACCAACATATGTTGATCCAGTCTCATCCTTCAGATAAAAGCTGAAAGCAGCTAAATCTTCTTGCTTGCTGACCTTAATCACGTCTACGTGATATATTCCGTCACTGCCTTCTTGTACGAAGAAAGTGGCTATAGGTGCCGATTCTCCTTGCTCTAGGAAACTGGCTGCCCAAACGTACAGCACAGCTGCCAAGACCACAGTAATTGCCACCATCAAAATGACGGCAATAACGGGAGATACACCCTCGTCGTTCTTTACTATTCTGTGTTCCATGGTTGCGTCCTCTCTTTGACAGTTGTATCACCGTTGATACACTGTCGGACCCTAACATTCCACGGTCTGTATATAAAGTCTAATGTCAATTTTACAAAATGAAATACAATCAGTATGGCTTCGCTAGAAAGATACGCCTAGTGGTCTGTTTGCCCGTGATGACACACGGTACCTTCTTCTTGTAGGCCGTTGTTGAGTCTCCAAGGAATGAGAGGTCCGTACCTTTCTCGATCATCTCTGCCTCCGCATCATTACCATCAAACGCCATTTCATAGACCGTTCCCTTCTCAATTGCTTGATCGAATATGAGGTCAGTACCATCAATCGTGAATGCAGGCAATGCCTTGATCCTGGAATTGAAATGGTCCGTACTCTGCTGCTTTATTTCTTCTCCTATGCTATCCAGTTCGGAACGGACTGTGTCCACCAGATTGTCCATTGAATGACTCTGTTTTCCACCCGTTCTGCGGACGCACATTACTGAATTATTGGCCAAATCCCTAGGTCCTATTTCCATGCGCAATGGAACTCCCTTGATCTCCCAATCATAATACTTCTGACCTGGCCTGATGTCTCGGGAATCCAGTCGAACCCGGATACCGGCAGTCTTCAACTCCGAGGTTATCCTCTCGGATTCGGATATCACCTCTGATGAGTCTCCCTTCGATATAATTGGAATCACGACCACCTGGACTGGGGCCACAGGAGGTGGCATGACCAGACCCTTGTCATCCCCATGACTGGCGACTATGGCGCCCAATAGTCTCTCGGACATACCATAGGTGGTCTGGTGAACATATTGCTGACTACCAGAGGTATCTTCATATGTAATGTCAAAGGCACGCGCCCACTGATCCCGATAATGGTGTACTGAAGCGACCTGCAAGGTACGGCCGTCTGGCATCACAACATCGATAGCGATGGTATACCAGGCACCCGGGAAAGTGTCCCAGACTGGACGTTTGGTCACCAGAACAGGTAATTTCAATTCATTCATCAGGTTCTCAACTATTTCCAGATCCTCCTCGATCTGGCGGGTTGCATCGGCCTCATCAATATGGGCCGTATGGGCCTCGAAGAAATGAATCTCCCGGACCCTGATGAACGACCTTGTCTGCTTGGTCTCGTACCTGAATGTATTGACTATCTGGTAAGTCTTCAGCGGTAAATCTGCATGTGACCTGATCCACAATGGAAACATTGTGTACATTGCAGTCTCACTGGTTGGTCTGAGGAACATCGCCTTGTCAAGTTCGGCCTCTCCAGCATGGCGGATCCAATAGACCTCATTCGCAAAACCCTCTGGCTCCCCCTCCATCCTGAGTTCGGAAGGGTCAACTCCCTTCTCCCGGGCTGTCTTAAGCAATGAGACCAGCCTGTTCTCCTTTTCCAATAAATCCTCTGGTATCAATAATGGAAAATTGACCTCTCCGTGATCGGTGCGCTCCATCTCTTGATGAGTTATATCGTCAATCAGGCGCATGGTTTTCCAACCATAGGGCCTCCAGACATCCATGCCCTTGATGGGGTATCTCTTGTCCACTAGCTCAGCGGCCTCAACTATGAATGGATACCATTCTCTGAAGTCTGATTTTGGCGGAATCCCGCGTTTGGCCGCAGCTGGTGTCTCACTCATGCCCAAGGCGTGCTTTATTTTGCTGTAATTAACCCTTGCTCTTCTTTTTCGGGGGTGCCCTCGTCTGCTTAGTATAGGACTCCCAGATCTTACCTGCAGTGTATGGCCCCAATAAAATCAACATAATAGAGAACCCCAGCATTCCACGGCAGCCAGGGGGTGCCTTCTCATAATTATCTGGCTGTGTTACTCGAAGCTTGATCAAACCGAACCATGGCAATTCACCTCTTGCCATTCCGACGATCCAATCCGGATCAACTGTTTGGACTCTAGCCCCTGTGATGTCATAATGTGTTATTTGGTCTGGGCTAGGGTTTCCATTTGAATCTCCTTTTGTCACATATCCTGAACTTTGAAGGGCTTCGGGTTCAATGGTTCCACATTGTGGTGGATCAAACGTAGGATGGGCACACAATTTATCGTCATTGAAATCTTTCAAGGTTATAGAACCATAAAAAGTTCGGCCGACCTCAGGTACATGATAGGTCTTATTTTCCACATCTACGTCCACCCAGAACATGGCTCTGTGGATAATGGGTGTAACTGGCTGTCCATCTTTTTCCCTTATTCCATTCTTGTAATAGACTATGACGTCACCATAGTCCCCATATTTCTCGTAGCCCGTGTCCTTTCCTTCCAGATAGGTAACGATGTCCTTCTTTCCAGCTTCTTTGACAATAACCAGATCGCCAGTATCTATGGTTCCTAGATGGGTGTAACCCGGTTCTGCATATAATGAATTATTATCATGTTCCATCGAACCTGATTCTATGACCACCATCGGTGGCCAGTTCCCACTGTAAGCAAAGGTCAGCAAGAACACCAAGACAACGCAGCCTATCGCTATTCCAACATCCTTTACAGTATCAGGCAAGTGCAACTCGTCAAATTTAGTCATCTAAGGATATACCTATGGTGACTTACGGGGTCTCTTGACTTTTTTAACTTTTCGGACTCGCTTGCGTTTACTATGGCTGGAACTTGATTGACCGAAATCTGTGGAAAGATCATCGCTAACCATCTTGATTCCAGAGTCGTCGTCGCTATCATCGGAAGGTGCTTCTTCAGGTGAAGGCTCGCTAAAATCGCCAAGGAGATCATCCAACGGATCATCTCCACTCGTATCCTCGACAGGAGGTGGAGGCGTGAATTGCTCAGGTTCTGGGGGGGCTGCACTTTCTGCCATTTTCATTTCACCACCACATGACGGGCATTTGCCCCACTTTTCCTGGAAAGTCTTACCACAAGACGTACATGCAAACTCCGATGAACTGCTAGGCTGTGGAGAAGGTGCCGGGACTCTCTGGCTTGTATCGGGGGCAGCTTGATTCTTATCGACATATGGGTCAAATCCATCTGAGTCGCCCAGCAAGTCGTCTAAATCCTCAGTTCTGGATTTGGACGCTTCGGAATTTGGCTGGTTGGCTAATTCAGGATTGGAGGTCTCTCCTCCCAATTTCCTGCGCTGCTCGGCGTAGAATGCGTCCCTCTCAGCAAACACTTCTTTCGTTTCGTCTGAATAATCGAATTTTTTCTTTTCTTCCTTTTTCCTACCGAACCAAGCCATTGTGTGCTAGATACCCGCAATAAATAAAATGTTTGGTTTAGAATAGGGGGTAATCGCCTGTAATTGAATCTATTTCAGAATCTGCTGCAGGACCAATGCCCAGACAGGTGACTGTACCTGCTGGAACTTCAGTCAAACCAGCATCTGTCACAAGACTTGAAACTAAACCGACTTCCCTAGCATGCTGCTGTAGATCCCGGAGGGTCGATTCGTTCTGTCCTTTGACTACCACTTTCTTCTGGCCTTCATCAAACCACTTTTTGAAATTGGATGAGTCCGACTTCTTTGATTTGAGGGCGCAATTAACTGCGGCGTGGGCCGCTTGCGCTGCCATCTTGCCTTTTGATATGCCTAAATCAGTCCTGACAACAACGACCATCTTGTATTCCAAAATCTACTCACCGTCATCACTTTCCCCGCCAGGGTCAATGGATTCCTCCAGAACCACATCTGCGGAGAGACCTTCGCCCTCACCAGGGCGATTGAGTGCTTGGTCCAATTCAGCCATCCTAGAGTCGATATCTGCTAAATCTGCAAACAGTGTCTTTTCCTTCTTCTCGTAGTATTTTTTCATCATTGAACTGCCAATGCGCTTTCGGGTCTCTGTTTCTTTCAATTTGCGCTTAGTGTTATCTCTATCATGCTTCAAACCTTGAAGTTCTATCAGCTCTGCTGGTATGAATTTACCAGCTACTGCCAACTCGGACTCGATGCGGAGGCCTGGTGGAACCCTAGCCAGTGATGGATGAACGTTGGCCATCCATGGATAAGCACCTCTGAACCATCCGATTCCAAAAAATAACAAAGTTGCAGTAGCTAGAGATGCAGTGACGAAAAATGTCTGGAAATATCCTTTGTCTCCATCAGACCAGCCATCCCAATCAGGAGCATTGCCCAGAGAGGGATTGCCCAAAACGAAGCCTATCAATATGACAACACAGATCGACATTGCCATTCCTAAAGTGACCCTATACAAGGTATCAAACTCCTCATCCAATTCACCCCTGCGGGGAAACATCGCCTGAATGAGAGTGTAACCCGGAAGGAACAAGACCAGCAAAAGGCCGGCAACTACCCTAATCCAGTTTATCTCTTCCATCAACGCTCCAGATTAAGCCCGTTAAAAACGTCTACCGTTGCCAAAGCCTCTACGATAACCATGCGGTTCCGCTCCGTTGCGCCGATATGAAGATTGATGTTTCAGGACTTCCCAACGTGGTTTGCATTCGCATTCAAGTCCCTTCAGATTACCATGGCCCAGTCTGTGTTCCTTAAGTGCATTCAGAATCTTGCCGTTACAATCATTGCAATTATGAGCCCCCCGGCGCGTTCCTCCACCTGTTGGATCCGAATATACTTTGGCTGGCAGATTCTTACATCGTTCCAGGACTTCCACGACCGACCACAACCAGGGGGCTGTCCATTCATTCCTGAACCACAATTTCTCGACTACTGTATTCTTCTGGACATTGACGGGGTTGATTGATATCTTGTCTACATAAGGTGCCGCATCGGTCGCGGACTGGACCGCGTCTTCAATCGCGTCTTTTTCACCAAGATATGGTGGTTTCAGCAGTACGTATGCCTTGACATCGGCTCCATTCTCATGGGCGGTTTCACAAACTTTCACAAAATGTGGCCACCGTAATCTTTTGTTCACTGACTTGTCCAGAACAACCGGATTGGACGACTCCAGACCAATTGCAATCTCGATCTTGGGTGAATTTGAATATCTGAAATGCTTGGGGTGGACAAATTCCGGAAGAGATTCTACCAGAACTTTCTCAATCCCCATATCTGCCATGTCAGACATTACGTCATTTGCAAAGTCCAGTGGCACCTCTGTTGGGTCCAGAAATGATCCTGAGGTGTAGATCTTAGCATATCTTTTACCTTTCAGGGAATGCCGGATCTTCTTCCATTGTGAATAAAGCATGTCGGTACTCACTCCTCCTGGAACCGTATCGTTGAAATATCCACACATCGAACAACCTTCCTTGATCGACCAATAACACCCTCTGGTCCTGAGGATAGCAACTCCGGCCTCTACCACTTCTTCGCCCAGAACTTCCTCTTCAGTCCATCTGGCAACTGGTTGATCCAAAGGGTGTTCTCTAGGTATTGATTTGGACTCGTTAACAAATTGGGTCAACGGAACAAAGGCCTTAGGCATGATGTCTCACCTCCACTGCAAGACCGCGTCCCATAGAGACCATTTCCTCGGGATTCATCCTGGCAATCCCGACTCCAGTTACTTTCCCGTTTTGTTTGATTACTACTTGATCACCGATGACCCAGTGTCCATCATAACTTTTTACACCAACTGCGAACAAATCTCCTACTAACTTGAAATCTTCCGCCGTAATCGATGGTCCGCCATTGGCCGCATACTTTGCCGCACCTGCTACGGTCAGACCAAGACCCCCTACTCTCGGTGAAATCGTTGCCAGGTCTCCACACCTCAATTTGTAAGGCATATGGCCGCTTATTTCAGATTCAGTCAGAAATGGAGAGGATTCGCCGTACTGGAATTTAGCAAGCCCGATTGCTTCGCCTTTGGCCCTATCCTTGGAACTCAAAACCGGTATTTCAGCGATAGCTGTGCGAGTAACCTCCTGTAAATTTTTCAGTCCTTCGAAGGATGATGGTTTCTCGGCTTCGGTATCTATTGTATCTACTTTCCTTTCTCTCAGTAACTCGGTTATTATCCTGGATGAAGAACCTGCGTGTACGATTGCTTTGAGATAATGTTTTTCGGGTTCCAATCTGGAAAATTGTTCCCTCAGCATTTGAACCTCGGACGCGCTCCAGTCCCCGGTCACCGCTATGTCGTAGTGAGCGGCCGGATAGCAAAATTCCAGTTCACGAGGTACCAATCCTAGGGGGGAGGTTACAGAAACAATGTGTAAAGCCAAGTAATTGTCGACTTCCTTGATAGTATTGTAGAATCGCTTGTGACTACTGCTTTTGAAATACGGTTTCCGGGCCGAACAGGGAAGAACTAGCAACACCATATTCTTGGCTGGCGGCACATAATCTGATAATCTCTGTTGAAAGTCAACAACTGATGGATTTTCAAGGCTCAAATTGTTGGCCCGTATCATGATGTTACGGCGGGCTCCTTTCTCTATTAACAGGGAAGTGGAATGGTGCAGAATCTGAGAAACTCGTGGATTATGGAGGCTGGTCACTTCCACCAATTCTCTCAAAGTTCCATTCATGATGGAAGTCCGGATTTTAAGGAGCCATCTTTCCAGTTCCTCTCGATTTTGGGATTGCAAATCCTTTGCTTTTGTATTAACTTTTGTCCACGCACCATCATCGAGTGCCCAACTAGTAGCGCTTCTCAACTCGACATTCAGATCATCGAAGATGTCCATGCCCAGATATGCTAGAATTGGCATGTCTGATGGTTCAACTGCCGGAGCATAAAGCAATCTTGAATATCCGGCTTCTTTCCTGAAATGTGACGCGATCTCTACCAACTTCTGAGGCTGCAACGAGGATGCATTGTCCAGAACAGCTATTTCCCCTGACAATTGCAGATAAGGGGCCTTGTTTGAATCGAGGCCCAGAGGCGTAGGTGGTAAGTTAAAAGATTTGCCGATTTTAACCGTTCCACCTGAAATCAAATCTTGCGAATCCGTTAGGTCTTCTCTGGATATCACATGGGGAGTCTGTAGACTGTCGTCTATCTGTAAAAGACGAGCTAATCCCTCGTGAGCCAGAGGTTCCATACTATACAACTCCATTAAGGGCTATATATTGGAATTCTTTTCTATTCTGGTTCTTTCAGTTCTCTTGGAGGTTCTGTACCAGAGTAATCGTCCTTGATACCTTCCTTGGAAACCGTCTCGGCTGCTTCCTGAACCTCTTCCTTGATAGCCTCTATCTCGGCTGCCATTTCCTCGGCAGTCGGGATTGGACCTAGAATGTCGTCTGTCTTACCAAGTGCAGACTCCATATCTTTGATATCGGATAATTGGCGTTCTCCAGCTTTTCTGGAATAACCAACGTAGTCCGAAGCTCCTTCCAGCAATTTTGACAATTCGAATGGAATTACAAATTTGGTTGCTGGACCACTACCTAACTCTTTCAAGGAATCAAGACTCAATACGGTAAGGGCCTTGGAATCAAGTGCAGATGCACCCATTGCTGTTATTCGCAATCCCTGGGCTTCTCCCTGCTTTTCCAGAATCGTCTTTGTTCGCTCTCCTTGAGCTTCCAGAACTTTAGCCTGTCTTACACCCTCGGCCTCGAGAATTCGAGACTGCTTGTCACCTTCGGCCTCGAGAATGGCCGATCTCTTTTGACCGTCGGCTTTCAGGATAGCTGCTCGCCTTTCACGCTCGGCTGAGGTCTGCTCTTCCATTGCAGCCTTTACATTTGGAGATGGGTCGACTTCCCTGATCTCTACATTGTCAACTTTTATGCCCCAAGCGTCCGTCTCGACATCCAACTTGTTTGTGAGGATTGAATTTATCTGGTCTCGTTTGGAGAATATCTCATCCAGTTCCATGTCACCAACCATTCCTCTGAGAGTGGTCTGAGACATGTTGACGATAGCTGACCTGTAATTAGCCACATTCAGTACTGCTTTCTTCGCGTCTGCCACTCTGTAATATACAACAGCATCCACCATCGTTGGCGAGTTATCCTTGGTAATCACCTCTTGACGTGGAACATCAAGGACCTGAATACGGAGATCTATCTTGAAAACCACCGTAATCAATGGAACCACAAAATTCCATCCTGGATTGAGCATTGCATAAAACTTACCCAATCGTAGCGCGACTCCAGCTTCATACTGCTCAATCTGAATAATCGTGGTCCATAAAATTACGACCGTGACGACTAGCAGAATCAACAGCAAAACAAAGAACGATCCTACATCCATATTTTTCTCCTATTTTCTCCTATTATTTATTCTTTGGGTTTCACGGTCAGGGTAATACCTTTCGTGCTCACGACCTCTACACTGGTACCGACTGCAATGTCCGAATTACAGGAATCGCACGTGATCGCTCGCATCTCTTCCACATTCAGTGTTGCCTTTCTGGCCCTATCTACTTTTATCTTACCATAAGAATCAGGCGATATTGTCTTGGTTACTACTCCAGTCGTACCAACAAACGATTTGATACTCATTCCACTAGGTGTGTCGGGTGATGCAAAGGTCTGGTAGAACTTTATAGTTCCATACAATGAACCCAAACCAACCACCAAACCGACGGGTAATAGCCAGATACCGGTTACGATTTCAAAAGACATCAAGATGCCTAATGCTATCAAGACAGTGCCGGGTACTGCGACC
>Ga0208881_1000585_pt1 | contig 12777 bp, 9 predicted proteins | sample Knorr_S23_td_AAI_FD_185610 | JGI IMG/M metagenome (GOLD analysis project Ga0208881, IMG submission 185610) | Marine microbial communities from Southern Atlantic Ocean transect - Knorr_S23_td_AAIW_ad_876m_LV_B (SPAdes) (version 2) | ecosystem: Environmental > Aquatic > Marine > Oceanic | place... | reverse complement strand
CTGGCCCTCGGCGTAGGCGATCTTCAGCTTCGGGAACCGGACGAACATCCCGGACAGGATGTAGTCGCACATGGACCCCATGGCGTTGGCGAACGTGATTGTGGACGACACCGAGAACGGCGCGTCGGGCGACGTGGTCGGCATCTTGGAACTAGACCCGATGTGCATATTGACAATGGTGTCCGTCTCCTGGCAGGCCACGAAGAACGGATCCCAGAAGCGGCCCTTGTCGTGGATGGACGGCAAGCCCAGCGGGAACGGGTTCTCGGAGAAAGCCACAGCGAACGAGCCCTTGTCGGCACACCGGTGGACCTCGGCGGCCGCAGCGACCGGGTCCCACAGAGGGATAAGGGTCAGCGGGATGAGGCGACCGCGCCCGTCGCCGGCGCACCACTCGTCGATTATCCAGTCGTTGTAGGCCTGGACGCAGAGCAGGGCGAGGTCCTTGTCCTCCCGCTCCAGAAAGGCCTGGCCGCAGAACCGGGGCAGCACGTTGGGGAAGCAGACCGACACGTCGACATGGTTCTCGTCCATGGCAGCCAGCCGGTCGGCCTGCTTCCACCCCGCCGGGTGGATCTCGTCGAAGGTAACGGGGACCACGTCCAGCTCGTCGAAGCCGACGGCCGCCGACAACTTGGGGAAGGGATAGACGAGGTCGTCGTACAACCACCAGTCGCACATCGCCGCGCCCTCGACTCCCTTCTCGAACGAGAAGACGCCGCCCTCAAAGTTGAACTCGGCCGTGTCGCGCTCAACCCGGGGACACCGGTCCTGGTACTTCGCCGGCAGGCGGGAGGTCCACAGGTCGGGTGGCTCCACCACGTGGTCATCGACCGAGATGATGCGAGGAATGGTCGTCATTGCAACTCCTGAGCGTTTCTGACGGTCCGTCAGGTTTAGGTCTACCCTAGCGCCGGACCCCGCCGACGTCCCATCCACCGGGCGGATCCCAGGGTCAGAGCTGGCTGACTAGCAGGGCTCGGGTCCGGGCGAACTCGTCGGCCGTGGTACCGAACTCCAGGGCCGCGAAGTCGGTCACCCCGGCCTCGGCCAGATCGGCCAGTTGGGCGGCCACTTCCTCCTCGGAGCCCACGATGGCCACGTCGCCCGGGTGGTCGACACCCTCGCGGTCCAGCATGGCCCGGTAAGACGGCAACTGCCCGTAGATCTCGAAGACGGCCGCCGCCGCCGAGCGGGCCGCCTCGACGTCGTTGGTCACACAGGTCGGGAGGCTGCATACGATCCGGGGTGTGGCACGGCCAGCGGCCGCCGCCGCCTCGTTCATGCGGGGGGCGATGTGGGAGGCCACTGTGCGCGGCCCGACCATCCAGAGGATGGTGCCGTCGGTATGGTGCCCAGCCACCCGCAGGGCCTGCTCGCCCAGGGCAGCCACCATCACCGACGGAGGCCGGTCTGTGGGCCGACCAGTGTCCACGTGGGCGGTGAACGCCTCCCCATCAAATGACACCGATCCCGACTCCAGCAGAGGCTGGAGGATCGACAGGTAGTCGATTAGGTGGCGGATGGGCTTCTCGAACGACAGCCCCAACATGCCCTCGATCACCGGGCGGTGAGACAGGCCGATACCCAAGACAAGAGAACGGTCCCTCAAGGCGGCCGCCGTAGTCAGGGCCTGACCAGCCAGTGCGGTGGGGTGGCGAGGGTAGGTCGGGACCACCGCCGTGCCGAACTCGAGTCCGGGTGCAGTGTCGGCCAACGCCGTGAAGGCGGTCAGGGCATCGACGAGCCCGGTCTGGGCCAGCCACCAGCCCGAGAACCCATCGTCGGCTGCCCGTTCTGCGTGCTCCCGTAGGCGTCCCAGGTCGGCGTGGAGGAGTTCGGCCGAGGCGTTCAGAGCGATGTGCATGGGGTCTCCGGTCAGTTGGTGGTCGGCTGGTGGGCGGCCTTGGCCCGGGTCACTAGGGCGTCGGCGAAGTTGTCCAGAAAGGCCTCGGCGGCGACCAGGAACCGATCGCTGCCCCCGTCGGGGAGCGGGTCGATGACCAGGGACCAAGCCATTAGGCAGGTCTCGCCGCGGTCGGTGAACGCCGTGGTGCCTTGGTACAGAACGACCGGTGCGCCGGTCAACTCGTAAACTCGACGCCACGGCGGCTCGAAGGAGATCACCTGTTCGGCAAGGCGTAAGTCACCGACCGTGAACTCCACCCGGGCACCGAGGCCGTGCGGGGCCGGATCCCCCTCGGTCACGTAGCCACCGGCCCGTTCGGAAATCAGGGTACAGAGGGCGTCGAAGGCCGCCGCCCGGGGCGCAGGGACCTCTCGCTCGACGACGATGGTCACGTACTCCTTCTTCGGGCGGGGCTCGGCACCCGGATCCCCTTGTCGGTCGGCCATGGCCCCCCTCGAGTCAGTGTGGCAGTTACGCCCCGGCGAGGGGAACCCGGCTCACGCCGGACACCACCAGGGAGAGACACCGGCGAGGGCGACCAGTAGGACCGGGAAGAGGCGAGGAGAGCATCGGGGCACGCACGGCGCGTAGCGTTCCAGCCCGCCTCGCCCCCACCGCCACCGGGCTGTGAGACTCACCCGACCGGGACCGAAATGAGGAGGGGCCATGGCGACCGACCAGGCGCTGGCCGACGAGATCGTCGACACCATCCGCACGTGGGTCGACCGCGAGGTCATGCCGAACGCCGCCGAGTTCGAGCACTCCGACACCTTCCCCCAGGCCATGTTCGACCAGATGTGCGACTTCGGGCTGTTCGGCTCCACCATCCCCGAGGAGTACGGGGGCCTGGGCCTGGACATCACCACCTACGCCCGGATCATCGAGGAGATCTCCCGAGGCTTCATGTCCCTAGCCGGCATCCTCAACACACACAAGATCGGCGCCACCATGATCGGCCGGTTCGGGACCGAGGAGCAGCGCCAGCGGTTCCTTCCCCGGATGTGCGACGGCTCGTTTCGGGCTGCCTTCTCGCTGTCGGAACCCGACGCCGGCAGCGACACAGGTGCCATTCGGTGCCGGGCCGAGCGGGACGGCGACGAGTGGGTGGTCAACGGCACCAAGTTCTGGGTTACCAACGGCCAGCGGTCGTCCCTTGTCATGCTGATGGCCCGCACCCCCGATGACCGCATCACCTGCTTCCTGGTCGAGAAGGAGCCGGGCGGGTCGTTTGAGGGGATCACGGTCTCGAAAAACATCGAAAAGCTGGGCTACAAGGGCCTAGAGACGGTCGAGATGTCCTACGTGGACCACCGTGTGCCCCACGCCAACGTGCTGGGCGGAGACGAGGGGATGGGCCACGGTCGGCAGTACGCCCTCTCGGCCCTCGAGTTGGGTCGGATCAACGTGGCTGCCCGGTCAGTCGGCGTAGCCCAGGCGGCCTTCGATGCGGCCATGCGGTACGCCCAGCAGCGCGAGACGTTCGGCCGACCCATCTACGAGCACCAGGCCATCCAGTTCAAGCTGGCCGATATGGCTACCAAACTGCAGGCGGCCCGCCTCATGACCTACGACGCCGCCCGGCGGGCCGACGCCGGGCAACGGGTCGACATGGAGGCCGGCATGGCCAAGCTGTTCGCCTCCGAGGCGGCGTTCGAGATCGCCACCGAGGCGTTGCGCATCCACGGCGGCAACGGCTACACCACCGAGTTCCCGGTGGAGCGCTACTTTCGCGACACCCCGCTAATGATCATCGGCGAGGGAACGAGCGAGATCCAGAAGATGGTTATCGCCAGAAAGCTGCTCGAGCGCTATCCCGCCGAGTGAGCACGGGCGTCCACCGGTCGGAAGCTGAGCAGAAGGAACGAGAGCGACCTTGAGCGAGACCATCCCGGCCCGGGGAATCCCCGGCCAGTCCAGCACCTCCATCCTGGGCAACGCCGTGCTGCGTCGCGAGGACGCCACGCTGATTCGAGGTCGGGGGGAGTACGTGGCCAACCAGCAGTTTGAGGACCTGCTGCACGCCCACTTCGTGCGCTCCACGACAGCCCACGGCACCATCCTGTCGGTCGATGCGGACGAGGCCCGCTCCATGCCCGGCGTGGTGGCCGTGTACACAGCCGACGACCTCGGGCTCGAGGACCGGAAACCGCCCATGGGCTTCTACGCCAAGGAAGCCTGTCGCTCCCTCCTGGCCCGTGAACGGGTGCGGTTCGTGGGCGAGCCAGTAGCCGTGGTGGTGGCCGAGACGGCCTACCAGGCCGCCGACGCCGCCGAAGCCGTCTGGGCCGACGTCGACCCCCTCCCCGCCGTGGTCTCGGTGGACGACGCCGTGGCCGCCGACACCGTCCTATTCGACGGACGATCCGACAACGTCATGTGGGAGATCCCGTCCACCGGCGCCATCGACTTCTCCGGATGCGAGGCCGTGGTCACCGAGAGACTCTGGAATTCTCGGGTGGCCGCTGTTCCCATCGAGACCCGGGTCGTCGCTGCTGCTTACGTCGACGGGAAGTTGACCTGCTGGGCCAGCTCCCAGGGAACCCACGGCTTCCGGGACGGGGTGGCGGAGTCCCTGGATATGGAACCCGCCGACGTCCGGGTGCTGGTGAAGGACATCGGCGGCGGGTTCGGCGCCAAGGGCATGGTCTCCGAGGAGGAGATCGTGGTGGCCCAACTGGCCCGCCTGCTGGGGCGCCCGGTGCGCTGGGTGGAGAGCCGCACCGAGAACCTGTCGGCCTACGTCCACGGACGGGCCCAGGGCCAGACAGTCACCCTCGGCGGGACCCGGGACGGACGGGTCACTCACTACCGCCTTGAAATAGTCCAGGACTGTGGGGCTTACCCCAAGTACGGGCCCTTTCTCCCTGAGTTCACCCGCCAACTTGCCACCGGGGTCTACGACATCGCCAATGTGGAGTTTTCAGCAGTCAGCGTGGCCACCAACACGGCCCCAATTTGCGCCTACCGGGGCGCTGGACGGCCGGAGGCTACGGCGGCCATCGAGCGAGCCATGGACCTGTTCGCCGTGGAAATCGGAATGGACCCCACCGAGGTGCGGCGGGCCAACTTCGTGGCTCCCGAGGCCTTCCCGTACACCACGCCCACCGGCACCAGCATGGACTGCGGCGACTATGAGGGGTCGCTGGACCGGGCCTTGGAGACTGCTGACTACGCCGGGTTGCGGGTCGAACAGCAACGGCGCCGCGACGCTGGTGACCCGGTGCAGATGGGCATCGGGGTGGCCACCTACGTGGAGATCACGGGCTTCGGGGGCAGCGAGTACGCCGAAGTCCGCCTGAGGTCCGACGGCACGGTGCTGGCCTCCACCGGTGCTACACCGATCGGAACGGGCCACCACACCACGTGGGCCATGCTGGTCGCTGACCGTCTAGGCCTGCCGTTGGACGCCATCGAGGTATTCCACGGCGACACCGAGGCCATCCCCACCGGGAACACAACGGGCGGGTCCCGCTCCGTGCAAATTGCCGGCTCGGCAATGGCCGACGCCTCGGAAAAGTTGGTCGAGGTGGCCCGTGAAGCGGCCGCTGACCTCTTGGAGGCGGCGCCCGCCGACGTCGTCCACGATCGGGAACACGGGGCGTTCCACGTGGCCGGCACGCCGAGCATGGCTCGTACGTGGGCCGACGTAGCTGGAGCGGCCGACGGCGAGCTGGCCGGCCTATCCGACCACTCCCAGGACGGGGCCACTTTCCCCTTCGGTACCCACGTGGTGGTCGTGGAACTGGATACGGAGACCGGCCAGGCCGTCATCGACCGGGTGGTGGCCGTGGACGACTCGGGCCGGATCGTGAACCCACTGCTGGCTGCCGGCCAGATCCACGGTGGCCTGGCCCAGGGCATCGCCCAGGGGCTGATGGAGGAGTTTCGCTACGACGAGGATGGCAATCCGCAGACCACCAACTTGGCCGACTACACGGCGGTGTCCACTATGGAGGTACCGAGCTACGAGCGAAGCTTCATGGAGACCCCGACGCCCCGGAACCCGCTGGGGGCCAAGGGCATCGGGGAGTCGGGGAGCATCGGCTCGACGGCCGCAGTGCAAAGCGCAGTGGTCGACGCCCTGGCGCCGTACGGGATCCGGCACCTGGACATGCCGATGACGCCGGAGAGGGTCTGGGCGGCCATCGACGCCTCCTGAGCGCCGACCCGGGCCGTCCCCGACCACCGGTAGCGTCGGCTGCCATGAACGACCCGAACCCGCACCTGGTCGAGCGGATGCAGGGCCACCGCCTGTCGATCTTCGCCGAGATGTCGATGCTGGCCCTCGAGACGGGGGCTATCAACCTGGGCCAGGGTTTTCCCGACACCGACGGCCCTTCCGAGGTGCTCGACGCCGCGGTGGCCGCAATCCGAGCCGGCCACAACCAGTACCCCCCGGACCGTGGTATCCCGGAACTTAGGCAGGCCGTGGCCGACCACCAGCGACGGTTCTACGGCCTGGACGTGGACCCGGCCGACGTCATGGTGTCCACTGGGGCCTCAGAGGCCCTAGGCGCTTCGATCCTGGCTCTCGTGGAGCCCGGCCAGGAGGTCGTGGTCTTCGAGCCCTACTTCGACCTATACGCGGCAATTATCGAGCTGGCCGGCGGGGTACGTCGGTCGGTCACGCTCCGGGCCCCTGATTACTCGTTCGACGAGGCCGACCTAGAGGCAGCCGTCGGACCCGACACCCGGCTGATCCTGCTCAACACCCCCCACAACCCGACGGGCAAGGTGTTCAGCTCCGACGAGCTGGCCGCCATCGCCCGGGTCGCCCTCCAGCACGACCTGTTGGTGGTCACCGACGAGGTCTACGAGCACATGACCTACGACGGGATACGCCACGTCCCGCTGGCCACGTTGCCCGGTATGGCCGACCGCACGGTCACCATCTCGTCGGGGGGGAAATCTTTCGGGACCACGGGTTGGAAGGTGGGCTGGGCCCACGCAAAGTCGGACCTGATCCAGGCCGTCCACACCATCAAGCAGCACCTAACGTTCACCAGCGGGGCGCCCTTCCAGCGGGCCATGGTCACCGCCCTGAACCTGGGCGACGACTACTTCACCGGCCTAGCCGCCGACCTCTGGGCCAAGCGGGACCGGGTGTCGGCCGGCCTGGCCGCCGCCGGCCTGGACGTCTATCCCGCCCCGGGCACCTACTACCTGACGGCCGACGTCCGGCCCCTCGGCTACGACGACGGCATGGACTTCTGCCGGGACCTGCCGGGCCGGTGCGGCGTGGTGGCCATTCCCAACCGGGTCTTCTACGACGACCAGCAGGCAGGCCGGTCCATTGTGCGCTTCGCCTACTGCAAGCGGATCGAGGTCCTCGACGAGGCCATGGACCGGTTGTCCGGTCTGGCAGCCTGAGGCCATGAGGATCGCCGCACTCCAGCACGACATCGTGTGGGAGGACGCCGTGGCCACCTGCGATCGCCTGGAGCCCCTTATCGCCGCCGCGGCGGACGACGGGGCCCGGCTGGTCGTCCTAACCGAGATGTTCGGTCCGGGCTTCTCGCTGGCCGCCGACCGGATCGCCGAACCTCCCGGCGGTCCCACTGAGCAGTTCCTGGTAGCCCGGGCCGCTGAGCAAGACGTGTGGATCGGTGGGTCAATCCCGACCCGGGACCGCAACGATGCCCACCCGGTGAACCGCTTCCTGCTGGTTGGGCCGGACGGCACCCGACACCACTACGACAAACTGCACCCGTTCACGTTCGCCGACGAGCACAAGCACTACCGGCCCGGTCACCGCCCGGTCACCGTGGAGGTGGACGGACTACGGGTCTCGCTCTTCGTCTGCTACGACCTGCGGTTCGCCAATGCCTTCTGGGACCGGGCCGCCGACACCGACGTCTACCTGGTGGTAGCCAACTGGCCGGAGTCCCGGCGCCACCATTGGCGGACCCTGCTGCTGGCCCGGGCCATCGAGAACCAGGCCTACGTGGTAGGCGTTAACCGGATCGGGGTGGCCGACGGGCTGACCTATTCAGGTGACACGGTGATTGTGGACCCGATGGGCGAAGTGCTGGCTGAGGGGGTCGACCACGCCGAGAGCGTCGTGGTGGCCGACGTGGACCCGGAACGGGTCGCCGAGGTACGCGACGCCTACCGGTTCCTCCCCGACCGGCGCGACTGATGGCTGCCCTCGACTGCCTGGAACGAGCCCGCCTCCTGGTTGAGCCAGCCCTGGAGGCAGCGGTGGACCGGCTGTGCCCAGACCTTCGACTCCCGGCCCGTTACCACTTCGGGTGGGATGAGCACAACGGCTCGCCGGCTGGTGTCGGGGCGGGTAAGGGCCTCCGACCGACGCTGGCCCTCCTATCGGCCGAGGCCGTGGGCGCTCCAGCCGAGGTCGGGATTCCCGGGGCAGTGGCCGTGGAGCTGGTCCACAACTTCTCGCTGGTCCACGACGACATCATCGACGGCGACACCGAACGACGTCACCGGGCCACCGTCTGGTCGGCCTTCGGGGTGGATGACGCGGTAATTTCCGGCGACGCCCTGCACACTCTGGCCTTCCAGGTCCTGCTGGACGACCCGACCCCCGAGCGGGTGGTGGCCACCACCCGGCTGGTTGACGCCACGGCGGCCATGATCGCCGGACAGGCTGCCGACATGGCCTTTGACGACCGGCTCGACGTGGACCTAGCGGCCTGCCTGGCCATGGAGGCCGACAAGACCGGTGCCCTGCTCGGATACGCCGCCTCGGTCGGTGCCGTGCTGGCCGGGGCCGACACCACCCGGGTGAACGCCCTGGAAGCTTTCGGGCAGGAGATGGGCTTGGCCTTCCAGGCTGTGGATGACGTGCTGGGCATCTGGGGCGATCCGACGGTGACTGGGAAGGCGGCCGGCAACGATCTGCGGGAGCGCAAGAAGTCACTGCCGGTGGCCCTGGTGCTGGACGCCGGCGACTCGGCGGCTGACGAGCTGCGTGCCGTATACGCCGGCGACGGTGACCTTTCCGATGCCGACGTGATACGGGTAGCGGCACTCATCGAGGAGGCTGGGGGCCGGGACCGGACAGTGGTCGAGGCCCGGCAGCACCTGGACACCGCCCTGGACACCCTGGGTGGCGTCGGCCTGGTCGAAACCGTGGTCGTCGAGCTGGCCGGTCTGGCCTGCTTCGTGGTCGAGCGCGACTTCTAGGACGGCCACCTCACAGGCGGTGGATTGCCCCCAGGCGGACCACGGCCCGACCCTCCTCGCGGGAGGCGGCCAGGTCCACCTCGCCGTCAAGCACCCACTCGTGGTGGCCCTCGGGGTCGGCGACAGTCTGGCGGACCGGCCACCGGTCAGGTCCGCTGTCATCCAGGGAAAAGAAGGCACCACCCCGGGCGTGGCTGTCGGTAGGGAGGTCGGGGTGCTCCTCCCAGTACGGGGCGATGGACTCCGTCACGTCGTCGGCCGTTCGCCGCACGTCGCCCACCGTGGGCACCCCGGCCAGCGCCTCGTGGTCATCGAGGCGGCGACGAGACAGCAGCTGAACCCATCGGAAGACCTCGTTACGGACCATCACCCGAAAGGCCCGGGCGTTGCGGGTCACGTCCGGTCGGTCGGGTACCTGGTCCTCGACCGTCCCGACCGTCTCATCGGTGGGGTGGCGGAGCTTCTCCCACTCGTCCAGCAGGCTGGAGTCCACCTGGCGGATCGTTTCTCCCATCCAGGCCTCCAGGTCGTAAAGGGCCTCGGTCTTGGAATCCTCGGGCACATTCTGGACCAGCGCCTTGTAGGCCTCGCCTAGGTATCGCAGCACAGTCCCCTCGGAGCGCTTGAGGCCGTGATGTTCGATGTATTGGCGGAAGTCGAAGCCGGTTTCGTACAGCTCTCGGGCCACCGACTTGGGCTTCACGTTCTCGTCGCCCACCCAGGGGTGATGCCTGCGGAACACGTCGAACGTGCCGTACAGGAACTCCTTTAGCGGTCGGGGCGGCTCCACCTCGGCCAGACGCTCCATGCGTTCCTCGTATTCGACGCCCTCCATCTTGAGCCGGGCCACCAGCTCAGAGCGAAGCCGGTCGACCTGGGCGGCCAGGATCACGCTGGGGTTCTCCAGCACCGATTCGATCACCGAAAGGACGTCCAGGGCGTGGGCCCGGGTCGTGGCGTCCGGATCGGGGTTCGGAGCGGTCGGGATCCCCGGGTCGTTGGGCCGGTCGGCCAACTCGGGGATGACCTCGAGGGCGAACAGGGACAGCGGTTGATGGAGGGCGAAGCGGTCCTGCAGGTCGACGCCGACCGAGACCATCCGCCCCTCATCGTCCGGCTCGTCCAGTTCCACGACGATCCCAGCGTCGCGCAGTGACCGGTAGACGCCGATGGCCTTACGGACGTGGCGGCGCTGGCGGTCGCGGGGCTCGTGGTTGTCCAGCAGGAGGCGCCTGAGGTCCCGGCGGCCGTCCCCGGGACGGGACAGCACGTTGAGCACCATCTGGTGGGAGACTTCGAACGAGGACGAGAGCGGCTCGGGCGCCCCGGAGACCAGCCGATCGAACGTCTCCTCGTTCCAGTGGGCGTAGCCCCGTTCCGGGGGCTTCTTCCTCACCAACTTTTTCCGCTTGGCGGGGTCGGCGACCGTCTTGGCCTCAGCCCGCCGGTTTTCGATCCAGTGCACCGGTGCCTGGACCCACACGTGGCCCTCGTCGTCGAAGCCCCGTCGCCCGGCCCGCCCGGCGATCTGGGCGAATTCCCGGTTGCCGAGCAGCCGGGTCGACACCCCGTCGTACTTACAGAGCTGCGTGAACAGCACGGTTCGGATGGGGACGTTCACCCCCACCCCGAGGGTGTCGGTGCCGCAGATCAGCTTTAGGAGGCCGGCCTGGGCCAGCTTCTCGACCAGGAGTCGGTAGCGGGGGAGCATCCCGGCGTGGTGCAGGCCGATCCCGTGGCCGATGAACCGCTTCAGGTCCTTGCCGATCGGTGTGTCGAACCGGAACCCGCCCACCCCCTCGCGAACGGCCGCCTTCTGCTCCTTGGAGAGCACGTCGAGGCTGCATAGGTCCTGGGCCTTCTCAGCGGCCGCCTTCTGGGTGAAGTGGACGATGTAGACCGGCGCCCGGTCGGTCTCGACCAGCTCGGTGATGGACTCGTGGAGGGGGGTCTCCTGATACTGGAAGGTGAGAGGCACCGGCCGGACTGTGCCGGCCACGGTGACCGCCGGTCGGCCGGTCCGGCGGATCAGGTCCTCGGTGAACCGGGCCGTTGGACCGAGGGTGGCTGACATGAGCAGGAACTGGGCCTGCGGCAGTTCCAGCAGGGGGACCTGCCAGGCCCAGCCCCGTTGGGGGTCGGCGTAGAAGTGAAACTCGTCGGCCACCACCAGGCCAAACGGGCAGGCCGCACCCTCGCGCAGGGCCTGGTGGGCGAGGATCTCGGCGGTTGCGCAGACGATTGGCGCATCGGCGTTGACCGAGGCGTCGCCTGTGACCATGCCCACGTTGGTCGCGCCGAAGTCGCGGGCCAGGGCGAAGAACTTCTCGCTGACCAGTGCCTTGATGGGGGCGGTGTAGATGCTGCGGTCGCCGCGGGCCAGGGCCGCAGCGTGGGCCGCTATGGCCACCAGCGACTTCCCGGATCCGGTGGGGGTGGCCAGCACAACGTGACTGCCGCCCAGAATCTCTAGGACGGCCTCCTCCTGAGCGTCGTAGAGATCCAGGCTCCGCTCGGCTGCCCAGTCGATAAACAACTCGGCCACCCGGTCGGGGTCGGTCCCGGCGGGGATCCGGTCGGTCAGGGTGGCGTCATACACGGCCATCAGGCGGCGTCGGGATGGACGCCGAACCGGGTGGCCAGCAACTCGTAAGACCGGACCCGGGCCTCGTGGTCGTGGCAGATGGTGACCACCATCAACTCCTCGGCACCGAACGCCTCGACCATGGGGTCCAACCGGGCGGCCACCCGGTCGGGTGACCCGTGGGCGACCGACCGGCGGCCCGGTTGAATGGGAACGGGACGGGAGGTCGACCCCCCTGGGGCGGCGGGGATGGGACCTCGGAGGCCGGAGGCCCGCCAGGCCCGAACGGCGGCCACCAGAGCCTCGGCCTCGTCGTCGGTCTCGGCGCACAGGGCGCTGGCACAGAGCAGGACCCGCGGTTCCGGACAGCGGTCCGATGGCTGGAACTGGCGCCGGTAGGCCTCCACGATTGGTGCCCCGTCGACCTGGGCGATGAAGTCGGCCCAGCCCAGCGGTAACCCAAAGTGGGCGGCGTAGGCGGCCGAGTCGGCGCTAGAGGCCAGCAGCCAGACCTCGGGGGGCCGTTCGGGTCGGGGGGTGGCCCGCACTCCCTGGATGGGGCTGTGGGCGGGCAAGGTGTCGTCCAGCAGATGGATCAACTCCTCCAACTGGTTGGGGTAGTGCTCCAGCGGCGTACGGGCACCGCCCCGGGCTAGGGCGGCCGCCGTGAGGTGGTCGGATCCCGGCGCCCGGCCCACCCCGAGATCGATGCGGCCCGGGTGAAGTGAGGCCAGTACGCAGAAGGCCTCGGCCACCTTCAGCGGGGCGTAGTGGGTGAGCATCACACCGCCGGAGCCCACCCGGAGCCGCTCGGTAGCCCCGGCGAGGGAGCCAATCAGGACCTCCGGGCTGGACCCGGCCAACCCTGTCATGCCGTGGTGCTCAGCCACCCAGTAGCGGTGGTAGCCCATGGTCTCGCAGCGGCGAGCCAGGTCCAGGGTGTTGCGCAGGGCGTCACCGGGGCTGGACCCCTCAGGGACTGGTGACTGGTCGAGCACCGAGAGGCGGAGGCTCACCTTGGGCTCCCGGCGGCCACTGGCCGGATTAGGTCGGCCCGCTCGCCTTCGACCACGGCGTGTAGGGCACAACCCTCTAGGTGGTCGTTGACCATGCCCATGGCCTGCATCAACGCGTA
>Ga0208881_1000581_pt1 | contig 12806 bp, 10 predicted proteins | sample Knorr_S23_td_AAI_FD_185610 | JGI IMG/M metagenome (GOLD analysis project Ga0208881, IMG submission 185610) | Marine microbial communities from Southern Atlantic Ocean transect - Knorr_S23_td_AAIW_ad_876m_LV_B (SPAdes) (version 2) | ecosystem: Environmental > Aquatic > Marine > Oceanic | place... | reverse complement strand
GAAGCAGAAGACGACGGCCATACCGACGGTCGCCGCGTACAGGCACACCAGGCCGAGCGGACCGCCCCTGAGCGACAGGCCGCCCAGCGACGAGGCCAGCAGCACCGCCGTCGTCGGTATGAACGATCGGAGACCGGAGTAGGTGGCCGTGCCGATGAGGATGGGAAGGCGGCTGCCCGGAGCGAGGAGCAGTCGGTCGAAGAAGCCGGTCTCCAGGTCGTCGGCCGCCGACGAGGCGCCCCCTATCCCGGCGAACACCGAACCCTGCAGGGCGGCGTAGGGCGCCATCCAGTCGTGCACGTTCGACGTGCCGTAGCCCTCCAGGCGGGCCAGGGAGCTGAAGGCTCCGGTGAAGCTGACGATGAAGAACAGTGGCATCACGAACGTCGGGATCACCAGGGACGGCCGGGCCACCATCCGCGCCATGCCCCTGCGGGCCAGCGCCACTACCACAGCCGCCGAATGGCCGAGGCCGTCGCCGGCAAGGGGAACCGGACGGGTGGCCAGCGTGGTGGTCATGGCCTACCCAGCTTCCGGTGGAGCGCCCGGACCGCCAGGGACACCGTGACGAGCCCGACCATGGCAGGCACCGCCATGGCCTGGAGTGCATCGCCGGCCGACCACCCGGAGATCACCAGCCGGCGGGTCGGGTCGATGACCCAGGTGATCGGGTTGCTCTCGGCCACCACCCGGAACCAGCCCGACATGAGTGCCGTCGGGAAGAACGCCGAGCTCATGAAGATCCCCACGAAGACCAGCGGGAAGGTAGCCGCCACCGCCTCCTGTGAGCCGGTCCGGATGGCCAGCACCTGCCCCACCCCACCGATGGCCAGCACCAGCAGGGCAGCAACGACCATGATGACCAGCACGGCCGCTGGGCCGCCCTTCACCTCGGCTCCGAAAGCCAGAAACACCGCCACGAGGATCGCAGCCTTAATGGCGGCGACCAGCGAGGCGCCGGCCAGGCGGCCCAGCAGGATCGGGAACCGGGCCACCGGCGAGGCCACCAGCCGATCGAAGAAGCCGTTCTCGATGTCCAGGGCCAACTCGGTCCCGGCGGCCGTGGCACCGAAGGACACGGCCTGGACCACGCACGCCGGAAGGATGAAGTCGAGGAAGGAATCCACTTGGGGAAAGCCGGGCATGGCGAGCGCCCGGGAGAACTGCCTCGAGTAGACAGCTGCCAGCAGGAGGGGGAAGACGAGCCCCGGCAGGATGTTGAGCAGCTGTCGCCGCTCGGCCACCACCGACCGACGCGCCAACGCCGCGGTCTGCCGGATGGCCGGCAACCGGCCGGATGCGCCGACCACCCCAGTTGACGTCACAACTCCTCCCCGGCGCCCTCCAGGCGACGGCCGGTCGCCTCGGCGAAGACGTCGTCGAGGCTCGGGGCATCCAGCTCCAGGTGGTCAACGACGACACCGGCCCCGTCGAGGGCCCTGACGACATCGGCCACCCTGGCGGCACCACCGTCCAGGCCGATGGCCACCCGACCCTCCCGTGCAGGCCGGTCCGGGCCGAAGGCACGCAGGACGACCCGGGCGGTCTCCACGGACCCCTGGGCCACGTCGATTCGCAACGTGGGCGCGCCGACCGACCCCTTGAGCGCCTCCGGAGTTCCCTCCCGCACCAGCCGTCCGGCGTCGATGATGGCGATTCGGTCGGCCAGCTGGTCGGCCTCCTCGAGGTACTGCGTGGTGAGGAAAACGGTGGTCCCGTACTCGGTGTTCAGCCGTCGCACCTCCTCCCAGAGTGCCTGGCGGCTGGTCGGATCCAGCCCGGTGGTCGGCTCGTCCAGGAACAGGATCTCCGGCTGGTGCACCAGCGACATGGCGAGGTCCAGGCGCCGCCGCATCCCTCCCGAGTAGGTGCCGACCCGCCGCCCGGCTGCAGCGGTCAGCCCGACCCTCTCCAGCAACTCGCCACCACGGGCCCGTGCCGCCGCCCTTGGGATCCCGTGCAGGACGGACTGCAGGCGGATCAGCTCGTGGCCCGTCATGAGCGGATCGATCGCCGCATCCTGGAGCGCCACGCCGATGGTCCTGCGTACGGCCGCCGACCCGGTGACGACGTCGTGCCCACCCACCCGGGCCGTGCCAGCGGTCGGTCGGAGCAGGGTCGTGAGCATCCGGACGACCGTCGACTTGCCGGCACCGTTCGGGCCGAGGAAGCCGAACACCTCGCCGCGAGCGACGGACAGGTCGATCCCGTCGACGGCACTCACCTCCCCGAAGGTGCGGACCAGGCCCTCGGCCTCTATGGCCAGCATCACTTTCGTCACCTCACGCCCCGTTCATGGAGAATGCTTCTCATGGTCGGATCTCCTCCGGACGGCCGCCGGCGACGAGGTTGGGCCGGGACCGTAGTCTGGGACCCCCACGGAACCTCTGCCGGGGTGGCGCCGAGGGAGGACCCCGGTTCGGTTACCGAACGGCCAGATGCATCAGTTACCGAACGGCCAGATGCCGGGAACCTGATGCTCGGTCCGGGGAGGCGGCAGGACCGCGTACGCCTCCTCGTCCGGTCGGATGAGGTTGTAGTCCGACCGGGCCCGACGCTCGATCTCCTCGTCGGTGTTCAGCGCGTCGATGCGGTCCTCGTACTCCCGGTTGACCGCGTCGACCTCGTCGACCTGCGCCTGCAGGTCGGCCGTGCGCTCCCGCTGTTCCAGCCAGTCCCGGAACGGCACCACCCCGAGCGCCAGGGCTGCAGCGACAGCTGCCAACGTGACACCCAGGAGCGAGAGGCGACGCGTGGTACCAGAACGCACCGACTCAGTGGCCGGCGAGCGCAGCCCGACCCCGGAAGGCGGCTGCCTCGCCCAGCATCTCCTCGATCCGCAGCAGCTGGTTGTACTTGGCAACCCGGTCGCTGCGGGCCGGAGCACCGGTTTTGATCTGGCCACAGTTGGTGGCCACCGCCAGGTCGGCGATCGTCGTGTCCTCGGTCTCGCCGGAACGGTGCGACATGACCGCCGTCCAGCCGTTGGCGTTGGCCAACTCGACGGCCTCAAGGGTCTCGGTGAGGGTCCCGATCTGGTTCACCTTCACCAGTATCGAGTTGGCGACCCCGAGGTCTATGCCCCGCTGGAGACGCTCGACGTTGGTGACGAAGAGGTCATCGCCGACCAGCTGGATCCGGTCGCCCACCAGGCCGTGCAGGGCGGCCCAGCCGTCCCAGTCCTCCTCGGCCATGCCGTCCTCGATCGAAACGATCGGATAGCGGTCGGCCAGGTCGGAAAGGTAGGCGGCCATCTCGTCCGGCTGGAGGGTCCGGCCTTCCCCCGCCAGGTGGTATGCGCCATCGCGGAAGAACTCGGTCGAGGCCGTGTCCAGCGCCAGGGCCATGTCCACGCCGGGGACCAGGCCGGCCTTCTCAATGGCCTCAACCAGGAGCTGCACCGCCTCCTCGTTGGATCCGAGGTCGGGTGCGAAGCCACCCTCGTCTCCGACCGAGGTGGACAGGCCCCGTTCGGATAGCACACCCTTCAGGACGTGGTAGCACTCGACCCCCCAGCGGAGGCCCTCGGAGAACGAGGCTGCTCCCACCGGCATGAGCATGAACTCCTGCAGGTCGACGTTGTTGTCGGCGTGCTCGCCGCCGTTCAACACGTTGAGCATCGGCACGGGGAGGACGTGGGCGTTGGCCCCACCGACATAGCGGAACAGCGGGGCCTCGGCGTCGGCCGCCGCAGCCTGGGCGGTGGCCAGCGACACGCCCAGGATGGCGTTGGCACCCAGCCGACCCTTGTCGTCGGTGCCGTCCGCGTCGCAAAGCGCTCGGTCGACGTCACGCTGGTCGTAGGCGTCCAGACCCCTCACGGCGGCTGCCAGCTCGCCGTTCACGTTGGCCACGGCCGTCGCCACGCCCTTGCCGCCCCAGGCGTCCCCCCCATCGCGGAGCTCGACGGCCTCAAACATGCCGGTGGAGGCACCGCTGGGCACGATTGCCCGCCCCGAGGCTCCGGTGTCCAGGACCACGTCCACCTCGACGGTGGGATTGCCCCGACTGTCCAGGACCTGTCGCCCGTAGACGACCTCGATGCTGCTCACGACTGCCTCCTCGGCGTCACGTCCCGGCTACCGCGCTGGTCGGGCCATCCGGGGCGTCCCGGCCGGCGGCGGTCGACGATGACGACGCTAGCCGTGCTCGGAGGTCCCGGGGGTGCGGCTGCGGTAGTCGGCGACCACGTCGGGTGCAGCGTTCCGGAGATCCAAGCCGTCGGCGACGGCCATGGCCTCCACGGCTCGGACCGCAGTCGAGAACCGGGCCACGGCACCCCGCAGGGCGTCCTCCGCGTCCAAGCCGGCCTCCCGGGCGGCCGCTGCCAACCCGAGGAGCATGTCACCCAGGGAGTCGGCATCCGTCGGTGCCGCGGTGCTCGGAACCTCAGGCACCAGGCCCACGCCGGCGGCCCGGCGGACCACCTTCTGGGCGGCGGCGAGGGCCGGGAGCGTGGTCGGTATCCCGTCGAGGCTCGAGGCCCGACCCTTCTCCGCCTGCTTGATCCGGTCCCAGTTGGCCAGCACAGCTCCGGCATCGGAGGCCACCACGTCGCCGAAGACGTGGGGGTGGCGGTGGCGGAGCTTGTCGTGGATGCCCCGGGCCACGTCGGCAAGGTCGAAGCGACCGTCGTCGGCTGCTATCCGGGCGTGGAACACCACCTGGAAGAGCAGGTCTCCCAACTCCTCCTCGAGGGCCTCGGACCCTTCTCCGGTCGTCTCGTCGAAGCCGTCGAGGGCCTCGAGCACCTCGTGGGCCTCCTCCAGGAGGTGCGGCCGCAGGGACGTGTGCGTCTGGTCGGCGTCCCACGGACATTCCCGGCGAAGGACGGCCACCAACTCGGCGAACCGCTGCATCTCGACGGCGATCGGCGCGGCCAGCCGTGGAACGAAGATCGAGGTGAGGTGGTCGACGACGACGCTGGACGCCATGTCGTCCCAGGCCACGGAGAGGATCCGCTCGTCGGGGGTGCCCAGCGCCTGCAGCACGATCACCGGTTCCTTCGGCGGGTCGGGGACGGCGGCCACCAGGTCGGCCAGCACCTCGGCCGTGTCCACCTGGGCGACGAGCAACGGGCCCCGCTCGCCGGCGGCCTCCACCGGGAAACGCCTGCCGTCCACGATTCGGACCCCCTCGGCAAGGGGATCGACGCCCAGGCGTACCCAGGCCAGGTCCACGAAGGAGAGGGCCGCAACCAGCTCCACGTCGACGCGGTCGTCGGCCAGCAGCATCTCGACCGTGTGCTCGGCCACCATCGGGGAACCCGGCACGGCGTACAGGACGCTCCCGTGGGCCTCGGCGGCGGCCACCACCTCGGCAACCACCCCGGCGTAGACCTCGGCGAAGGTCCCGGCCGTCTCGTAGTGGTGGTCGAGGGCCACCACACTCACACCCAGCACGCCGACCGCCGGGTGGCGGGCCGTACGGACGAACCTGTGGCGATGTGCGGCTATCGCCTCCAGGGTGGCGGTGTTGCAGAGCTCGGGTCCGGCGGGCCCCAGGCCGACCACGGTGACGCTGGGCAGGGATGCGGTCACGACCCCAACCGGGCCAGGGCGGGTGCCAACGGCCCAGCAGGCGGAGCCACCCGGCCCACGGCACGGTCCCACGTGCCGTAGCGGGCATCCACCTGGATTTCACGGCTCAGCCCGGCCACCTGCAGAAGTGCGGCCGAGGCCCTGGGGCCGAGCTTGGCGAAGGGCACCGGTTCGAGGTTGTGCACCTCGTCGACGCGGATCACGTGGAAGCCGAACTGGCTGGGCACCGGCCCGACTAGCGTGCGACCCTCGGCCAGGGCCCCGAGGGCGGCCCGCTCGAAGGTCGGCACGAAGGCGCCGAGGGGAACACAGCCCAGCGAACCACCAGACTGTCCGGAACCCGGGTCCTGGGACACCGAGGCGGCGAGCGCTGCGAAGTCCCCGCCGGACTCCAACAGGTACAGGACGGCATGGGCGTCGTCCTCCTCGGACACCAGGATGTGGCTGGTGCAGAGCTCGTGGGAGAGCAGTTGGGCGTGTGCCTCGTAGGCGGCCTGGACCCCCGCACCGCCGGCCTCCACCAGGTCCAGGGCGGCCTGCCAGGCGATCAGGCGGGGAAGGGAGGGGTCGCCGGCATCCAGTCCGGCGGCGATGAGGCGATCCCGCGCCGTGGACCGGCCCTCGGGCGTGGACACCACGCCGTACTCGGCCAGGAGGTCGACGAGCGCCTCGTAGTGGACGAAGCGATTGATCACTCCGGCGGTGGCCGCGGCGTCGATGGTCCCGTCGGCCGGCCTCCCGGTGACCTCGGCGACGAGGTCGGCCACGCCGTCCCGGTCGAGGGTGGAGTTGCCCACCCGTACGGCCGTGATCGATGATCCGCAGGCGGATGCCACCACGGCGATCGCCAGCAGGACGACCAGCGGAGCCGCGTGCACGGCGAACTGGAATCGGGAAGAGCGTCTCACGAGGAGTCGATGCTACGCCGCCGCTCAGACGCTGGCGTCGCTTCCGGTGGGCGGGCCGACGGCTTCGGCCGTCGGAACAAGGTCCTCAAGCATCCGGCTCAGGACACCTGCCATGTCACCCTTTCCGAGGGGCAGCAGCAGTTGGCGCGGACCCTCCTTGTAGCGGGCGTCACGGTGCAGGCGCCCCAGCCGGGTCTGGCGGCTCAACGGCAGGACCACCGGCGAGCAGCGGGCCAAGAACTCCGGGCCACCCAGGCCCGGTCCCTTGGTGACCACCACCTCGGTGATGCCACGGGCCACGCAGGTGGTCCGCAGACCGGCCACGGCGAGCAGGGCCTCCACCGGTGCCGGCACGGGCCCGTACCGGTCCTCCCACTCGGCCCGCACAGCCTCCACACCGTCGCCATCCGCGGTCACCCCGGCGGCTGCCAGCTTCCGATAGGCCTCCAGCCGCAGGTCGTTCCGGGACACGTAGTCCTCGGGCAGGTGGGCGTCGATCGGGAGCTCCACGCGGATCTCCGCCACGTCGGCGACCACGGTGCCGGCCAGCTCGGCTACCGCCTCGGTGACCATCTGGCAGTAGAGGTCGTAGCCCACGGCCGCCATGTGGCCGCTCTGGCCGGTGCCCAGGAGGTTGCCCGCCCCGCGGATCTCGAGGTCGCGCATGGCGATGCGGAAGCCCGACCCCAGCTCGGTGGTCTCACCGATGGTGCGGAGCCGTTCGTACGCCTGCTCGCTGAGCGCCCGGTCGGGAGGGGTGAAGAGGTAGGCGTAGGCCCGTTGGCCGGCCCGGCCGACCCGGCCCCGCAGCTGGTGCAACTGTCCCAGGCCCAACAGGTCGGCCCGGTCCACGACCATCGTGTTGACGGTGGGCATGTCGATCCCGGACTCGATGATCGTGGTGCAGACCAGGACGTCGTGCATGCCGTCCCAGAAGTCCATCACCGTCGCCTCCAGCGAGGCCTCGTCCATCTGGCCGTGTGCCACGACCACCCGGGCCTCGGGAACCAGCTCCCGGATGCCTGAGGCAACGCGGTCTATGTCCTGGACCCGGTTGTGCACGAAGAAGACCTGGCCCTCCCGGAGCAGCTCACGGCGGATGGCCTCGGCCACCGGCCGCTCGTCGTAGTCCCCCACGTATGTGAGGATCGGCTGCCGGTCGGCGGGCGGCGTGTTCAGGAGGCTCAGGTCGCGGATGCCGGTGAGCGACATCTCCAGCGTGCGGGGAATGGGCGTGGCGGTCAGGGTCAACACGTCCACGTCTGCCCGGAGCTTCTTGATCGACTCCTTGTGGCTGACCCCGAACCGCTGCTCCTCGTCTATGACCAGGAGGCCCAGCCGCCTGAACCTGACGTCCTCGGAGAGCAGGCGGTGCGTGCCGATCACCACGTCGACCGATCCGTCGGCCAGGCCATCGGCCACCCGTCGCGAATCCCGAGCGGAAAGGAAGCGACTGAGCACCTCCACCCGCATCGGATAGGGGGCGAACCGGTCCCGGAAGGTCTGGCCGTGCTGCTGTGCAAGGAGGGTGGTCGGCACCAGGACGGCTGCCTGGCGTCCGTCCTGCACGGCCTTGAACACGGCCCGGACCGCCACCTCCGTCTTGCCAAAGCCCACGTCGCCGCACACCAGGCGGTCCATGGGCACAGGACGCTCCATGTCCGCCTTGACGTCCTCGATGGCCTGGAGCTGGTCGGGGGTCTCTTGGAACGGAAAGGCCTGCTCCAACTCCCGCTGCCAGGGCGTGTCAGCGGCGAAGGCGTGGCCGATCGTGGTGATCCGGGTCTGGTACAGGACGACCAGTTCCTGGGCGATCTCGGCCACCTCGGAACGCACCCGGGCCCTGGTCTTCTGCCACTCGGCCCCGCCCATCCGGCTGAGGCTCGGTGTCGTTCCACCCGTGTGGGGTCGGATGGCATCGATCTGGTCGGTCGGCAGGTAGAGGCGATCGTCGCCCCGGTACTCGAGGAGCAGGTAGTCGCGCTCGATGCCGCCCAGGGTGCGTGTGACCAGACCGGCGAAGCGGGCCACGCCGTGCTGCTCGTGGACGACGTGGTCCCCCGGCGAGAGGTCCTCGAAGACGCGTACGGCGGCCCTGCGCCGTGGCCGGGTCCGCCGTCGGGTCCGGCGGCGACCGGTCAGCTCGGCCTCGGTGACCACCGCCAGTCGGGAACCCGGCAGGACGAACCCCCGCTCCACGGGGGCCACCACCAGCGATGCCCCAGGGCCGTGTACGGCGGCATCGCCATCGACCGGGGTGACCTCGATGCCGGCACCGCTCAGCCGGCGGACCAGATGGTCGGCCGATCCCGCCCCGTCGGCGGCCACCACCACCCTGTGGCCCTCGGCCAGCAGCCGCCGGAGCCGCCCGGGCACGCCATCGACATCGTCGACGACCACGTCCCGACCCCACCCGGAGGCGGCGATTGTGTCCACGCCGGGACCGTCGGGCACGGCGTCGACCGTCCAGATCGGGGCGCCCGTGTGGGCCAGGAGGCGCTCCCAGTCGGTGTGCAACCGGGGGAACTCCACCCCGTCGGCTCCCCAGGTGGTAGCCAGCGTGGACGCCAGGTCGGCCTCCTCGGCCTGCAGGTCGGCTATGCGGTCCCTGAGTCGTCGGAGCTCCACGGCGATGACCAGGGCGTCGTCGTCCACCAGGTCGAATAGCACCCGCTCCTCGCCGGACAGCCACGGCAGCCACGACTCCATTCCGTCGAACAGCTCGCCGTCGGCCAGCCGGTCCCAGTGCTCCCTGCCCCACGGCTGCTCGGCCACCAGGGCGGCGGCCCGCTTCCGGACCTCGTCGTCTGGAATCAGTTCCCGACAGGGGTGGATCTCCACCTCTGCACGGGACACCGTGGCCCGTTGGTCGGCCACCCCGAACTCGGTGAGCCGGTCGACCTCGTCGCCCCACAGGTCGATGCGGACCGGAGCCTCGGCGGTGGACGGCCAGACGTCGACGATGGACCCCCTGACCGCCAACTCGCCCCGGTGTTCCACCTGGTAGCCGCGGCGGTAGCCGATGGCGACCAGGTCGGCGACGAGGCTCGTCTGGTCGACGACGTCTCCGGGCCCCAGTCGGAGCGGAGGCGTCCGTCCGGCCCCCGGGCCGAGCCGCTGGACGAGCGCCCGACCCGAGGCCACCAGCACCGCTGGCCGGTCGGCCAGGTCACCGAGCCTGTGCAGCACCCGGAGGCGCCGACCCATTGTCTCCACCCCGGGGCTGATCCTCTCGAATGGCAGGGTCTCCCAGGCCGGGAACAACTCGACGGCGGCATCGCCCAGGTAGAGGCGCAGGTCGTTGGCGAGGCGTTCGGCCTCGGTCCCGGTGGGGACGGCCACGACCAGCGGCAGCCGGCCGGTCCGGCGTACCAGGGCAGCCAGCACAACCGCCCTGGCCGGCTCGGCGACGGCCAGCGAGGCGGTCCGACGGCCCAGGACCGCTGTCATTGCCGGCTCGTCGTCAAGGAGGGTTGAAAGCCGCTCCAGGTAGGGACTCATCGGTCGATGGCCGGGGTCGTACGGATCACGGACCCGCGTTGAAGCGGCCCATGGTGGCGTCGACGCCCTCGGTGAGGATGGTCTCGACGGCGTCGACCGCCTCGCCCACCACCACCGCGAGCTCTGCGGCCTCGGCCTTCGGTGGCCGACGCAGCACGTGGTCGGCGCCAGACCGGCGGCCCGGCGGCCGACCCACCCCGATGCGGACGCGTACGTAGTCCTGCGTCTTCAGGTGGGCGGTGATCGACTTCAGGCCGTTGTGGCCAGCCAGGCCCCCACCGGCCTTGACCCGGAGGCTCCCGACCGGGAGGTCCAGCTCGTCATGCACGACGACGATCCGGGACGGGTCGTCCATGCCGTGCCGACGCACCAGCCTGCCCACCGACTGGCCGGACTCGTTCATGAAGGTCTGCGGAAGGGCCAGAGCCACCCGCTGGCCCCCGATGTGGACCTCGCAGGAGAGCGCCAACTCCCTGGATCGTCGGAGCGACCCGCCGAGCCTGTCGGCGAGCATGGTGACCACCACCGCACCCAGGTTGTGGCGCGTGCCGGCGTACTCCTCGCCCGGGTTTCCCAGGCCGACGACCATCCAGGCCGCCGGCTCGCCGGTTCGCTCGGTTCGGGACCGCCGCAGCAAGGGTCGGCCCTAACCGCTACGCGTCGTCGGAGTCGTCGCCCGTGTCGTCGGAGGCCTCGTCGGCAGCACCCTCGCCGTCCTCGGCGCCCTCGAGCTCAATGGCCAGGGCCTCGGCCTCGGCCTCGGCCTCGGCCGCCTCATCGGCTGCCATGGCCTCCAGCGTCGAACGGGTGATCATGCCGACGGCAACCGTCTCCTCGGGATCGACGTCGGTGGTGACGCCTGCAGGGAGGGCGATGTCGGCGACGCGCAGTGAGTCACCGACGGTCAGGTCGGAGATGTCGACCTCGAGCTCGTTCGGGATGCTGTCCGGTGCCGCGTTGACGGTCAGGCTGAACAGGTTCTGGTCGACCATGCCGTCGGCGTCGGTGACGGCCTTGGCATCGCCGACCATCACGAGCGGCACGTCCACGGTCACATCCTGGTCCGGGTCGATGCGGAGGAAGTCGACGTGGGTGACGTCACGACCCACCGGATGGCGCTGGATCTCCTTGACGATCGACATCTGCTTCTCGCCACCGATCTCGAGATGGATTACCGCGTTGACGCCGGCATCGGTGGTGAGCGCCTCACGAAGGTCGGCCCAGGCCACGTCGATGCTGACCGGATCCTGGGAGAGCCCGTAGACCACCCCGGGGATACGGCTGGCACGACGGAGCCGCCTGCTGGACCTGGTACCGGTCACACGGTCTGTGTCGGCGGAGAGAACGATCTCGCTCATGGGATGACCTTTGAGAAGCGGAGAGAGGCGAATGTGCGGCTCCGGTGGAACCGACGGGCGAGTCTACCGGTGGATCCAGCGGGCCGGTCGGGTGACCGCTGCAACCTTCGGGCCGCCCGGTGGGCGACCCCGGTCCCCGATCAGGCCAGGTTGTTGCCCCCGAAGATCTCGCTGACCGACGTGTCCCCGAACACGGCATCGATGGCCCTGGCGATCAGCGGTGCAACCGACAGGACCTCGATCAAGTCGGGGTCGGCGCCGGCGGGCAGCGGCAGCGTGTCGGTGACGATCACCTTCTCGATCGAGGATGCGACGAGCATCTCAAGTGCCGCCCCGGAGAACACGCCGTGGGTGGTCGCCGCCAGGACCTGGGTGGCACCGCGCTCGGTCAACTGTTCGGCCGCTGCGCAGATAGTCCCGGCGGTGTCGATCATGTCGTCGACGATCACGCAGACCTTGCCGTCCACGTCGCCGACCACCTCCTTGGCCTCGACGGAGTTGAACGCCGAGTGGCTACGTCGTTTGTGGACGATGGCGAGGTCGGCACCCAGCTGAATGGCGTAGCGCTCGGCGACCTTCACCCGACCGGCGTCCGGTGAGACGATCGCCAGATCACCCTGGAGGGTCCGCAGGCGGTCGACCAGGACCGGCATGGCGGTGAGGTGGTCGACCGGTCCGTCGAAGAAGCCCTGGATCTGGCCGGAGTGGAGATCGACGCTGACTAGGCGGCTGGCCCCTGCCTCCTTGAACAGGTTGGCCACCAACTTGGCGGTTATCGGCTCGCGGCCGGATGACTTACGGTCCTGGCGGGCGTAGCCGTAGTGGGGGCAGACGACGGTGATCCGCTTCGCCGAAGCCCGGCGGGCAGCGTCGACCATGATCAGCTGCTCCATCAGGGCATCGTTGATGGACGTCCCCGGCCCATGGCAGTGGGTCTGGATGATGAAGACGTCACATCCCCGGATCGATTCCGAGAATCGGCAGTGGATCTCGCCGTTGGAAAACTCGGCGAGGTTGGGCTCACCTAGGGACTCACCCATCTCGGCGGCGATCGACTCGGCCAGCGGACGGCTGATACGGCCCGAAACGAGGTAGAGCTTCTTGTGGGTGACCAGTTCCATGGGTGTGGTGGGTGCTCTCGTCGGCGGCGGACGTTCCGGGATTGGAGCATAGGGCGGCACCCCGGCACGCGGATCAGCCGATATAGACGGGCCTCGGCGGAACCATCCCCCGGGCGGGGCTCCGGGTCGTCGTGGGCGGTGGGGCAACCGTGGTGGTCGTCGACGGGGCGACGGTCGTGGCCGGCGGACCGGTCGTCGTGGTGGTCGTCGACGGGGCGACGGTCGTGGTCGTCGACGGGGCGACGGTCGTGGTCGTGGTCGGCGGCACGGTCGTCGTGGTCGGAGGGATGGGCACGGCGACCACGGCCGCCGAGAAGGTACCGGTTCCGCCGGCGTTCGTCCCAGCCACCGTGAAGGTGTACGAAACACCGTTGGCGA
>Ga0208881_1000577_pt1 | contig 12864 bp, 10 predicted proteins | sample Knorr_S23_td_AAI_FD_185610 | JGI IMG/M metagenome (GOLD analysis project Ga0208881, IMG submission 185610) | Marine microbial communities from Southern Atlantic Ocean transect - Knorr_S23_td_AAIW_ad_876m_LV_B (SPAdes) (version 2) | ecosystem: Environmental > Aquatic > Marine > Oceanic | place... | reverse complement strand
GTTTGAGTTTTGGCTTTAGTCTACCCCAATTCTCGACAGTTCCTTCTTCGCCTTCAGCAAAGAATGTTTTACGAGCCACGTGTCCATATCGATCCAGATTACGAGCTCTGGCAGATCCTTCACCCCAAGTGGCAATGTATCGAATATCAGGTTCGTGACTGGTTAATTGCATTGTTTCATCCATCTTTTCTCCGGCAGCCTCGTAGAAATGGTTGAAGTATCCTCCCATCATCACTGCATCTGCAACGGTCAAAGCAACGATCATATCACCTGCAGAAGAAACACCTCCATCGATTACCAGAGGAATATAATTTCCCGTTTTATCAAAATAATCATCCCGTGCCTGACTGGCTTCTAGTAGTGCAGTCATTGGTGCCCTTCCCGTGGCTTTCTCGCGTTGCGTAGTGCATATCGATCCGGAAGACATTCCGACCTTGATAACATCAGCTCCATTCTCCATCAGGAACCTTGCCCCGTCATAAGTTATTACATTTCCGACACAGATCGGCAGTTTTGTTTTCATATTCTTGAATTCCTCAATAACCTTTGAGGTATATTCATTGAATCCATCCGATGTATCAACCACGATCATGTCCACTCCTGCATTCACGCAGGCTTGAACTCTTTCTTTCCATCCTTCGTGGGTTGAGATTGCTGCAGCTACAGGTATATTCTCAATATCTTTCTTGAAGGCTATTTTGACTAGTCTTCCTAGATCATCCAGAACAATCAGATAATTCTTTCCACTAAGTTCTTTTTTTGCATCTTCTAGAGAGATATCTGGATTCTTGGTAATAGGCAGGTCCTTGAGGTCTATCATAATTTTGGTCGCTTCATCGCCGGGCGTTGCATTTGCCTCCAGATATCTATCAAAACTGAATAAGCCTAGGAAAACATTGTTCCTGTCAGCAATTGGCACTTTAGAATGTCCGTGCTTTTCAACAAGCCGGACAACCTCGTCAATAGTAGCAGTTTCCCTGACAGTTATAGGATCCTCAACAAATCCCATTTCGTATCCTTTTATCTTTTCAATTATAGATACTTGCTCTTCGATTGAAAGTCTTGCGGGAAGTACACCTAGTCCACCTTCCTTCCCTAGGGCCAGAGCCATTTCATAACCTGTTACAGAGGTCATTGCTGCACTGAGAAAGGGGTGGCTTAGTTTTAGCCCACCTAGGTTGGTTTCTAGATTTATATTCTGTAAAGTACAGTTCTTAGAAGTAAAGTTTGTCAGAAGACAGAATTCTCCGAAAGTTTTGCCTGTTTCTAGTACAACTTTCTTTGCCATTCAAAGGCATAACAGATAGATTTATTAAATTATGTTCAACCCTTTTCATTAGGCGTATAGATCTCATTAGTAGTAATCGTAACTCTAACGAAGGTAGTGCATTTTGGTAGGTCTTTTATTCTTCTTGCCCCGACGTATGAACAAGCCGAACGGATACCTCCAAGAATTGATTGGACTGTGATTTCCACGGGTCCTCTATATTGAACTCTTACTTCTTTTCCTTCAGGAGCCCTGTGCTTTGCCACCTCTCCAAAATAGGTTTTCATCGCCTTGGCCGAGCTCATACCATAGAAGTTCTTGTATTGAGTTCCTTCCTTACTGGTCATTAGTTCACCACCAGATTCGTCGTGACCAGCAAACATCCCTCCTAACATTACAAAATCTGCACCCGCGGCGAAAGCCTTTGAAACGTCTCCTGGGGAATTACATCCACCATCGGACATAACATGCCCTCCCAGACCGTGGGCAGCATCTGCACATTCGGATATCGCTGAAAGCTGGGGATATCCTACTCCAGCAATTTTTCTTGTGGTACAGACTGAACCGGGCCCAATTCCAACCTTGACTATGTCGGCTCCTGCAAGGATAAGGGCTTCCGACATTTCTCTAGTAGCAATGTTACCGGCGATGATGATTTTATCCTTGAATTGTTTGCGAACCTTTCCGACAAATTGCAAGAAGTCTTCCCGATAACCGTTTGCAACATCCAGACAAATGAATTTTAGTCCATTGTCAAGCTTCATTTTTCTCTTTAATAGTTCAAGACTTTCATCAGTGGAACCTGAGGTTATGGCGATGTTCTTAGGGTCCATTCCTTTTTCCAGAGCGGATTTAATTTCTTTGACTGAATAGAATTTCTGAAGACATGTAAGCATTTCATTCTTTTGAAGAGCCTTTGCCATTTCAAAAGTTCCAGTAGTATCCATATTAGCGGCGACAACAGGCACTCCTTTCCATTCTATTCTCGTGTGCCTGAATTTAAATTCTCTAACGAGGGTCACATCAGATCTTGACTTCAGGGTACTTCTCTTAGGTCTTATCAGTACATCACGAAAGGTTAGCTTTAGGTCGTCATCTATGCGCATCGTTTGCCCCTATCTCGCCTGCTTGGTCTCTATTAAATGATTTGCTTCTCAGTCTATGTCTTTAGGCTCCATGACCATGACATCTTTCAGATGCCTATATCTTTCATTATAATCCAATCCATATCCTACTACAAATTCGGGAGGTATCTCGAAACCAACATAGTCTATCTCAAAATCCAATTTGGCTACCGTTTTTTTGTAAAGTATTGCAGCTACAGATACGGATTTTGGTCCAGCCTCTTTGAGTCTGTTGACAAGAAAATTAATAGTAAAACCGGAATCAATAATATCTTCTACAATGATTATATGCCTGTCATCTATATCTGCTGAAATATCCTTCCTAAATTTTATTGTCCCTGTTGATGAATCATCTTCATAACTTCGAATCTTGACAAAATCAACTTCAGTGCTTATGCTTAATTCTCTAAGAAGATCGGCCATGAATACATAACATCCATTTAGTATTCCAATAAATATAGGTGATTTATCTTTGTAATCCTTGGAGATGGTATCAGCTAATTCCTTTACCCGTTTTTTTATCTCAGATTCTGAAAGTAGTAATTTCATGTCTTAGTATTGCACTAAGGAATGAACGTTATATTGATTTAGTCTTTTTCTCCCATTTAATCCTTCAAGTTCGATTAATAGACTAAGTCCCTTGATATTTCCACCTAATTTTGATACTAGTTTGCATGTAGCCTCAGCGGTACCCCCAGTTGCAAGCAAATCATCCACAATAAGGACGTTTTGCCCTTCTGTAATAGCATCTTCATGTATCTCTAAAGCATCAGTTCCGTATTCTAGCTCATAAGATACGCTCTCTGTTTTCCAAGGCAGCTTTCCTGGTTTTCTGACTGGAACAAAACTGCAATCCAAAACATCTGCGATTGGGGCTCCAAATATGAATCCCCTCGATTCGATGCCGACGACAACATCGATTTCGAGATCCATAAACGGGGCCGCCATTTCCTTCACCGATGCCCGCAGGGTGTCGATGTCCGATAGGACTGGCGTAATATCCTTGAATAATATGCCTTTTTTCGGGAAGTCAGGCACATCTCTTATCCTATCAGCGATACTATCTACACTATCTTTGGATTCCATGACCTAGGTATTTGGCGTGTTCCCCTGAGCCCTATCAGACTCAGGGGGGAGTTTCATATTTTATCTAAAATATGAAAGACAGTAGCCAATCAAAGGTCGTTTGGTCACCAGGTCCGACGTAGAACATCAGCATTACAACCGCAAGAATATTTACAACTGGGTTCAATTGGTCCATTTTGCCTACTCCTATCTTGATTGCTACGTAAGAGATCAGACCCCATGCAATTCCGTCTGCAATGGAATAGGTGAAAGGCATCAATACCATTGTGATGAATGCAGGGATGGATATCTCTTTGTCATTCCAGTTGATATCAGCAGCCTGTTTCATCATCATGGCTCCTACAACTACCAGTGCTGGGGCTGCAGCAAATGTAGGTATCTGCGTGAAAAGGCCTGCTAATAGAAGACCTGACAGCATCAATACACCTACAACTACGGCAACTAATCCGGTTTTACCACCTTCTTCAACACCAGCTGCAGATTCGATGTATGTGGTTGTAGTACTAGTTCCCATTGCAGCTCCAACTATGGTAGCACCAGCATCAGACATGAAGGCTTCATCTGAATTCTTCAATTCGTCATTTTCGTCTACATATCCGGCTTGCCTACCTACTGAGTACAGAGTACCTGCAGTGTCGAAAATGTCAACGAAGAGGAAGGCAATCATCACTAAGATAAAATCGCCCATATTATCTCCAGTCAAGTCTCCAAGTGCATAGATAGCGGCAAACATGGATTCTTCTGGTAATCCAGCAACCTCGAATAAGCCACCTGTGTCAAGGTTATCCATAGAACCAATAGCAACAGCTTCAACACCGTTGTATGGATCAGAGGCACCTATAATCCAGCCTCCAATAATGGTTGTACCCAATATTCCATAAATCATGGCACCCTTGATTCCTTTAGCCATCATAACGGCTATTGCAATCAAACATATCAGACCCCATAATTCACCAGATTGATGGGTAAAGGCCCCAGCGTTAGTCATGTCTACCAGCGTTGCGGGGTGATCCACAACCCAGCCCATTTCACTAAAGCCAATAATGGCTAAGAACATTCCGATACCAGCGCCTGTTGCAATCTTTAGGTCCTTTGGTATTGAATTGATCATTTGAGTTCTCCATCCTATCTGAGGCAAGGATAGTATCATGAAAATCACACCTTCAACCAAAACGGCCGCAAGCGCAATTTCCCACTCAATACCCATTCCCCAGCTTGCAGTTACTGTAAACGCAAAGTACGCATTCAGTCCCATGCCAGGGGCCAAGGCAAAGGGCAGATTAGCCCATAGACCCATAATAACACATCCAACAAATGCTGCTACAGCAGTTGCAAATAATGCGTCATTAAAGGGAATCCCTGAGACAGAGAGTATATCAGGATTGACAAACAAGATGTATGCCATAGTCAGGAATGTTGTCACTCCTGCCCTGATTTCTCCTTCTACAGTGCTTCCAGCTTTTGTGATTCCAAAGGTATCTTCCAGGAAATCGCCCGTTTCTGCCGCTGGGGCAGGCGGGGCATCCATTCCAGAACCTTCGTCACCACCATTTTCCATATCGTCGTCACTCATGGTTTTTACACCTAAAAAATTAGACGAGAGAATCGTTTATTAAGTGTATCGGATGTTTTCATTTCTAAAACAGAGGTTTCTATCGTCTATAAATCCCGTTTATTATAATCCGCCTGACTAAAAACTCTGATGCGCCTCTCATCAGCATGTTCCTTCCATTTTCTGTAGTCTGATTTTTTCATTCCCTTCTTGTGAAAATACAACCCCTCGGCATCACTTGCTTTAATTGCATCATCAAGAAGGGTTGGTGTTAATGAGGGAAGCCCGTAATTTGCGACCATATGTCCCAAACACACCTTATGTGAAAGCACTGCTTCCGTGAATCTAGGTGTATAATGTCCTCCCCCAATTCCCACTACAGTCACTCCTTCGGCTGGTTCAAGTTCCAACAGTGATCTTATCAAAGTTTCAGCAGGTTCTCTCAATTTCCATTGATCTTCTCCAGAACCTATCTCCAAGAACATGGTTGGCTTATCTATTAGAGGTCCATGATGTGTAGCCTCAAAGCAGACATCGTACCCTGGCAATCTGTTTTTGTATATGTTCAGTAGTAATCCGGTCATCCATTTGGGTGAGGCCCCTGAGATTCTCCCTTCTTGACCTCCATAGTCGGCTTTACCCCAATTTCCGATTGGATGAACTGTAAGGCTTGGCCGTCCGCTTGCAGCTTTGTGACGAGATAAGAAAACGATATTATTGACATCAATCCCTGTTTCTTCAACCCATTTACGTTCTATACCCTCAGCATGAATATGCAATTTTTTTATGGTTATGAGTCTTGTTCCACTTAGACAAAAATTCCCATAATCCTTTGAAAGACTCCATATTTCTTCTCCATCAAATTCACCATCTTTTTTCCATTCAGCCATTTCCAGTAGTCTGTCTCTCAAGTTTATTGAGGCTGTATCTGCCTCCGAAGCTATAATCAGGTTCATAGGCCTTCTACAATCCCAACTTTTACGTTACGTTCTTTGGCCACTTTTCTTGCTTTTTCGTACCCTGCATCGACATGTCTCATTATTCCGGTTCCCGGATCCGTGGTCAGTACCCTTTCCAATCTTTCGGCTGCCTCATCAGTCCCATCGGCTACGACGACCATTCCTGCGTGCAAGGCGTATCCCATACCGACTCCACCCCCATGATGGAAGCTTACCCAACTTGCTCCAGCTGCAGTATTTAGCAGGGCATTCAGGATTGGCCAATCGGCTACTGCATCAGTTCCATCTTTCATTCCCTCAGTTTCACGATTGGGAGATGCTACTGAACCTGAGTCCAAGTGGTCCCTTCCGATTACGATTGGGGCTTTTACTTTTCCACTTTTGACTAATTCGTTAAAGGCCAAGCCTGCGCGAGTCCGTTCTCCATACCCCAACCAGCAGATTCTGGCAGGTAAGCCTTGGAATTGAACTCTTTCTTGAGCCATATTGATCCATCTTGAAAGGCCCTTGTCCTCTGGAAACAGTTCCAGAATAATCTTGTCGGTTTCTGCAATGTCTTGGGGGTCTCCAGATAATGCGGCCCATCGGAAAGGCCCTTTTCCTTCACAGAAGAGCGGTCTCACATAAGCTGGTACAAAACCGGGAATGTCAAACGCATTTTTGACTCCAGCCTCCTTTGCTCTGGCCCTGAGATTGTTCCCATAGTCAAAAGTGTGGGCACCTTTGTCTTTCAATGCAAGCATAGCTCGTACATGTTTGGCCATGCTGCTGTAGCTTTTTTGGAGATACTTTTCTGGATTTTCTTCACGGAGTCTTCCCGCCTCCTCCAAACTTAATTCTTGGGGAATATAACCAATCAAGGGGTCATGGGCGGAGGTCTGGTCGGTCAATAGGTCAGGAATTATATTCCTTTCAATCATCCGCTCTAGTAAATCCACTATGTTAGCGACAACAGCAATCGATTTTCCTGTTTTTGAATTCTTCCATTTTACTGCCGTATCTATGGCTTGATCGATATTGTCAGAGATTTCATCACAATATCCAGTTTCAAGCCTTTTCTTTATTCTTTTTGGATCGATTTCAGCAGCAAGGAATGTCCCTCCATTCATAGTAGTTGCCAGAGGTTGTGCGCCTCCCATTCCCCCTAATCCGCCAGTCACCACTAATTTCCCTTCCAGGTTTCCATCAAAGTGTTGTCTAGCTGCTTCAGCAAATGTTTCGTAGGTCCCTTGTAAAATTCCCTGAGAGCCAATGTATATCCATGAACCAGCGGTCATTTGGCCAAACATCATTAATCCTTTCTTTTCGAGTTCATCAAAATGCTCCCAGGTGGCCCAATTCCCAACTAGGTTCGAATTTGCCAGAAGAACCCTTGGTGCATTACTGTGCGTTTTGAACACACCGACTGGTTTTCCACTCTGGATTAACAGGGTCTCATCGTTTTCAAGAGCCTTGAGAGATTTAACAATGGCATGGTAACATTCTTCATTTCTAGCGGCTTTGCCTCTGCCCCCATAAACTATCAATTCTTCAGGCTTTTCGGCAACATCAGGGTCAAGATTATTCATCAGCATCCTGAGGGCAGCTTCCTGCAACCATCCTTTACAACTAATCTTTGTTCCACGAGGTGCCCGGATAGTCTCCATGTTCTCTCATATAGTCTGTTTTAAACACATTTGCCCGAATATTTTAATAAAACCCTGTTATTTCGGAAATAGCTGCTCCCGGCGGACCCCCTCCCACCTCCTAACCCGTCGGTTGAGCGGCAACTATTTTTCGTAGGTATTCCTGTGATTAGTTACTTTTGCCAGTAACCATGTTCCACAACCATTTCAAGGGATCATAGTATTCATCGACCACTCTTTCTTTCATCGGGATTATTGCATTATCGGTTATTTCAATATGTTCGGGGCAAGCGTAAGTACAACATTTTGTTATGTTACAGAGCCCAATTCCGTGATCATCTCGAAGATGTTCTAACCGTTCTCCTTGATCCAGAGGATGCATCTCGAGGCCTGCGGTCCTGATCATGAAGCGGGGACCTGCAAATTCATCTTTCATATCATGGGACCTTAGAACATGACATACGTCCTGGCAAAGAAAACATTCGATACATTTTCTGAATTCTTGAACTCTGTCCACCTCAGCCTGGAACATTATCGGATCTCCAGTTCCTTCGGTGTGCTGATAAGGTGTTATCTGTTTGTTAACTTCATAATTCCAAGAAACATCAGTAACCAGATCCTTGATCAGAGGGAATGTTTTCATGGGTTGGACCGTCAGAGTCTGATCCTCAGGATAATCTGACAATCTGGTCATGCAAGTCAATTTTGGTTCTCCATTAACTTCGGCAGAACAGGAACCACACTTTCCAGCTTTGCAATTCCATCTTATAGCCAGATCCGGAGCTTCGGTAGCTTGGATAAGATGGATTGCGTCCAAGACCACCATTCCGGTTTCGACTTTGATCTCAAACTCATCTAGTCTGAGGTTGTTAGGCTCCCCTCTTTGCAATCTTATTTTCCTTTTCATATAACCTCTTTTAGAACATAGTCATTGAGTTCAGCCGGCATCTCAAGTAGTGGAGATTTAACCACAGACATCCCTCCAGGACCAGGCCGTACAATCATGTTTACTTTACCCAATTCATTATCGTAATCTGGATAATCAAGACGTGTATGGGCCCCCCGACTCTCGGTCCTCTCTAACGCAGCTCTTGAAAGAGCTAGAGAGGTTATAATCATATTGTGCAGATCGAGACAGAGATGCCATCCAGGATTGTATTTTCTTTCTCCTTTAGCGTGCATTTTTGGAAGTCTCTTTTCAAGTTCCTCTAATTTGCGTATCCCTTTCTCAAGTTCTTCTCCAGTTCTTACAATGCCAGCATGAGATTCCATTATTTCTTGAAGTTCCTGATGAATTTGGTAAGGATTCTCATCGCCATCTTCAAAAGACTCCAATGTATTTTCTATACTTTTCTCAATTTCTTCTCCATGAGGTGAAATTCTGGAATTCTCCTGCGCAAAGTTAGCAGCACATTGTCCCGCTATTTTACCAAAGACCAGAAGGTCAGAAAGAGAATTTCCCCCAAGTCTGTTAGCTCCATGCATTCCTGCTGCCGCTTCTCCGGCTGCATATAGTCCTGGAACGGTAGATGCAGCAGTATTGGCCTCGACCTTGATCCCACCCATCATGTAATGGGTTGTTGGACCGACCTCCATTGGTTCTTTGGTTATATCTAAAGTAGCCAATTCTTTGAATTGGTGATACATCGAAGGCAATTTCCGTCTGATATAGTCAGGAGATTGTCTAGATGCAATATCTAGGAATGCTCCGCCATGGGGTGAGCCTCTCCCCTCCTTTACTTCAGTCATTATGGCTCTTGCTACAACATCTCTGGTAAGCAATTCAGGGGGCCTCATGGCACCTTCTTCACCCTTAAGCCAGGAATTAGCTTCCTCTTCAGACTTAGCAGTTTCAGCGGCGAAGACATCAGGTATATAGTTGAACATGAATCGTTCACCTTCACTGTTAACAAGGATTCCCCCATCCCCCCTGACTCCCTCTGTAACAAGTGTCCCTTTCACACTAGGTGGCCATACCATTCCAGTTGGATGGAATTGAACAAATTCCATGTCGATTAGATCAGCTCCGGCCAAGTAGGCTAGTGCATGCCCATCACCAGTATATTCCCAAGAATTTGATGTTACCTTATAGGCTTTGCCAATTCCACCTGTTGCCAGAATGACAGATCCTGCTTCAAATACAACCAATTTTCCTGAGGAACGGTAATAGGCTAATGCTCCCACAGCTCTGTTGCCGGATTTCAGGATGTCACTGACTGTGCATTCCATAAAGACTTCAATGTTTTCCATGTGGACGGCGTGATCTTGCAAGGTCCTGATTATCTCCAGACCTGTGCGGTCGCCTACATGCGCTAATCTGGGATATCTATGTCCTCCAAAATTTCGCTGGCTGATTTTCCCCTCTTCAGTCCGATCAAAGACCGCCCCCCATCTTTCTAGTTCACGAACTCTATCCGGAGCCTTTTCAGCATGAATCTTGGCCATTTCCCAATTGGCCAGATTTTTACTTCCTCGAATAGTATCCCTGAAGTGGATTTTCCAATTGTCTCTATCGTCTACATTACCTAGGGCTGCAGCTACTCCACCCTCGGCCATGACAGTATGGGCCTTTCCAAGCAAGGATTTGGAGACCAAAGCAACCTTGGCACCATATTCAGATGCTGCAATCGCTGCCCTTAATCCGGCTCCACCTGCACCAACGACCAGTACATCGCATTCTCTAGTTTCAAAGTCTTCCATTAAATGATTCTCCAATCATCAATAATTCCACTGGCGCATAAACGGACATAAAAATCTGTAAAACAGACCCAGAAAAGAGAGAACCAGGCCCACTTCATGTGCTGTTTGTTCAAGCAACTAACACAGTCAAATGCTTTCTGTTGGACTTTAGGTTTCTTTACTATCCTGTCAGCATAACCACCTATCAGGTGCCTTAGGGAATGACATCCGAATGTATACCCTCCAAGTAGTATGGCGTTTAGTGTCAATACGATAGTACCAACTCCAATGCCGAAATCACCTTCGAAAGGTCTACCATTGAACCACATGGACAACCAAGCATCATAACTTAGGATGAAAATGAATATTATTGCAAAGTATAGCATGTATCTATGGAGATTCTGTAATATCAAGGGCATGGAATTCTCACCCCAATAACTGTTTCTTGGTTCACCTACTGCACAGGCTGGTGGATCTGCCCAGAATGCCTTGTAGTAACTTCCCCGGTAATAGTAACAGGTAACCCTGAATCCAGCAGGTGCCCACAGAATCAGGAATGCTGGTGACCATGGCACTGCAAATCCAAGTATTTCTTCTGGCCAAAAGGTCGGTTTTTCACCAAACCATGCGTGCTCTGTTTCACCAAATAATTCCGGAGAATATAGTGGTGACAGGTAACTTGCCCCTCCCATATCATAGTAATAATTGGTGCCTTGAAAGGCTGCCCAGGTCATGTAAACAACTGCAGTGCCAAGACCCATGAATACAGCCAGCGGTTGTATCCACCAGAGGTCGGTTCTAGCTGTTGGAAAGAGTCCTTTGTCACCAGGTATATTACAGGCACGTTCTTCAGTTGCATCTGCATCAACAGGAGGCATTGTCTGACACTAGAAGGGGCGATTTATACAAGTTAGCAGGGTCAACAAACTATTTTAGGTCGTCCAAATATTAGACTGCAATGAAGGCAAGCATTAGCTTAGTGATTATGCTTCTGAGCCTTTCCTTTATGGGCTGTCTCGAACCTGAGGATAAACGTACGATTATAGAAGAATCAGATTTGGAAGTGACTAGGTTAGTCGTATCTGAGGAAGAATTATCTCAATTTCCATATTCATTAGAGCCAATCCGTAATTTTTCCGTTGTTGATCCCGCTTCGATGGATATAGCTACAGAACGTTTGTGGGCTGTATATGGAACTGAGGATATAGGAGGAGGTAGTGAACATAATTATGGAGGTAATTGTTGTGAGCATTACTTGGCCACAGATCAAGATGGTGTAATCTATAATCTAGGTGGAGAATGGCCATGGTGGAGTACTGATAGAGGTTTGACCTGGACTGAATGGGTACCTCCTGCAGTAAACACCGATCTTGGATGTGAAGAAGGCCAATTTGATCCTACGGTTGCTCCAGGTTTAGGTGAAGGATCAATTATCCAAGCTCCTAATGGAGATATTATAGCAATGACTTGGTTTCCATATCCTAGCGTAGATGGTGTAGATCAGTTCTATGCAATTCTGGGTAAGAAAGATCCCCAGACTAAAGAAATTGATTGGGAATGGTGTTGGAATTCGGCTGACAAAGAACCGTTCTATGATCGTTCTTGGCAAGTACCAGTTGTAGGTCCAATTAATCCGCCTGCTGAATATGTTACTAACAAATGCTCATCTAATTGTCCATGGGCTAGTATGGTAGTCTCAAACTTTTGGAGCTACAACGAGCAAGGCTATCAGATTAGTGTAGACGGTCTGAATTATAGACCTATACAGATTCCAGATAGCAATGCTGGCGGACCCGCTGATTTGGAGTTTGATTTATATTTTGAGGATTTGGGTCCAGAATGGGATTATATGCAACCCCACAGGGAGATGCGAGCTTCCCCGATTCCAACAGGAGGTCTATTGTTTCCACGCTGGTACAGTGATGGTAGCAATCTGTTCCTGGATACTAACTTGGAGTGGCACAAGCACACACTTCCCGGAGGAAAATTATTGCCTTCCCGCAATTTAGTCATAGACAGTTCAGGTGCCCTCCATAGTGTATCCTGTAATCAAGCAAGCCCCGGTTCTAAGGGATGTGATGGGACTTTCAATCTAACTCACCAAATTAGCTATGATGGCGGATATAACTGGACAAATTACACTCACAAGTGGCCTGGCTCTCTATCTGTTTCAGATAATACTTTTGAGTGGGACTTTCAGGCAGATGGGAACCTAGATCTTGCTGTTATCTCTGTCAGGGTCCAGACTGAGAACAATGGTACTGCAAGCGATGCTGATTTGGTGTTCCATATAAGGGATTATAGAGAAAGTATGGAGGCAGATTCCATAACTATGATTGGACTTGGAGATTTGGATGCAACATCAGGTGCAGGGAATGACGTAAGATTTGATTTCTCATCCTTAGCCATCCTACCTGATGGTGGAGTAGTAGTGGCCTATCATGACAGTACGGATCCAAACACCGATCCAATGTTTTCTATAGAATTAGAACTTCCCGAGGATTATTTCTATTTTATTCAGGGTTGATTATAGAAAGTATTTCCTTAGCTCGATTTCTTAATGTTACTTCTG
>Ga0208881_1000576_pt1 | contig 12865 bp, 15 predicted proteins | sample Knorr_S23_td_AAI_FD_185610 | JGI IMG/M metagenome (GOLD analysis project Ga0208881, IMG submission 185610) | Marine microbial communities from Southern Atlantic Ocean transect - Knorr_S23_td_AAIW_ad_876m_LV_B (SPAdes) (version 2) | ecosystem: Environmental > Aquatic > Marine > Oceanic | place... | reverse complement strand
CGGTTGCCGACGTCCGACCCATGCCCGACCTCCCGGGTCCCGGCATCGACTCCGCCTCCTACCGTTCGCTGGAGTCCAGGCTGCGGCGCCTGTTGGCCGGCCTGACGGAGCTGGGCGACTCGGTGGAGGCGGCCACGTTCGACCTCGCAGACGACCCGGCTCTCGGCACCCTGCAGATGGGAGCACTGGGACCCTTCACGTCGTACGACCGTCAACGACTTCTGGAGGCTGATCTGGTGGTGGAGCGCTGCGAGATCCTCGACGACCTGCTGTACGGAGCCCAGGAGGTGGTGGACATACGGCTGGGGCTGGACTGGGACGCCGGCGGGCCCGCCGCCGGGTCCTCCCGGTAGCGTGGTCGCCCCATGGGATCCGACCGCTTTTCCGAGGACAGGACTACCGGCGACCTTCCGGACCTGCTGAGGCGCTACCTCCGCCAGGAGACGGTCGAACCGCTCCGGTCGGCCGGCCGCTTCCTCCTGTTCGGCCTGGTCGGAGCCTCCCTCCTGGGCCTCGGGACGGTCCTGCTGGTAGTGGGTGGCCTCCGGGCCCTCCAGGCGTCGTCGCTCCTGGACGGCTCGTGGTCCTGGGTGCCGTATCTGGCCGCAGCCCTGGTCCTGGGAGCGGTGGCCGGCCTCACGGTGTCCCACATCGGCGGACGGACGAACCTGGATGGATGAGGACCGCATCACCAGAGACGACCTCGAAGCAGAGTTGCGAGCCGTGGTCGGCGATCCCGAGGGGCCTGTCGCCGGCCGGCGTCCGACCCTGGTGGTGGTCGCCGCGGTGACCGTGGGGGTCGTGGTGGCCGTGGTCTACATGGTTGGGCGGCGGGCCGGCCGACTCCGCTCCACGGTCGTAGAGGTCCGTCGCTTCTGATGTCGGGATTCGGCTCGACGCTCCTCGGGCGGGGGGTTCGCCGGGGGATGTTCGGCGGGCACCGGGGGTGGCAGGGTGTTCTCCTGGTGGTCCTGGCCGCCCGGCTACTGCGTCTCCTGGGTGGCCGTCGGCCGGTCGTCCACCGGACCCGACTGGAGGTCGGCGAGGCACTTGAGGTCCGACACCTGGGCAGCGGGGGCGGAGGCCGGTGATCGTCGAACTCCGGAACCCGACCCGCACGGTGGAGCTGGATGGCCCGATGGCCGTCACGGCCCTCCTGGCCCGCCTGGGCATACCCCGCGAGACTGTCCTGGTGATCAGGGACGGAACCCTGGTTCCGGGAGACGCCATGCTCGAGGCCAGCGACCGGGTGGAGGTCCGCTCAGTGATCTCCGGAGGCGCCCGGTGAAGTGCCGGGTCTGTCGCGGTCCAGCCGTCATCGACGTCCGGCGCCACAACGCCAACTTCTGCGCGGAGCACTTCCTGCGGCTGTGTCGTGACCAGGTGGCCAGGGCCATAGGCGACCACGAGATGCTCGACCCCGGCGACCGTGTCCTGGTGGCCGTCTCGGGTGGGAAGGACTCCCTGGCCGTCTGGGACATCCTGGTCGAGTTGGGCTACCGGGCCGACGGGCTGTACCTGGGCCTCGGCATCGACGGCTACAGCCCGGAGTCCGAGGCCTTCGCCCGGGCGTTCGCCGACGAACGGGGACTCTCCCTCGAGGTTGTCGACCTGCCGACGGACTACGGCTACGACATCCGGAGCGGCGCCCGCACGGCCAAGCGGGTTCCGTGCAGTGCCTGCGGGCTGTCCAAGCGACACCTATTCGACGAGGCTGCCAGGAGGGGTGCCTACGACGCCGTGGCCACCGGCCACAACCTGGACGACGAGGCGGCGGTGCTGCTCGGCAACGTGCTCCGGTGGCAGGGGGAGTACCTGGCCAGGCAGCGACCTGTGCTGCCTGCAGGCGACGGCTTCCCCCGCAAGGTCAAGCCGTTGGTCCGGCTGGGGGAGCGGGAGATGGCCGCCTACTGCGTGCTGCGTGGCATCGACTACATGGTCGAGGAGTGCCCGATGGCCGCTGGGAACAAGCACATCGGCTACAAGGAGGCCCTCAACTCCATCGAAGAGCGGTCACCAGGAACAAAGCAGGCCTTCTACTTCGGGTTCCTGGATCGGGCGGTCGACCGGTTCGCCCCGGACGACGACGAACGCCCGGCGATCGGCAGGTGTGTGCGATGCGGCGCTCCGGCCGGCGGCGAGGTCTGCGCCTTCTGCCACCTCCTCGAGCGGATCGGCGGCCACCTACCGTCTGATGTCCCGGACGTCCCGGTCCACCTGGGTCGAGGCGTTCCAGAGGCCTCCTCGTGAGCAGGAGGTTCGAAGTGGGTGACCAGGTCCTCCTGGTCGACCGCAAGCAACGCCGCTACCTCATCACCCTCGTCGACGGAGGCGAGTTCCACTCCCACACCGGCGTGGTTGCCCACGACGTGATACTCGGCGCCTTCGAGGGGGTCTCCCTGCGGTCCAGTCGTGGGGGCGCCTTCACTGCCTTCCGACCCACGCTGGCCGACTTCGTCATCAAGATGCCGCGCGGGGCCCAGGTGATCTATCCGAAGGACCTGGGCCCGCTCCTGATGCTGGCCGACCTCTTCCCGGGAGCCCGTGTCCTGGAGTCGGGGGTCGGATCCGGAGCACTCTCGATGACGATGCTGCGGGCGGGGGCCGAGGTCGCCGGCTACGAACTCCGCGAGGACTTTGCGTCCCGGGCCAGGGCCAACGTCACGACGATGCTGGGCGAGGAAGCCCTGGAGCACTACGACGTACAGATTCGGGATGCCTACGACGGAATCGACGGCACCGACTTCGACAGGGTCGTCCTGGACCTACCCGAGCCCTGGCGGGTGGTTCCCCATGCCGCCGGCTCCCTGCACGCCGGCGGCATCATCGCTGCCTACACGCCCAGCATCACCCAGGTGATCCGTTTCCGGGAGTCGCTGGACGCCCACGGCTTCAGGTTTGCCGAGACCGTCGAGGTCCTGAACCGGACCTGGCATGTGGAGGGACAGGCGGTCCGACCGGACCACCGAATGGTGGCCCACACGGCATTCCTGACACACGCGCGTCTTCTAGGCCCATGACGGCCCGGCGGGTCGCTGCCGCCGTAGCAGTGTGCCTGCTGGCCTACTCGGTCGTCCTGCTGGTGGCCAACCTGACGGGTGGCGAGGTCGAGTCCATCGCTCCAGCTGCGGCCACCTCCACGATTGCCGATGGAGATGCCGGCACCGGGGACGGCCAGCGGCCTCCTACGGGTCACGGAATCCAACCTGCGCTCCTCGAGCGTCTCCAGGCCTCGACGGTGCAGGTACGGGGACTCGACTGCCGTGCGGCGCAGTTCGGGACGGGCTTCGTCGTGGGGTCGGACCTGATCGCCACGGGAGCCCATGTGGTGGCCGGAATCAAGGCGCCCATCGTGAGGGTCTACGGAACCGATGTCCCCACCAGAGTGGTGGCCTTCGATCCGGTGAGCGACCTGGCTCTCCTCCGGCCGGCCGACGACCTCGGCCTACCCCAGGCGCTGGCGCTGGGTCAGACCGAGGCCGGATCCGTCGGGGCCGTACTGGCCCATGACGACGATGGAGGTCCGGTGGTCCTGCCGGTGCTGGTCCAGCGCCTGATCCGTGCGACTGGTGAGGACATCTACGGGATACCGGCCGGCGGACGCGACGCCCTGGAACTCTCGGCGAGGATCCACTCCGGCCATTCGGGAGCGCCGGTGGTGGACGGGGAGGGAACGGTGGTAGGGGTGCTGTTCTCCAGGCTGCGGGGAGGCGGATCGGTGGCCTATGCCGTGCAGAGTAACGAGCTGGTCGCCCTCATCGAGGGCCTGTCAGCTGGGGCTCGGTCGGCCGGCCCCTGCCGTTGAACCACGTCCGAACGGCGGATGGTCCGAAAACGGGAGATGGACGGCCCGGAGGCCGCCCATCCGAAACTGACGGAGTCAGGCCAGTTCGATGAAGATGCACTCGCCGGGGCACTCCTCGGCCGACTCGATGGTGGCCTCCTCCAGCCCGTCGGGCACCGGAGCGACGCCGGCAGCGCCGCCGGGCTCACTGAGGATCTTGTCGCCGTCCTTCACATAGGCCAGGCCGTCGTCCAGCATGGCGAACACATCGGGGGCAATCTCCTCGCAGAGGCCGTCGCCAGTGCACAGATCCTGATCGATCCAGACCTTCATCGTCTTCTGGTTCCTCTCTATCGGCGCAGGAATGCCCTGCACCGCGACTATCCGCCAGCCGGCGCGGCCCCGGGTGCGCGGCCCAAGTTCGACTGAGCCTCCGGTCAGAGCGGGATCTTACCGCTACCCGAAGGGCTTCCACGGGATCGCCCGGTAGGCATTGGCCTCCCGGGCAACGGCCACCCGACGCTAGGGTCGCGTCCGGGAGGGGAGTCTTGGGAGACGAGCTGCAGGTCCCGGAAGGGACCGATGAACCGGTTGAGGATGTTGCCGCGGATGCGGTCGATCTCGAGCGCGAGGTCGCCGAACTCCGCCGGCGCCTTATCGAGGCTCCGCGCCAACTGAGCCTCCTGGAGTCCGAGGTGAGGGACGCCGGACGGGAGTTGGCGAGGGCCAACGCCCGCAACCAGAAGCTCAACTCCACCCTGGAGACGGCCAGGGAGCGCATTACCGTGCTGCGCGAGGAGGTCGAGAAGCTCTCCCAGCCACCCTCGGCCTACGGCACCGTGGTCCAGGTCAACGACGACGGGTCGGCCGACGTCCATTCGGGCGGCCGCAAGATGCGCGTCGGGGTGCATCCCGACCTCGCAGACGACCTGACCCCGGGCCAGGAGGTCGTCCTCAACGACGCCATGAGCATCGTGCTGGCCAGGAGTCACGAGACCATTGGCGAGGTCGTCACCGTGAGGGAGGTCATGGCCGGTGGACTCCGGGCCGTGGTCGTGGGCCGTGCGGACGAGGAGAAGGTCGTCGAGTTGGGCGCCGATCTCGTCGGCGTCGGGCTGCACAGCGGCGACTCGGCGATGCTGGACCCGCGGTCCGGCCTTCTCCTGGAGCGGCTTCCCCGACCCGGCGTGGAGGACCTGGTTCTGGAGGAAGTGCCTGACATCACGTACGAGGACGTCGGTGGCCTGGATCGCCAGATAGAGCAGATCGTCGACGCCGTCGAGCTGCCCTTCCTGCACCAGGACCTGTTCGCCGAGTACAAGCTGCCCGCCCCCAAGGGAATCCTCCTCTACGGCCCCCCGGGCTGCGGCAAGACTCTCATCGCCAAGGCGGTCGCGAACTCGCTGGCCACCAAGGTGGCCGAGGTGTCCGGAGACGTGGAGGCGCGCAGTTACTTCCTGAACATCAAGGGCCCGGAGCTGCTCAACAAGTACGTGGGGGAGACCGAGCGACAGATTCGACTGGTGTTCCAGCGGGCGAGGGAGAAGTCCGAGCAGGGCTGGCCGGTGATCGTCTTCTTCGACGAGATGGAGTCCCTCTTCCGGACCCGTGGTACGGGAATCAGCTCGGACATCGAGTCGACCATCGTGCCTCAACTCCTGGCCGAGATCGACGGCGTCGAGACCCTGCGGAACGTCATAGTGATAGGCGCCTCCAACAGGGAGGACCTCATCGACCCGGCCATCCTGCGGCCGGGACGGCTCGACGTGAAGATCAAGATCGAGCGTCCTGACGCCGTCGCCGCGGCCCAGATCTTCTCCCGCTACCTGGTGGGGGACCTGCCGATCGACGAGGCGTCCATCGAGACGATCGGGGGCGGGGATCGCAACAAGGCGGCGCTGGCCATGATCGACGACGCGGTGGCCGAGATGTACTCCGAGGAGGACCGGAACCGCTTCCTGGAGGTGACCTACCAGAACGGCGACAAGGAAGTCCTGTACTTCCGGGACTTCGCCTCGGGGGCCATGGTGGAGAACATCGTCCGCCGGGCGAAGAAGTCAGCCATCAAGCGCCAGTTGGCCGGTGGTCCAAGGGGAATCTGCCCGGAGGACATGGTCCAGGCGGTACGTCAGGAGTTCTCCGAACACGAGGACCTGCCCAACACGACCAATCCCGACGACTGGGCGAAGATCTCCGGCAAGAAGGGCGAGCGGATCGTCTACGTCCGGACGCTCGTGACCAACCACGACGACCAGTCCGGCGGTCGTTCTATCGAGGGCGTCGGTACCGGGCAGTACCTCTGACGTCTCCAGCGGCGTCGGATTCCGGTCCCGTTGGCCGGCCGGAAGCTACAAGTAGGGTCCGGCCATGGCCGTCCCCAAGACCCTTGGCATCGAGACCGAGTACGGGATAGTCCACCGCGGGGTCGACGACCCGAACCCGATCAGCGCGTCCTCGCTGCTGATCAACGCCTACCTGAGCCGTCGTGCGGATCCGGGTGGGGGACCGGGCGCCCCGCGGGTGGGGTGGGACTTCGTCGACGAGTCGCCGGCGGTCGACGTCCGTGGTTTCACGCTGCTGGACGCCATGGCGCCGGAGATCGAGACCCATCTGGTCAACGCCGTGCTCACCAACGGGGCCCGCTACTACGTAGACCATGCCCACCCCGAGCTATCCACCCCGGAGTGCGCCGACGCGTTGTCGGTGGTGCTCCAGGATCGGGCCGCCGAGATGATCCTGATCGAGTCCATGGAGGCGGCCAACGAGTTCCTACCCGAGGACCAGGAACTCGTCGTATACAAGAACAACTCGGATGGCAAGGGCAACAGCTACGGCTGCCATGAGAACTACCTGATGGACCGATCCACCCCATTCGGCCGGATCGTCCAGCACGCCACCACGCACTTCGTTACCCGGCAGGTATTCACCGGAGCGGGCAAGGTTGGCTGCGAGTTGCCCCACCGGGATCGGAGCCACATCGAGTTCCAGCTCACGCAGCGGGCCGACTTCTTCGAGGAGGAGGTCGGCCTGGAGACGACCCTGAAGCGGCCGATAATCAACACCCGCGACGAGCCCCACGCCGATCCCCTCAGGTACAGGCGGCTGCACGTCATCGTGGGAGACGCCAACCTCTGCGAGGTGGCCACGTTCCTCAAGTTGGGGACCACCGCCATCGTCCTCGGGATGGTGGAGGACGACGTGCTGGACTCGACGGTGGCGGTGGCCGATCCTGTCCGGGCCCTGCAGGCCGTGTCGTGGGACCTCACCCTGTCGGAACCGCTGGTCCTCACGGACGGCCGGACCGCGACTGCCATGGACCTCCAGTGGGAGCTGCTGGAATCCGCCCAGAAGTACCTGCTGGACCGGGGCCCGGAGTCGGTCGGGGGCCCGATCGCCGAGCAGGTCGTGGAGCGCTGGGAACAGGTCCTCTCCGGTTTGGAGCGGGATCCGACCAGCCTGATCGGCCAGGTCGACTGGGTCACCAAGCGCCACCTCGTGGACGGGTTCCGGGATCGCCATGCCCTGTCGGCTGACGATCTCAGGCTGGCCGCCCTGGACCTCCAGTACCACGACCTGCGGCCCGGTCGCTCGCTGTTCGCCCGCATGGGTGCCGAGGTGCTGGTGGATCCCGGCGATGTCCGCAGGGCGACCAACCATCCCCCCACCGACACCCGGGCGTACTTCCGGGGCCGCTGCCTGGCCCTCTGGCCGGAGCGCATTGTGGCGGCTAACTGGGATTCCATGGTCTTCGACGTGGGAGGCGAAGCCCTGCGCCGGGTTCCGATGATGGAGCCCTCCCGCGGCACGGAGGAACACGTCGGTACGCTCCTCGACACCTGCGGGTCGGTCGAGGAACTGCTCGAACGGCTCTCGGGCTGAGACCGCACGGAGGAACGCATGGCTGAACGGGAACAACGACAGCGTGGTGGTTCGGATCGAACCGCGGAGGAGGCCGAGGTCACCGACGTGGCCGCCACCACGGCGTCCACCGAGCGGTCCGACCGCCTCAAGGGGGAGATGGACGACCTCCTTGACGAGATCGACGAGGTGCTGGAGTCCAATGCCGAGGAGTTCGTGAAGAGCTACATCCAGAAGGGCGGCGAGTAGCCCGTCGTCGGTGGCGGGTTAGCCTCCGGCACGTGACGCTTCCCCTCTTCATTCCGGGCGACGACCCGGGTCCCAACTTCCTCGGACTCCTCGACAGGCTCGGTGTCGGCGCCTTCAAGCCGACCGGGGCGTTCGACGCCGCCCAGATCACCCACGGCACGACCGTTGTGGCGATCCGGTACGCGAACGGCGTGGTCATGGCCGGCGATCGACGCGCCACCACCGGACACCTCATCAGCCATCGCTCAATCGAGAAGGTGTTCCCTGCAGACAGCTACTCGGGTATTGCAATCGCCGGTGCGGCCGGGCCGGCCATGCAGATGGTCCGCCTCTTCCAACTGCAACTGGAGCACTACGAGAAGGTGGAGGGCAGCCCGCTGAGCCTGGACGGCAAGGCCAACCAGCTCAGCCAGATGCTCCGCAACCACATGCCGGCGGCCATGCAGGGCCTGGGCGTCGTGCCGCTGTTCGCCGGATACGACGCCCGCCAGGAGCAGGGCCGCCTCTTCCAGTTCGACATGACCGGTGGTCGCTACGAGGAGAGGGACTACGCGGCGACCGGATCCGGTGGCCTCCACGCGTCGACGGTGGTCAAACTTAGGCACCATGGGGGAATCGAGGCCGACGAGGCGATCGACGTTGTGGTCGAAGCGCTGTTCCAGGCTGCGGACGAGGACAGCGCCACCGGTGGACCGGACCCGGTACGCGGCATATATCCCGTGATCGCCACGATCACCGCCGAGGGCTTCGAGCGCCTGGCCGACGAGGACGTGGCCTCCCGGACCTCGACCCTGATCAGCCGTCTCGGAGGTGCATCGTGAGCATGCCGATGTACATCTCGCCCGAGCAGCTGATGAAGGACAAGGCCGACTACGCCCGCAAGGGCATCGCCAGGGGACGGGCTGCCATCGGTTGCACCTATGCCGATGGCGTCCTGCTCTGCGCTGAGAACCCCTCCAACACCCTTCGCAAGGTCAGCGAGATCTACGACCGCATCGGCTTCGTCGGGGTCGGCCGCTACAACGAGTTCGACCAGCTCCGCATCGCCGGGGTGCGCCACGCCGACTTCAAGGGCTACTCCTTCAGCCGTGACGACGTGGACGCCAGGTCGCTGGCCAACCAGTACGCCCAGGCCCTCGGGCACAATTTCACCCACGAGATTAAACCGCTCGAGGTCGAGATGCTGGTGGCCGAGATGAGCGAGGAGGACGGTGGCGACCAGCTGTTCCACCTGCTCTACGACGGCACCGTGATGGACATGACCTCGTTCGTGGTCATCGGCGGCGAGGCCGATGCCATCAGGGAGCGTCTGGAGGCGACGTGGTCCAGGGAGGCCGACCTGAGCGCAGCCCTCAGTTCGGCGGTGGGAGCCCTGGCAGGACCCGACCGGGCGCTCGTCGGCGACGACCTAGAGGTGGCGATCCTGGCACGCCAGAACGGCCGTCGTGCCTTCCGGCGGATCGAGGGCGACGACCTCGACGCCCTCCTGGCGTGACGGCCGGCGGCGACCCGTTGGCCATCGGACGCCGACGACCCTGAGGACCCGACGGTGCAGCGCCGGATCTACGGGATAGAGAACGAGTACGGCATCACGTGCACGGTCGACGGAGCACGTCGCCTCAGCCCGGACGAGGTGGCCCGCTACCTGTTCCGGCGGGTGGTCTCCTGGGGACGCAGCTCGAACGTGTTTCTGGCGAACGGTGCGCGCCTCTACCTCGACGTGGGATCGCATCCCGAGTACGCCACGCCGGAGTGCGACTCCGTCGGTGACGTCATCACCCATGACAAGGCCGGGGAGCGGATCCTCGAACAGCTTGTGTCCAGCGCCGAGGACCGTCTCCGGGATGAGGGCATCGACGGCGACATCTTCCTCTTCAAGAACAACACGGATTCGGCCAACAACTCCTACGGGTGCCACGAGAACTACCTGACGACCCGCCGGGACGACCTCTCGGACTACGACGAGGTCCTGATCCCCTTCCTGGTGAGCCGTCAGATCTGGGCCGGGGCCGGGAAGATCTACGAGAATCCCCGGGGTGGTGCCGGGTTCAGCATCAGCCAGAGGGCCGCCCACATCTGGGAGGGTGTCTCCAGTGCCACGACCCGCTCCCGGCCGATCATCAACTCTCGGGACGAGCCCCACGCCGACGCCGAGAGGTACCGACGCCTCCACGTGATCGTCGGGGACTCGAACATGAGTGAGTACGCCGCCTTCCTCAAGGTCGGAGCATGCGGGTTCCTGCTGCGGATGCTGGAGGAACCCAGCGTGGTCTTCCGGGACATGACGCTGGAGAACCCGATACGGGCGATTCGGGAGATCAGCAACGACCTGACCTGCCGGCGGCCGATCCGCCTGGCCAGCGGGCGCGAGGTGACTGCGCTGGACATCCAGCGGGAGTTCCTGGATCGTGCGCTCCGGTTCGCCGATCGGCGGGAGACCACCGCCGAGGAGGACCGGGTGCTGGCTATGTGGGAACACTGCCTGGACGGCATCGAGCGGGATCCCCTGAGCCTCGACCGGGAGTGCGACTGGGTCGCCAAGTACCGCTTGGTGGAGGCATTCCGGGAGCGACACGGCCTGGCCCTCTCGGACCCCAGGGTTCTCCTCATCGACCTCCAGTACCACGACGTGAACAGGCGACGGGGGCTCTTCTACCGCATGCAGGACCGGGGGCTGGTAGAGCGCACAACCACGGATGCGGCCATCGCGAAGGCTGTGGACGAGGCACCGGCAACTACGCGGGCCAGGCTGCGTGGTGAGTTCATCCGACGGGCCAAGGAACGACATCGGGACTTCACGGTGGACTGGGTTCACCTCAAGCTGAACGACCAGGCTCAGCGCACCGTCCTCTGCAAGGACCCGTTCCGCTCCGAGGACGACAGGGTGCAGAAGCTCATCGACTCGCTCTGAGCGCTGGTGGGTCGCCCGTGTCCCCGGGACGGCTCGTCATAGAGTGCCGCCATGGCGGCGATGAAGAAGTTGGAGCGGCTCCTGGACCTGGTCGCACTGCTCCTTGAGGCGGAGCGGCCGTTGGGCCGTCATGAGATCCGGGACGGGCTGCCACCCGGCGCCTATGCCGACGACGACGAGGCCTTCCGCCGCACCTTCGAACGCGACAAGGACGAGCTCCGCAACCTCGGGATACCGATCGAGGTGGAGTCCCTTCCCGGGTCGGATGCATCACAGGCCGGCTATCGGATCCACCGTTCGGCCCTGGAGGCGGACCTCCCGGTGCTGGACCCCGATGAGTTCGCAAGCCTCGCCCTCGCATCGGCCATGGTCCGGTTCGAGGATGCGACGCCCGACGTCCCCATCTGGATGCTGGGTGGAGGCGGCGGGGATGCCGACCTCGACCGGTCAACTCCGCTGGCCGATGTACCCGGTGATCAGGTCGTCCGCGACCTGATGCGCGCCGTGACCGGTGGACGGGTGGTCTCCTTCGGCTACAGGGGGGAGCGTCGGACGGTGGAACCCCACCGGCTGGTCTTCACGAAGGGCCACTGGCAACTCTCGGGCAGGGACCGGAAGCGTGGGGCCGGACGCCAGTACCGGTGCGACCGCTTCGAGACCGGAGTCGACATAAGCGATGAGATCATGGACCCGCCGGCGATGCCGATAGACGTCAGTGACGACCACGCCTGGCTCTTCGGGGATGCCGACCTTGTGCCCGTCCGCCTCCTCGTCGACGAACGACACGTCGCATGGCTCACCGGGTTCCTGCGGTCGGCCGAGGTGGTGGAGCGACGCGATGACGGCTCGGTCGTCATCGAGGAGCTGGTCCGGGAACCTGATGCCTTCCGGTCCTTCGTGCTGACCTTCCTAGATGGTGCCGAGGTCCTGGAGCCGGCCTGGTTCCGCGCCGAGATGGTGGCCTGGCTGGAGGCACTGGCTTGAGCGTCCCGAACGCCGCCGACCGGGTGCATCGCCTCCTTGCCCTGATCCCGTGGTTGGAGGCGACCCACCCCGCAGGAGCCGACATCCAGGCGGTGGCCGAACGGTTCGACTATCCGGCCGGCGACCTCATTCGGGACCTCACCGACGTTGTCAACTTCGTGACCGCGGATCCCTACCAGAGCTTCCTGGTGTTCGACATCGTGGTCACCGAGGATCGCATCAGGGTGGACCGCAACGATCTCCTGGGTAAGCCGATGCGCATGGACCCCGCCGACCTGACGGCCCTGGTGGCGGCGGGCCGGGCCGTGGCGGCCCTGGTTGATGAGGACGACATGGGGCCGTTGGAGCGGGCCGTGGCCAAGCTGGCCGGGGCCAGGGGCTCGGTGGCAGAGACGGTGCAGATCCGCCTGTCGGCCGGCGACGAGCCGGTCCTGGCCGTGCTCCGGGAGGCGATTCGGACCGGTAGGTGCGTGGACATCGACTACTACTCCTATGGTCGTGACGTGGAGACGACGCGGGTCGTGGAGCCCCACCGGTGCCTCTACGACGGCTTCTGGTACCTGATGGGCCACTGTCGGCTGGCGGGCGACCGGCGGGTCTTCCGCCTAGACAGGGTGCGCCGGGTCGACGTGACCGACCAGGAGTTCCAGCCGCCGGTCGACATGGCCGACGCCATGGATGGCATCCCGGTGGATGGGAGCCTCCCCGAGGTGACGCTACGCCTCAGCCCAGAGGTGCGATGGGTGGTGGACCAGTACCCCCATACGGGTCTGGTCGTCGAAGGCGACGGGCGACTCCGGGTGACCCTGCCCGTCACCGCCGACCGGTGGCTGGAGCGACTCCTGCTACGCCTAGGCCCGGCAGCCGAGGTCGTGGGTGCTCCTGTCGGGCTTGGAGAGGACCTCCGGTCTGCGGCCGCCGAGAGGGTGCTGGCCCGCTATCTCTGAGGATGCGCCACCGTCTTGCCGAGCGGGACAGCTAGGTTCGGCCCGTGACAGACGAGACGCCCCACGACGAGGTTTCCGGGCCGGACCCGGCGGGTTCCGGGGAGTCGGACGGCCGGGCATGGACCGATGACC
>Ga0208881_1000574_pt1 | contig 12939 bp, 11 predicted proteins | sample Knorr_S23_td_AAI_FD_185610 | JGI IMG/M metagenome (GOLD analysis project Ga0208881, IMG submission 185610) | Marine microbial communities from Southern Atlantic Ocean transect - Knorr_S23_td_AAIW_ad_876m_LV_B (SPAdes) (version 2) | ecosystem: Environmental > Aquatic > Marine > Oceanic | place... | reverse complement strand
CCTGATTGTAATGCATTGGCTATAGCCCATAGTTTATCTTTTTGTTCGGTTCCTCTGCGCATGATCTCTAAACGCTTAATGGCACCAATAACCAATGGCATCGGAAGAGATTTTGCAAAGATTTGAGAACGCATATTGTACCTCAGGTACTCTACAATATCTTCAGTAGAAGAAATAAAAGCACCAACAGAAGCAAAAGATTTAGCGAAAGTACCGAAGTATATGTCAATTTCATCCTGACACCCTAGTTCTTCCGCTGAACCACCACCTGTACTACCCATAGTACCAATACCGTGGGCATCGTCAACAAAGATTCTAAAGCTGAATTTTTTCTTCAGCTCTGTAATCTTTTTCAAGTCTCCTAGATCACCTGACATACCAAAAACACCTTCAGTAATAACTAAAATAGCACCACCTGTTTCGGCAATTATTTTTTCGGCTCTGCCTAATTGTTTTTCTAAATTTTCAATATCGTTGTGAGGATATACAAATCTTTTACCCTGGTGTAAACGCACACCATCAATGATACATGCGTGACACTCACTGTCGTAAATGATAACATCTTTCCGATCAACTAATGCATCGATAGCAGAAAGCATACCTTGATAACCAAAATTTAAAAGAATCGTATCTTCTTTTTGAACGTAATCAGACAGGTCTCTTTCAAGTTTTTCGTGAAAATCAGTGTTTCCCGACATCATTCTTGAACCCATTGGGTAACCAAGCCCCCAGTCTTTCGAAGCTTGAGTATCAACTTCCCGGACTTCAGGGTGAGTCGATAGGCCCAAATAATTGTTTATGCTCCAGGTAAGAACTTCTTTTCCTCTAAACTTCATCTTACTCGCAATCTCACCTTCCAGCTTAGGGAATGTAAAGTAGCCGTGGGCATCTTTAGCATGTTGTCCTAATGGTCCGCGATTCTTCCTTAATTTTTCAAATAAATCCATCTTTATGTCGTTTCGATTATAGGCAAAAGTACGAATTGAATTCATCTAGCCAAAATTGTAGATGATAAGTGATGTGTTTGACCTATAAATTTCTTTAAAATTATATCTTTGCAGCATGACAAAAAAAAGCATCGTATACCTATTTAGTTTATTAAGTATCGTAATGAGCTCTTGTAACGGATACCAAAAGGTTCTTAAGAGCGATAATCTGGATTATAAATATGAACAAGCGGTAAAGTTTTTCGAAAATGAAGAATATGTAAAAGCCTTCCCTTTATTCGATGAATTACTTCTTTTACAGAGAGGTACAGACAAGGCAGAAGAAATTTATTATTATTACTGTAAAACTGAATATGAGAAGGGTAATTTGCTTTCTGCAGCTTACCATTTAAAAAATTTCTCGACGACATATAAGTCTAATGCTAAGGCAGAAGAGTGTGCCTATTTAGCGGTTAACTGCCATTATTTACTTTCTCCGAAATACAGTCTAGATCAGGCAAATACATACAAAGCTTTAGATGAGGCCGAGATCTTTTTAGACCAATACCCGGTTAGCTCATTTTCAGTGGATTGCCTGGATCTTAAAGCTAAGTTAGAGCTGAAATTAGAACGTAAATCGTTTGAAAATGCCAAGCTTTACTATACCACAGAAAACTACAAATCTGCAACTCATGCATTTAATTTAGCACTTAAAGAGTCTGGGAATTCCGTATTTAGAGAGGAAATCTTATTTTTGCAACTTAAAAGCTATTATTTGTTAGCAGAGAATAGTGTAGAAGATAAAAAAGACAACAGAATTAAAGACACAATTATTGCCTTTAACCAGTTTAAAAATGCTTACCCGAAAAGTGAGCATGTACAAGAGTCGAAAAGAATTTTAAAACAAGTTAAATTGCTTAGAAAATAAGCATATACCTATCTTATGGATTATAAAAAAACGTCTGCATCAAAAACAACAGTAACGAACAACAATAAGTTACTTGAAGACAAAGTGGGTAACATTTACGAAGCTATTGTTGCTTTAGAGAAAAGGTCTAATCAAATTGGCTCTGAGCTTAAAGAAGAGTTAATTTCTAAATTAGATGAGTTTGCTACGCATAATGATAGTTTAGATGAGGTTTTCGAAAATAAGGAGCAAATAGAAGTTTCTAAATTTTACGAAAAATTACCTAAACCTACTTTAATAGCTACACGCGAGTTGTTGGATGATGAGCTTTTTATTAAAGCTGCAAAAGGAGAATAATACATCTTATGGTAAGCGGTAAAAACATCCTTATTGGGATTACCGGCGGCATTGCTGCCTATAAAACTGCTCACCTAGTTAGAGAATTCATAAAAGCAGGAGCGAATGTGAAATGCATTCAAACCCCTGCTTCTAAAGAATTTATTACACCCCTCACACTTTCCACACTTTCTAAAAATGAGGTTTTTTCTGAATTTACCTCAGACGAAGAAAATCCCAGGTGGAATGACCACGTTTCTTTAGGGCTTTGGGCTGATTTATTTATAATTGCTCCCGCAACAGCAAATACACTGGGAAAAATGTGTCAGGGTATTTGCGACAATCTATTGATGGCTACCTATCTTTCAGCAAAATGCCCGGTATATTTCGCTCCGGCAATGGATTTGGATATGTATCAACACCCATCGACTAAAGAAAACCTGAATAAACTAAAAGAATTTGGAAACATTATTATTCCTGCAGAAAGCGGGGAATTGGCAAGTGGTTTAGTGGGTGAGGGTAGAATGGCAGAGCCTGAGAATATTTACAAATTTATCTGTAAGGATCTGGCATCTAAACTTCCATTAAAAAATATAAAGGTTCTTGTAACAGCTGGGCCCACCTACGAATCAATAGATCCGGTTCGATTTATAGGAAATCGGTCGTCGGGTAAAATGGGGTGTGAATTGGCACTAAATTTAGCCAATCGAGGAGCTGAGGTAATGCTGATTTTAGGCCCCTCAGCTCAGAACCCAACTCACAATAACATTATAATTACAAGAGTAGAGTCTGCTGAGGATATGTATCAGGAATCGGTAAAGAGGTACGATGACTGTGATATTGTAATTGCTGCAGCGGCGGTTGCCGATTATACTCCTGCAAATAAGTTTAGTGAAAAACTAAAAAAAGAGCAGGGTACACCACAAATCGAGTTTCAGGAAACCAAAGACATCTTAGGGTTTATGGGCAAAACCAAAAAATCTCAGTTTTTGGTCGGCTTTGCCTTGGAAACAAACGACGAAATTGATAATGCAAAATCTAAATTAAAACGTAAGAATTTGGATCTGATTGTTCTAAATTCTCTTAATGATAAGGGTGCAGGTTTCCAATACGACACAAATAAAATCACGATACTTACCAAACACAATAAAATGTTTAGCTTTGAGTTAAAATCTAAGCAAGAAGTTGCCCAGGATATCGTTAATACAATCTTAAGTGAAATCGATGCATAAATTAATTTGCACAGTTTTTTTATCCTTTTTCTGTTTGCAAGTAAATGCCCAGGAATTAAACTGTAGGATTCAAATAAACTCGCAGAAAATTCAAGGTACAAACCGTCAGAAGTTTACCAATATGCGTACCATTATTTATGAGTTTATGAATAATACTCGATGGACGAATGACATTTATTCTCATGAAGAGCGTATCGAATGTAACATCATTATAAGTCTTACTAGTGAGATTGGAACAGATGGTTATAAAGGCTCTGTTACTGTCAAGTCTACACGGCCGATCTATCGAACTTCGTATAATTCTTCCATTTTAAATTTGGTTGATAAGGATATACGATTTGATTATGTTGAAAATGAAACACTAGAATTCAATGAACATAATCATACTTCAAATTTGGTATCCATTTTGTCTTATTATGCCTATTTGATCATTGGAATGGACTACGACACTTTTTCTCCTCTTTCTGGAGAAGAATATTTTTTGAAGGCCCAGAAAATAATTAATAATGCACAGGGAGATCAAAAAGCTTCGGGATGGAAGCCTTACGAGGGTACCTTTAATCGTTATTGGTTAATTGAAAATTTACTTGATAGTGATTTTAAACCCTTGCGTAATGCGATGTACACCTATCATCGTGAAGGTCTAGATGTCTTGGCAGAACAAGCTGAAACAGGGAGAGATGAAATAACTTCTGCTTTATATAATGTTAAAACTTCGGCAGATAGAAAGCAGGGTACTTATTTACTTAAAGTCTTTTTTGATGCAAAGGCTGATGAGATTACTAAAATTTACTCAGATGGATTTATAACCAATAAAAATGAGTTGGTGGAAATGCTTAAGCAAATAGATCCTGCAAATATGGCTAAGTGGGATAAAATGCTTCAGGCAACGGGTAATCGATAATTTATGTTACAGCACCTTTCCATAAAAAACTATGCTATTATCGATTCACTAGAAATCGATTTTAACAAAGGTTTTAGTGTTATTACCGGGGAAACCGGTTCCGGAAAGTCCATTATACTGGGTGCTTTGCAATTAATAATGGGGCAGAGAGCGGATAGTAAAACTATTTCCAATAATGCCAATAAATGCATCATTGAAGGTTCTTTTGAAATTGAAAATTACAATTTATCGGCTTTTTTTTCCCGCTATGAATTAGATTACGAACCATTACACACAATCGTTAGAAGAGAAATTTACAGCAATGGTAAATCCAGAGCTTTTATTAACGATAGTCCGGTAAAGCTAGAGCAATTAAAAGAGTTTGGGACTTACATTGTTGATATACATTCTCAACATCAAACCTTATTACTCAACAAGTCAAATTATCAGCTTCAACTCATTGATAGTTTGTCTCAAGCCCGTGTGAAAGATCATAAGGAGCACATAGAACTATATCAAAATAACTTTAAAACTTTAAAGCGATTAGAAGCAGAATTAACATCGGTTTTAAATGATGGCGATGAATCTAAAAACCAATTGGATTATCTGTTATTCTTACATTCCGAATTAGAAGCTGCTAACTTGGTTTCCGGAGAAAAAGAAAATTTAGAATCCACCTTAAAGATCGCTGAGAATCGGGAAGAAGTAGTTAACACCTTGCAGAAGGTGGCTTTTATTGTTGACCATAATCACCAACAGGCTCCTGTTAATAGTCAGTTGCAGGAATTACTCCGGGATTTACAAAAGATTGCCGATATCGATGAGAATTATGCACAATTTACGGAAAGACTTAACAGTGTAATTATAGAGCTTTCTGATTTAAGTAAAGAGAGTGACTTACTTCTTTCAACAATTGAACAGAATAATTGCAATGTCCAGGAAATAAGTGAAAGGCTTAATCTTATCAATCAATTAGAGCAAAAACACAGCGTACAAAGTTTTGATGAACTTTTAGACAAACAAAAAGAAATAGAATTAAAAGTTTCAAAACTTTCATCTGTTGAAGCGCGTATTTCAGAACTTGAAAGTGAAATTACAAGGCATCGACTTCAATTAAATAAAACAGCTCATATTATTAGTTCTAACAGATCTTCGGTAAGTTCTGATATAGAATCTTTTATTATAAAAACGATAAAAGAGCTCGGGATAAAAAATGGGCAGTTTAAAGTTTCTATAGAACAACAGGAAAACTTAAATGAGTGGGGAAGAGATCAGGTGAAATTTCTTTTTTCTGCCAATAAAGGTGTGATGCTTCAGGAAATGTCAAAAGTAGCTTCCGGAGGAGAGACCTCAAGGTTAATGCTCGCTATAAAAGCATTGTTGGTGAAACATCTTGAGTTACCTTGTTTAATATTAGATGAAATAGATAGTGGCGTTTCCGGAGAAATAGCCGGAAAAATTGCAAAAATATTATTGGGTATGGCTAATAAAATTCAACTTATTGTTATTAGTCATTTACCACAAGTAGCTGCCAAAGCAGACTTTCATTACAAAGTGGAAAAGTTGGATTTAGCTGAAAAAAACAACACCGTTGTCAGGATGTTGAATGAAAATGACCGGCTTGATGAGTTGGCGAAAATGCTTAGTGGAGAAACGATTAGCAAAGCAGCAATAGAAAATGCAAAAGCACTTATCGCAAATCATTAGGTAAATCATAATTTCATTTATATTTGTCAAAATTTAACAAAGCATACTATGTTATTAAAAGGAAAGAAGGGGATTATTTTCGGAGCATTAGATTCTAAATCTATTGCATGGAAGGTTGCCGAAGAAGCAAAAAAACAAGGCGCTGAATTTGTTCTAACGAATGCTCCTATCGCAATGCGTATGGGTGCGATTAAAGAATTGGCTGAAAAATGCAATGCAGAAATTATTCCTGCAGATGCTACTTCGATGGAAGATTTGGAAAACCTTTTTAGCAAAGCACAAGAAATTCTGGGAGGTAAAATAGATTTCGTTTTACATTCTATAGGTATGTCTATAAATGTTCGCAAAGGAAAGCACTATACGGATCTTAGTCATGATTTTATGATGAAAGGTATGGATGTGTCGGCGATGTCGTTTCATAGAGTTATGCAAACGGCTCTGAAGTTAGATGCTATGAACGAATGGGGTTCTATTGTTGCGCTTTCTTACATTGCAGCTCAAAGAACATTCCCGGATTATAATGATATGGCAGACAATAAGGCTTATTTAGAGTCTATTGCACGTAGTTTTGGTTACCACTTCGGAAAACAAAAGAAAGTGCGTGTAAACACCATATCTCAATCTCCTACGATGACTACTGCAGGTAGTGGAGTAAAAGGTTTTGATGGATTCTACAAATACGCTGATATGATGTCTCCATTAGGAAATGCACCTTCGGAAGATTGCGCGAATTATGTAATTTCATTATTCTCTGATCTGACAAGAATGGTTACGATGCAGAATTTATTCCACGATGGAGGATTCTCATTTACAGGCGTTAGTCAGGAAGTGATGGATAATTTTGTAACAAAAGAAGACTAGTATACGTATTCTTTAGGAGTAAAGTTGATTTATCTTTTGTTGTTAAGAGGTTTACGATCAGTAAGTATTTAATCGTTTTCCCTTTTAGTGTCCCCGGATTTTTTAAAACTTAAAATAAAACAAATGATAAAGTCAATTAATCATTGTATTCTAATCCTATCTGTTGTAGCTCTCTTTTCAGCTTGCACAGAGTGTAAGAAACATCAAAAGACAGAAACATCTGTTGTGGCAGAAAAAGAAGACTGTCTTTACAGTTTTGATGAAAGTGCTGTTAAAGTGTTTTGGGCAGCTTATAAGACTACTGACAAATTAAAGGTTGTCGGGCAGTTTAAAAAGCTTTCTACTACTAAAACTAAAGAGCAATTTTCTTCTGTAGAAGAATTGGTAAATGGCGTTAATTTCTCAATTAATACAGCCAGTTCAGCTTCCGGTGATGAAATTAGAGATTTGAATTTGAAAGATTATTTTTTCAAATTATTTACCGATAATTTTGAAATTAATGGAAGTTTAGCAGAAATGAATGAAGGTTCTGTCACAGCTCATCTTGATGTTTTAGGACTTGATAAGCGTATGGTGCTTTCTTATTCTTTAACAGAGAATGTGTTGAAGATGAAAGGAACGCTTTCATTAGAGGATTTTGGGGTTCTTAAGGCCTACAACAGCATACACAATAAATGCATTGACTTACATACAGGTGCTGATGGTATTTCCAAAACCTGGGATGATGTAGATGTAATTATTGAAGTTCCTATTTTAAAGGATTGTAACTAAACGACTTTTTAAGAATTAATTATCCCATTGAGCCTGTATGAACCTGGGGTATGGTATACAGCGTACGTTATCAATGGGGTTCTGAAACAAGCCTGCCGGAAAAGGCAGGTTCAGAATGACTGCGTGACACCAGTTGTCGTTACAGATAGCGACTTTTGAACAAGTCCAAAAACTCTTTCATCCTTTTGTAACTTAACAGAATGATAGCCCTCGCCGATTGTAATAACTTTTTTGCTTCCTGTGAACGTTCCATTCGTCCTGAATTGGAGGGTAAACCCATTGTCGTATTGTCTAATAACGACGGTTGTATTATTGCGCGAAGCAATGAGGCAAAAGCCTTGGGATATAAAATGGGGGAGCCTGTTTTTAAGGTCAGGGATAAATTAGTTCGGAATCAAGTTCATGTATTTTCGGGTAATGTGGCGTTGTACAGAGATATTTCAGAAAAAATCATGCACATATTGGCTTCAGAATGTAATGCTATGGAGATTTACTCTATTGATGAAGCATTCATGGATTTTACCGATGTTGCTGCTCCCGATGAAAAAGCTATTCTTTTAAGAGAGCAGGTCTTAAAAGAAACGAAAATCCCCATTTCTGTTGGAATTGCCAAGACCAAAGTACTGGCAAAATTGGCCAGTCGTATAGCAAAGAAACATACCCAGTCGGGCGTATTTGTGCTAAATGATAAAGAATTGATAGAGCGTGCTTTAAGTTACTATTCTGTTGAGGAGTTATGGGGTGTTGGCCGGAAACAAACCCATCTTTTAAATGATAAAGGAATTTTTCAGGCCTCACAGCTAGCCAAAACAGATGAGGCATGGCTTAGACGGCATATGAAAATTGGAGGTGTTCGTTTGGCAAGAGAGTTGAATGGAATACCTTCTTTTGCTTTGGAAGAGAACAGACCTTCAAAAAAAAGTATTATGACATCGCGATCTTTTAGACGTGAGGTGGCTTCTTTTGGAGTATTAAATGAAGTGTTAAGCAATTTTGCATCTTCATGTGCTTTTAAATTGCGCAAGCAAGAAACGATCGCAAAAAAAATAGCTGTATTTATTCAAACAAATCGGTTTAAATCAGATGTAAAACATCATTACGGTTATTTAGAAGTTGAATTCCCCGTAGCGACCAATGATTCCATTGAGATTATTAAGGCTGTTTATGAAGCTTTAGATCGAATTTATGATCGGGATTGTCTTTATAAAAGAGCCGGGGTTATTGTGTCGGATATCATTCCTGATAAAGAAATTCAATTGAATTTGTTTAGCGATCAAGATATAAGTAAACGAGCGAAATTAATGAAGGTTTATGATGATGTTAACTGTAAAATGGGGGAGGGAACTTTGCGATTAAGTATTCAGGGAACGGAAAAGCAGTGGGGTCAAAAGAAAGCACCAATTGCTTTTAGAAATTAGAAACGGGTTTGAACTTTTGATTGGCCACTTACTCAAGGCTTACCATTTATCCTTTTCGGCTTAAAACCTTATCTTGCCAGGAATCCAAAATATGAAAAAAACACTTTTACTTACGCTTCTGATGATTGCTTTAAGTTCATCAGCTACAGCTCAACAGAATTCCATTAAACTCATAGAGGTTTCCGGAAATACTACGAGTGACATACGTCAGGTTTCGGAGCCTGTAGAGGCCTATGTTTACCAGGCTGCAATTGATTTAAGTACATTGGAAGTGCAAAAGAAAAAACAGGCATTTATCAATCTGATGCTTCCTTCTATTTTAATTGCAAAGTATGAAATAGAGCAAAAAAGAAATGCAGTTTTGGAGCTTGTCAATAAAATAGAAGAACTTTCTGATGTTGAAGAAAAGTATTTAAATGACCTTAAGAAGAGCTATAAATGTAGTACAAATACAGAATTGCTTTCACGTTTAAGAACACATCCTACAAGTATTGTAATAGCACAAGCCGTTATAGAGTCGGGTTGGGGTACCTCCCGATTTTACAGAGAAGCGAATAATGTGTTTGGAGTTTGGTCATACAGTAAAAATGAAGCTCGAATAAAGGCCTCGGAAGACAGAGACGGGAAATCGGTTTATGTAAAAAAATACGATGCCTTGCCAAAATCGATTGCTTCTTATTTTAAAACAATCGCTCGTGGACCATATTCAGAATTTAGAAAAGAGCGCGAAAAAATGAATGATGTATTTGTGTTGATTTCTCATTTAAAGGTATATTCAGAGCTTAGAGAAGAGTATGTGAAAAGGTTGGAACAACTTATCAGATACAATAAGTTACAACAGTATGACGGGTACGTGCTTAAGCTGAACAATTAAGGGTAATATGTCCAGAAAAATAGAAAATAAAGGAGAAGTATTTGCCTGGTCGATGTACGATTTTGCCAATCAGCCTTTTACAAATCTGGTTGTAACATTTATTTACGGAACTTTTTTTACAACGGTTATTGCATCAAACGAAATTGTGGGTACTCAACAGTGGTCACATGCGATATCTATTACAGCCATTATTGTAGCCTTATCATCTCCTTTAATGGGAGCTTTAGCCGACCGAGGAGGTTATCGAAAAATGTTTATGCTAGGCTTTACGTGGCTTACGGTTATAGCAACTACAGCATTGTATTTTGTCATGCCGGGAGAAGTGTTAAGGGCACTTTTTTGGTTTGTAATTGCCAATGTTGGTTTTGAGATGGGCTCTGTATTTTGTAATGCTTATTTGCCCGACATTTCTCATTCTAAAAATATAGGACGTATTTCCGGATATGGTTGGTCTTTAGGTTATGTAGGAGGACTGATAGCTTTGGCTTTAGCTATGGTGTTTTTAGTGCAAACTGACACACCCATCTTTGGTTTTGGAAAAGGTGAAGCCGGAGGGTATGAGAATATTAGAGCAACCAATCTTTTAGTTGCCGTTTGGTTTGCGGTATTTAGTATTCCTACTTTTTTGTTTGTGAAGGATAGAAAGCCGGAAACGAAAGCTCTACTGAAGAATGTTAAGCATACCGTAAAAGATTTTAGAACTACAATAAAAGAGCTAAAGGAGTACCCTCAAATTGTACGATTTCTTCTAGCAAGATTGGTTTACAACGACGGTTTGGTAACCATTTTTGCTTTTGGAGGCATCTATGCCGCGGGCTCGTTAGATTTTACTCTTGACGAGATTATAATCTTGGGTATTGTTCTGAATATAACCGCCGGATTGGGTGCTTTCTTAATGGGGTATTTAGATGATAAAGTAGGAGGGAGGAAGACCATAAAGGTGACGCTTATTGGTTTAATGATTGCTGTAGTATTGGCTGTTTATGCACCCCAATTAAGACCGTGGTTGCAATATGTATTAGGAGGAAGTTCTGTTCCCGATTGGATTACCGGAAAAAATATTTTTTGGCTGGCTGCAGTTATTATAGGAATATTTTCAGGGCCTAATCAGGCTGCCAGTCGTTCGTTGATGGGAAGATTTACTCCGGAAGCTAAAAAGAATGAATTTTTTGGTTTTTTTGCCTTTTCCGGAAAGGTAACAGCTTTTGCAGGTCCTTTTTTACTGGGGGTCTTAACAGTAGCCTTTGAGAGTCAAAGAGTAGGGGTCGCTGTGACCTTCTTTTTCTTCTTAATAGGTTTTTTACTACTTCATAAGGTAGATGAAGAAAAAGGGATGAAACAGGGCGGATATATAAGTGAGAGTAATTAAGAGGAATTGTTGCTCACATCGAGTTGATTTTAAGGACAATTCATTGTAGATTTCAAAGTCTATGAGGTATTGTATATTTGCTGACTAACAATACATGAAAATGGAAAATAGAATTGATCATATCGTTTACCAATGGTTGCTGGATTTGGGTATAGCAGAAAATATTGCCAATCAGGTTCAGTTTGCATTAGAGGTTTTGGTACTTGTTATTTTATGCTTTATTGCCGACAGAATTGCAAAGAAACTCTTTGTAAGAGTTGTTAATTCTATTGTAAAGCGTACTAAATTTGTTTGGGATGATATTCTTCTCGAAAAGAAGGTTTTTGACAGATTAGCACATTTAGCTCCCGCTTTAGTTGTTCAGGCTACAGCAGCATATGTATTTGCAGATTTTCAGGATTTTATTCCGTTTTTAATTCGAATGACTGATGCCTATATGCTTGCGGTTGCCTTAATGGTAGTAATCTCTGTTTTTAATACACTGGATTATTATTTCAAGCAAACCGAAGCATTGAAAGATAAGCCTATTGATTCTTATTTTCAATTGGCACGATTGGTAACTTACTTTATTGGTGGTGTATTGGTTATTGCTAAAGTATTCGATAAAGACCCTCAAGGAATATTAACTACTATGGGAGCGTTGACGGCAGTTTCTATGTTGGTTTTTAAGGATACCATTTTAGGCTTTGTAGCTTCCATACAATTGTCAGCTAACGACATGATACGCGTAGGAGATTGGGTTTCTATGCCTAAATATGGCGCTGATGGAGATGTGATCAAGATTACTTTGAATACGGTTAAAGTTCAGAATTGGGATAAAACAATCTCTACCATTCCGACCTATTCATTTGTCTCGGATTCGTTTAAAAATTGGAGAGGAATGTCGGAAGCCGGAGGGCGTAGAATTAAACGATCTGTTGTTCTAAAATCAGGTTCTGTTAAGTTTTGTGATCAAGAGATGATTAGTCGTTTTAAGAATTACCATTTAATAAAAGATTATTTGGAAAATCGTGTACAGGAGATAGGCGATTACAATAAAGAAGGTGATTTTGATAAGGCTTATTTAATCAACGGAAGACACCTTACAAACATTGGAGTTTTTAGAATTTACACAGAGGCTTATGTAAGAAGTCTGAAAGGGATACATCCTGATTTAACGCGTATGGTGTTCCAAAAAGAAGGAAATGAGTATGGCGTTCCAATTCAGGTCTATTGCTTTACAGAGACCACCGATTGGGCTGAATATGAAAACATCCAAAGTGATATTTTTGATCACCTGTATGCTGCAGCTCCCGAATTTGGCTTGGAGGTCTTTCAACACCCTTCCGGTGGCGACTTTAATAAGTTGATTAAATAACGTTTACCTTTCTATTAGATCATTAACTTTTAACTTTCAGCTAAAGCTGAAAGCTTCCGGACTAATATGTCTACTTTTGAAAAAATATTTTTTTAATGAGCACATTTGAAAACTTAACCTTAACGAAGCAGTTGCGAAATGCAATTGATGAGTTAGGCTTTGCAAAACCAACACCTATTCAAGAACAATCTTTTTCTGTGGTTCGTTCCGGGGCAGATGTGGTAGGAATTGCACAGACAGGTACAGGAAAAACCCTTGCCTATATGTTGCCTGTGCTTCAGGATATGAAGTTTTCAAA
>Ga0208881_1000572_pt1 | contig 12957 bp, 10 predicted proteins | sample Knorr_S23_td_AAI_FD_185610 | JGI IMG/M metagenome (GOLD analysis project Ga0208881, IMG submission 185610) | Marine microbial communities from Southern Atlantic Ocean transect - Knorr_S23_td_AAIW_ad_876m_LV_B (SPAdes) (version 2) | ecosystem: Environmental > Aquatic > Marine > Oceanic | place... | reverse complement strand
CCGCAGATTCTCAGCTGTTGCTGTTCCGATTGATATTCCCAACTGTGATACCGACCAGATTATTCCAGCTCGATTTCTACGCCGGGCAAAGGATGATCCGGCTTATGCCCGCTTTCTACTTCATGACCTCCGATTTCATACCGACGATACTGAAACCGGCTTCATATTCAATCAGATCCCTTACACCGATGCACAGATTCTGGTGTGTGACATAAATTGGGGTTGTGGTTCATCACGAGAGGCTGCCGTCAATGCTTTGATGGCCAATCACATCCGTGCAGTAATTGCCCCAACTTTTGGTGATATTCACTACAGCAACTGCATCAAAAACGGTTTGCTTCCTGTCAGGCTCTCTGCTGCAAATTGCAATCACATCCGGATACAACTGCACGAATCCCCTGGCGCGTCCATAACCATAGACCTCGAGGAACAAACTGTCTCAGGCCCGGATCAAAAGGGGTACATGTTTGATATAGACCCAATGGACAAGATCAGATTGCTTCACGGACTGGATGACATCAACATGACGCTTGAACATCAGGCCGAGATCGAAGCGTTTGAACGGGACTATCGTAAGAAAAACCGCTGGATTTTTTGAGTCCTCGCAAAGGGAACTGAACGGGTCAGCAGTACAGGCTGGTGATCTACTCAGTCAACCACCAACAAGTCGCTGAGTTTTGATTGAAACCAGTGTACACCCGCTTCCTGCTTAGGACTCAATGGCCCCGGCACATATCCATGTGAGTCGTAGTTTTTATGCGTCTGCACACAGATTTCAAAGTCTTCCTCGATAACAGCTAAATTCTGAGCGATGACTTCCTGGCATGATGACTCGTCTATCCGTTTCTCATCACAGAAATAGAACCCGTAAATCAGTTCAGTCCGTGCAGGTCCGAGTGGATTTATCCGGGAGGTGTTCATACCGCCTTCGAACACAGATAAGGTCCAGTTGGGCCACATCCACAACCATCTGCCTCGGTAAAATAGTTCGTCTTGCGCCGGTGCAGACATACGCACCATGTTGTCATGTACGGTAGTCTCAAACTGTTCAAATTCGATAGCCTCAAAGAAGCTGGGATGTATGGAGGGAACATGGTAACCCTCTACAAAATTGTCCGTGTAGATTTTCCAGTTGGCATCAAACACCAACCGATGTTGTGCCACAGGTTGGTAGGTTTCAATCGGTTCCAAGGCAAGCTCGCCGATGACGGCTGCAAGCTGGCTCTCCAGAGTACAATCCGTACCCAGGGTAACAAACACCAAGCCGCGCCAGACATCGACACAAATTTCGTGAAGTGGCCAGTCAGCTGGATCAAATTTCGGATCGTCACCAAACCACGGCGTACGCTCTAGGCTGCCGTCCAGACCGTAGACCCAGCTATGGTAGGGACATCGGATCCGCTTACAGTTGCCCTGCCCCTCCGGCAACAGTCGGGCACCCCGGTGACGACAGACATTGCGAAATGCACGTAGTTTCCCGTCATTGTCGCGGATGACGAATACCTGGGCCCCAGCAATCTCTGTAGCCAGATAATCCCCAATTGACGTCAGGTACGAGAGCGGTCCCAGCAACTGCCAAGTATTCCAGAAGATCAGCTGGCGCTCGCGCTCATAGAGTGCAGGATCCGTGTAAAACTCGGGGTCGAGATTCTTCATCTTGCTAAACCACCCCACCCGTAAACCGCACAGTAACAATCACGTATTTGCGTTAGGTGCCCCAGGGCCTGACCTGGTTCTTAAGTTCGGCGTATCCTTCTAAGAATCCAGGCCTGTCGCCGGCATAAACAGTGTCGAACGCGCTCAGATTTTCATCCAGCCAGTCATGAAGTGCAGCATTGCCAGGATTCGCGTCTATGTAAGCATCCCGGATCAATACAAAGTGAATTCTTGGGTCGTAGGGTTCTTTCGTTCCACCCATCGATTCATCACCATCTAGCAGGCGGAGTAACATAGCATCCGCTGATCCGAGTGTCTGTTCGTGAATGGGGGGACCTTCCATCCTGTACATAATAGACGTCATATCCCGTCCGTTACCGGTGGTATAGCCAAGCTCATCCCACAAGTCATCCATGTGAGCTTTGGACCCCAGCTTGTCGATCACAATTTGACCAAACCTGCGCAAAGGTTCAGACACATCGGCCAACAGGTCAGTTAACCGATCACCATCGAGGTCGGTCGCCAGCACAATCACTTCACGGTTTTCGATCAGGTCCCAGAGCAGCAGTCCATAGTTTGTGTCAGCGATATGCAATTCGATCTGACCGCCCCAAGACGCCATACCCGCCTTGAAGTCTTCTGGCAACAGCGCCACGATTCGATCAACCCGCTCACGATGTTCAACGTAGCCGTCAACAGCAAAATTCCGGCCAATTTTGAATTGCGTGTCCTGCAGCATCCAGGACAGCAATCCGGCGTTGATCCCGTCCTCCATTGCCTGGGTTGGTTTCATGGCAACCCGTCCAAGCGAGCCGGTTTCATGAACCATTCTTAGAAATCGGCGGTTGGCATACGCCATCTGGATGCCTGGTGTATTCATCTCCGAATGGATGACACCAGTTTGAGCATCGACATCAAACACAGCCCGATCTTGGGAATACGGAAGACACGGCATGCAGCGTACAACTGTAATGCAACCGTAGGGTCTCACGTTACAGTAGACCCCAGCCTGCGTCCGCAGCGGTGCATTACCTGACTTTCCCATAACCACAACTTTGCCCCCCCGGCCGTCGTTAACATAGGCATCGCCAGCTGTTGACCACTTAATAGAGGTACAGGGCATATTTCCGAACCAGGCCAACGGCTCAAGATTATGGTCGTGACGGTACTGTGCCCACATCGGTACTGCATAGTACGGTAGGCCCAAAACATCCATGGCAGCAATAGTGCCAATCATTGCATAGGCATCCGTCAGGGCGTGTGCGACAGGATTAATCTTCCCATCGTGTAGTCCACCCTGCCAGATCAACGCATCGGGATAACCGGCCGGTCGAACATCACTAGGCTGAAACAGTGACGACAACACCCCCAGAAGATCACCACCATCTGACTCAGTTTGCGCAATCTCAAGTAAATTAATCATCTCATTCTAAACCTGTTGAAATTAAATTCGGACCAAGAGCACCTGAGTTTTTGCACTACCTCACTGACTTTCATTGCGGATGCCTTGGCCACCCCCTTCGTTCATTATGATCCGACTTGTCGACCGATCGCTTCACCAATTAATCAATAATAGAAGGGCTACGACATAATACAGAAAGCCCCGACTCGATGATGATTAGCGAGCCTACCATTGTATTCACATCTGGCAGCTCGGACCAGACAAGATAACTCAGCAGAAAGACCCGCAGCAACAGCATGAGTCAACACGCCGGAAAACATCAATCGCCCAATGCCGTATCGATCTTTTTGATGAGACTGCTGGGTGACCGGCGCGATCCATAACGTGCCAGTACATCGCCTTGGCGCCCGACCAGAAACTTTGTGAAATTCCACATAATTCGTCGCGTACCGAGAAAGCCACGGCGGGACTGTTTAAGCTGGTGAAAAAGAGGATGCTCTCCCTGTCCGTTGACACGAATCTTGGCACACATCTGAAAGCTCACATCGTAGTGACGCTGGCAGAATTCCATAATCTCCGCACCAGTACCGGGCTCTTGCCGGCGAAACTGATTACACGGAAAACCGAGGATTTCCAAGCCCTTCTCCTTGTATGACCTGTAGAGCTGTTCCAATTCTGCATATTGCGGGGTATAGCCGCAGCGGCTGGCCGTATTGCAGATCAACAGCACTTTGCCACGAAACTCGGACAGATCGATCAGGCGACCGGATATCAACTCGATGGTTGTGTTGTAATCGATCTTCATCTGTCGATTACATCACCCTTGTTACAAAATATGTCTTCGGAATAAATCTCATCTTCTTCAGCGGTTCGAACCATCCCATCGGTCCCAAAGACTCACTATTCAAAAAGACGCACATACTACCACCTTGAGATTAGCCTGGAACGAACCGGTTGTCCTTACGGCAGCTTGATGGACATCACTTCCGCCGTGTGTGGTAACGTTTCAACCACCTAACGATCTTGATCTCAGAGAATATTCCATGGCGTACATCAATCCACACTATCTTGTAGATACCGATTGGCTGGCTTCACATCTGGCTGAACCCAACCTGCGTATTTACGATTGTACAACTCACCTGATTCACCAGAATGACCCAGCACTGCCCGGACCCTACCGGGTACAGTCGGGTCTTGAAGATTACCTGCAGGAACACATCCCTGGTGCAGCCTTTATAGATCTCCAGGAAGACCTGTCGGATACAGATAGCAACCTGCGCTTTACCTGCCCCAGCAACAGCCAGCTGTTGTCAGCATTTGCCGCTCTTGGTGTCGGGGATAAATCTCAGGTGGTTCTTTACAGCCAAACGTCACCCCAATGGGCAACCAGGATATGGTGGCTGTTGCGAATTGTAGGGTTCGACAATGCGCGTGTACTAGACGGTGGGCTAACACAATGGAAACTAGAGCAACGGTCCGTCAGTGACCAGCAAACAACCTATACGCCGGCTCAGCTGACAACCACTCCTCGGACAGGTCTGATCGCTTCCAAGGAAGAAGTACTCACCGCTATTAATAATTCCAAGGTCTGCACAATAAACGCTTTACGACGCACACAACATGCCGGACAGGACGATGGGGAATTTGGTAACTATGGGCGCCCTGGACACATTAGTGGATCGGTTAACGTACCCACCGTAGACCTGGTTGACAGCAATACCACTACGTTTCTGCCTGCTGAACACATCGCTTCGTTGTTCACTGAGATTAGTGTGGATAAGGCAGATCGCATATTGACCTACTGTGGCGGAGGGATCGCTGCTAGTGCAACAGCGATGCTTTTAGTCATGCTGGGGTTCGATAACGTCTCCTTATACGATGCCTCCCTTAGTGAGTGGGCTCCCGACAAAACACTCCCAATGGATGTACTGAACTGAGCACGACACAATCAAACAGCTGAAGGTTTCTTGTCAAACAATATAGAGACTGCCGTACTTATCGTTGGTGCTGGTCCTGTTGGCCTGACCCTGGCACTGGATCTGGCCTGGCGTGGTATCGAGGTAGCAGTGGTGGAAATCAGAGGGCACGGGGTACCCCCGCCCGCAAAATGCAATCACGTGTCCGCACGCACGATGGAGGTATACCGGCGTCTGGGGATATCCCAGAAAATCAGAGACGCTGGACTTCCGGCTGACTATCCCAACGATGTGGCATTTCGTACAACCTTTACAGGCATCGAAATCGCGCGAATTCCCATACCCTGCAGACGTGATCGCTACACCACAACCGAGGGGCCTGACACGGGGTGGCCAACACCGGAGCCACCCCACCGTATCAACCAGATCTATCTCGAACCTATCCTGTTTGAACAAGCTGCTGCTACAGCCGAGATATCGATTCACTGCCGATCCCGGTTCATAGCTCTCGAACAAAGTGATCATGGCGCAGTTGCGGTCATAGAGAACTTGGAGACTGGCAACACCCACCATTTTTTTTGCGAATACCTGATTGGCTGCGACGGTGGCTCATCTACCGTACGCAAAAGCATCGGCAGCCAGTTTCACGGTGACTCTGTTTTACAGCGTTGCCAGTCCAGCTTCATTCGTGCCGCTGAGCTGATCCACTTGCAGAACGAGAAACCGGCCTGGAGCACCATATCTCTGAACCCTCGACGTTCCGGCAACGTCTATGCGATTGATGGTCAGTCACTGTGGATAGTCCACAATTACTTACGCGAAGATGAATCCGACTTTGAATCGGTTGATCGCGACAGTTCCATCAGAACCATTCTCGGTGTAGATGATGCCTTCAAATACGACATCCTGGCGCGAGAAGATTGGTTCGGAAGACGCCTCGTGGCTGATCGTTTCCGTAAAAACCGGGTTTTCTTATGTGGCGATGCGGCGCACATCTGGGTACCCTATGCTGGCTACGGCATGAATGCAGGCGTTGCCGATGCCGCAAATCTGTCCTGGTTGCTCAGCGCCACACTGAACCAATGGGCACCTGAATCCATTCTGGATGCTTACGAACGAGAGCGCCTACCAATTACCGAACAGGTTTCCCACTTTGTAATGAATCATGCTCACGCCATGGCAAAGCAGAGACGCACCGTACCTGAAAACATTGAGGCACTAGGGCAAGAGGGAAATCGAGTACGGCAGCAAACGGGTCGCGACGCGTATGAACTGAACGTTCAGCAGTACTGTGCCGCAGGACTTAACTTTGGCTATTTTTACGACGACTCACCCATTATCGCTCACGAACCAGAACCACCCCCCGCTTACACGATGTCTACCTTTACAGCATCAACACTGCCCGGCTGCCGCCTGCCACATCTGTATCTAGAATCAGGACACTCGTTATACGACCTTCTGGGCCCAGAATTCACATTATTGAGGCTCGACCCTGGTCTAGATGTCACGGTACTTACTGCAGCAGCCATGCACAGGTGCTGTCCACTTCACATTCTTGATGTCACCGTCCCGCCGGACAACAGTGAATACACGCACCCCCTGATCCTGGTTCGACCCGATCAGCACGTTGCCTGGCGCGGACACAATTGTCCGATTGACGGACTCTCCCTGATCGACCAGATCCGAGGGTGTACACCGGCATAAATGGCCCCAGGGCAACCTATTGAATCAAGTCGGTGCGATTAAAGATAGGGGATCAACCTCATCATCAGGTGTTCCATCCTTCAGATAGCGACGGAGATTATCCAGGAACTGTTCCGTCCCCCGATCCGATGTGCCACTGCCGCGATTCGACATATGCGCTGTGATGAACACTTTGGGGTGTGTCCAGTAAGGATGTTCTACAGGCAATGGTTCTACTGAAAATGCATCTAACACCGCGAATTGCGGTCGATCTTGCTCGAGACCGGTTATCAACGCTGAATCGTCGATCAAACCACCACGCGCAACATTAATCAATAGTGATCCTTTTTTCATTGCGGCGATAAAGGTTGTATCAACAAGTCCGGTTGTATCCGCATTCTCAGGACACGCCAACACCACCACATCGCTTTTTGCCAGAGCGGTAGACAACTCCCCACGGCCGATGACCTCGTCTGCTGCTGGATCTGAGGCGCCCGAACGGCGCAGCGTTGTGATATGAGCGTTAAAAGCTCGCGCCCGTTGTGCGACACGACGCCCGATATGCCCGAAACCAACAATTAGCCAACAGCTACCGAAAAGTTCCCTAAACCTTCTACTTTTCCATTCGACCTCACGCTGTGCTGACAGTCGAAACTCGATATCCTGAAAATAGTGAAGTGCATGCGCCAGGGTGTATTCTGCTATTGCGATGGACTGCGCATAACTTTTGCTCAGTCGCACACCGCGTTCCGCGAGCGCGCTGTATAGGGGATTGTCAAGCCCGGCATGCCCAGTTTGGACCCAACGCAGCGTATCAAACTGCAGTAGCATCTCAACATAGTGTTTCATTTCGCCGTGAGCCAAAATATCAAAGCTGATCCATCCTACTTCAGGTTTGATGGCGTCGGGTTTAACAGTTCGACCACCTAGTGAACATCTGCCGTCAGCATGCCAGCAAATAACCCGCAAACTATCATCATGCGCTAAAGCATCGGTAAGCCGCGGCAGCGATTCCTCAAAGACAAGCAGGTCGACCATATTTAACTGATCATCCCGTTAAATGTTTCGAACCAGGTCAGCTGGTTGTCAGCAGTGAAGCGTAAGCTTTTCTCAATTTGAAACAGCTTGTTTCCGGTTCATCCTGCCAGTGCTAGGTAACCAGAATGCACACAAAACTGCGACCAAAGCTGCAGCAGAAAAGAGCAGGTAGAGCACGCCGAAAGTTCCGGTCCGATCAAACAGATCGCCGGCCACATAAACCGTTAAACCACCGATGCCCAGGGCGAGGACGAATCGGGCACCATATGCCACCGAACGCCATCTGAATGGCGTGTACTGTGCTACCAACATATTCTCTGCTGCTGCGAAAGTCACGAGAAAAGACATTGCTAACAACATCGCCAATATCAGGCGGTAGCCAGACGCGTTCGCAACCAGAATCAATGCCGGTACCAGCAACATCCAGAAGATGAGATAGATGGTCCGTGGAGAATAGCGATCTGCAAGCCAGCCACCGATAAAGCTACATACTGATGATAATGCGATGACGGTACCGGTGAGCATCCCGATTCCTGTATATGAATCCACTAAAGTGACTGTTAAACCCAGTTCGAACACCTTCGGCGCTGTGTTCATCATTCCAGCGTATACAAAACCGTTACAAGCCATGGTCACGAGCAACACCAGGAATACACGACGATAGTCGCCATGCGCAGGCGCTGGTACCGGTGTACGATCAGCGCTACGGTCCGATACCCAGCCTCGAGCCCAAGCAACCCATAGCAAGACCCCCGTCAGAATTGCTATTGCCCCAGGCAACACAAAGGCCGCTCTCCAGGAGACATAATCAATCATTAGCCCAACAAACACCGGTGCCACAGCACTGCCGAGGTGACCAAACGCACCGTTAACACCCAGGGTCAAGCCCTGCCGACGTGCGCACGCGACCAGCCAGGCAATCCCAACCGGATGGTAGATCGACGCAAAAAGCCCTATCAGGGATAGCCCAATAAACAGACGAGTCGTATTCGTCGACAGGCCGGTAAATACTGTGGAAACACCGATCCCGATAAAGAAAATTACAAGCATTCCCACCTGACTCCACCGATCACCAAACCAGCCTGCGGGCAGCGAGCCCACACCAAATAGGATAAGGCCCACGCTAGAAAGACCCAACATCTCACCATAAGACAGATCAAACACACCGGGCAAATAAAGCACGGCAGTGGCATAAAGAATAGTCAGCATATGTGTAAACACATGGCCTACATTCGAGAAAGCCATAGATATCAATAGACTGGGATCATCTCGACTAGCGTCTATATTCATAGATGCCCGGGATTACGACTTTTCATGCTGCGGGGAGATGGTCCACAGCCTCGAACAGGCGCTGCACGTCATCTGCCTCGTTGTAGAGATAGGGACTCACCCGCATCGCATCCCCACGTTTACTGACATAAACACCCATTGAGGCGAGTCTTTCCTGAAGATCTTCTGGCCATCCCTGCTGTCGACGTATACCGATGATATGCGCGACTCGGCGATGCTTAGGTGGCATCAACATACCTCGATCCAGCGCAGCGACTTCTACAAGATCTGTCAGTATCTCGACTGACCGGCTAATTCGTTCTAGTCGCCATTCAATTAATTGCTCCAGCGCGCTAATAGCCATGGCGGGCAGTATCGGATTATTGCGTTCACCCATATCAAACCGACGCGCACCAGAGGCTCCATCCATATCATCTCCCCGCATCATACCCAGTGGGGGGGTATCACTAAGCGTCCAAGTGTAATGCTCGATTGGCTGCGCTGAATGATGACGGGGTGCTGCGTATAAGAAACTAAACGCATAAGGGCACAACAGCCACTTATACCCGGATGCAATCATGAAATCAGGATCAATCTCGTTTACATCCAGTTCCATTGCACCTGCCGACTGCGTAGCATCGACAACCAGGGCAGCACCGACCTCACGGCAACGTCGACCCAGCGCAACCAGATCGATCGAACTGCCGTCAGTCCACCGACAAGGTGCAGTTGCAACGATCGCGGTGTTGCAATCTATGTGCGCAAGGATCGCGCTGGTCCAGTCCCAATCATCCGGCGTGGGAACGATAGTAAGTTTGGCGCCAACCTCCCGTGTTTTAAGGTGCCAGGCGTGGAAATTAGAAGGGAATTGGTCTTCGATGACGACTATATTCTGACCAGGGAGAACCGGCAGTGACTCAGCCGCCAGTTTTATCCCGTAGCTCGTTGAGTGAACTAATGCTATGTTGTCAGCCTCGCTCCCGATTAGCAGGCCATAGGCCGACCGGCACCGTTCAATCTCGTCTGCAGTACGATCCCTATTCAGGACATCCCATGGCTGGGCCTTTCTCATCACACTTTCTTGACCCGCACGACAAGAAATTTGCAACAGAGGTCCCTGAGAGGCACAGTTGAGATAAACAATATCCTCCGGGATGTCGAACATCGCCCTTTGATTGGACAATTGGCCTGTCATGTACTCCCCCCGTAATCCCTGGCTCGTCGCACGCTCACCGATGTCTAGAAGCGTACGCTATAAGATCCCACTGTATACCTACTTTTCAAGCGCGTGTGCATCGACTTAATCTAACCTTAAACCTGCATTGCAGAACTGATTGTATTCGCTATCCGCATGGCATAATGCACAATGAGATCTGACTCGTGACGGACTGGTTGAGTCTGATTCGGATCAGTCAGCGAAACTGGCCTGGACTCTATATCCCATGTACTTATTCTTGAGCGCGTAAATGACAGATAGCAACGCCTCTCATTTTCCACAACTATTCTCACCTTTTAGGTTAGGTCATACGGAAACACCGAACCGTATTGTCTCAACCAGCCATGGCACGAACATGGCCAGCGAAGGCGTTCCGACACCGCAGCTGATTGCCTACCATGAGGCCAAGGCACGAGGAGGTTGTGGCACGGTAATGATGTTCGGCAGCGGCGCGGCCTCACCGTTGACACCGATCATGAACAATCACGTTAACCTTTGGGATGATCGAGCTAAGAATGGACTCCGTGACGCGGCACACGCAATCAAGCAACACGGCGCACTGGCTATCAGCCAGGTCACGTCAATGGGTCGTCGAACCAATCTTCACGCTGACATCTTCGGTCGGGGCCCTTCAGCTACGTCGTGTGAACTGTCCCCGGCAATTCCTCATGTCCTGACAATCAGTGAAATAGAGCAGATCACAGCCGATTACGCTCAAGCATGTGCCACGCTCAAAGACTGTGGCTTTGATGGAGCCGATCTTGCCTTTTACGACGACCAGCTACCGGATCAGTTCTGGAGCCCTCAAACCAATCATCGACGTGACCGTTACGGTGGTGCACTGGAGAACCGACTGCGATTTTCTCTCGATGTTCTGGAAGCGATACGTAGCGCTGTAGGCCGAGAATTCATCGTTGGCGCCCGGGTATCCGGTGATGACCGACTGCCGGGTGGACTGTCACCCGATGAACTCCTGGAGATCATCCAACGACTGGATCGTACAGAACAACTCGACTATTTCACGGTGACCGGCGGTACGATCTCGACTTTTCGCTCACGCGGTTGGAACATCCCATCGGCCTACTACGGCCTGGGCACCTTCGTCAGTCTGGCTGGTCGGATCCGATCTACCGTAAACACCCCGGTAATTGTGACCGGCCGAATCGTGACCCCGGATCAGGCTGAACAGGTACTTCAGAGTGGCGCGGCTGACCTAGTCGGCATGACCCGTGCACTGATCGCTGATCCGGATCTCCCAACAAAAGCCAGGAACCAGCAGCCTGAACAAATTCGTGTGTGCATGGGCTCAAATGAAGGCTGCATTGACCGGCTGTATTTCGGACTGCCGATTGGCTGTGTACAGAACCCAGTTGTCGGCAGAGAACAATCCTGGGGAAATCTTACGCCAGCTACAAAACCTCGGCATATTGTGGTGATTGGTGGGGGGCCGGCAGGTATGGAAACTGCCCGGGTTGCAGCCTCCCGACAGCACCAGGTAACGCTTGTTGAACGTGACAATAAATTGGGCGGTGCTATACAGATTGTAGCCCGAGCAGCCGGATGGGAAAGCTACTTGCAGTGCGTCACCTGGCTTAAGAATCAGCTACAGGACCTTGAGGTCGACATTCGACTCGAGACTGATGCCACGACTAACCTAATCCGTTCACTGTCACCTGATGCGGTCGTTGTGGCGACTGGCGCAGAACCAAGAAGACCAAATCTAGCCGGTGCCAACCTGCCTCATGTTGTTACGGTTTCGGACATCCTCAGTGGTAGCGCAAGCCCATCGGGACGCTGCGTGATACTGGATGAAACCGGGTATACACCTGGTACTAAAACTGCTGATACCTTAAGTCAGTTGGGGTATGACGTTGAGATCGTGACCCGCCAGTATGCATTGGGCGAAGACATTGGCACCACTGTCAGAGCCGTCCTACTCGAACGTTTGTTGCGCACTGGTGTCATGATCACTACTTTGCACACACCCGTCGAGATCACGACTTCCGGAGTTCGCTTGATGCATGTGCTTACAGATGAAGAACGTTTTATTGAAGCAGATACCGTGGTCCTTTCTTCCAGTGGTATTGGGCGCGATGCGCTCCACCGTGAACTGGCTGAAGGAAACAACTACGAACTCCATCTAGTTGGGGATGCTTTTGCTCCGCGTCACTTGAGACATGCCATGGTGGATGGCGCCCGGACCGGACGGGCACTGTAGGGACTTATGTCCTGGCCTGATCAATCGTCGCTGTCGCAAGCGCTGTTCACCCGGGCGCAGAAGGTTCTCCCAGGTGGTATTTCAAGGCTACAAACGCTGGTTCAGCCGTTTCCGATCTATGCCATCGAGGGTCAAGGTGCAACGATAATAGATGCGGACGGTGTACCGCGCACAGATTTTATGAATAACTTTGCCTCTCTGATTCACGGACATGCACATCCAGAAATTCTCAGTTCTGTCACTGAGGCTATGCACAAAGGCACCTGCTTTTCGATGCCCACGGAGCTAGAAATTCAGCTCGCCGAATTAATTGTAGGCCGAGTCAAACGTGTCGAGAAAATCCGTTTCTGTAACAGTGGGACAGAAGCTGTGATGCTTGCCATCAAAGCAGCGCGGGCGCGGACGAACCGACCCTGCATCGCTAAGATTGAAGGTGCCTATCACGGGATGTATGACTATGCAGAAGTCAGTTTAGATTCTTCGCCAGATAATTGGGGTGACGCGCCTACTCCGTTAGCCTATACCCGCGGTACCCCTGTGAGCGTCTTAGAAGACACTA
>Ga0208881_1000567_pt1 | contig 13017 bp, 10 predicted proteins | sample Knorr_S23_td_AAI_FD_185610 | JGI IMG/M metagenome (GOLD analysis project Ga0208881, IMG submission 185610) | Marine microbial communities from Southern Atlantic Ocean transect - Knorr_S23_td_AAIW_ad_876m_LV_B (SPAdes) (version 2) | ecosystem: Environmental > Aquatic > Marine > Oceanic | place... | reverse complement strand
GTACGCCGTCTTGGCCCCGGCCAACCCCGAGGAGGTGGCCTACTTCGCCGAGAACCCTGACTCACCGCTCCACAAATTGACCGACGACGAGTGGGCCGACCTGGGCGTCGAGTCCATGAACTGGAGCCTCAGCCAGTTCATGCACGGCGAGCAGGGCGCCCTGCTGTGCACGGCCAAGATTGTCGAGACGGTGCCGTGGATCGATGCCAAGTACTACGCCGCCACCCAGGTGGTCGACGAGGCCCGGCACGTCGAGGTCTTCGCCCAGTACCTGGACCAAAAGCTGGACGGCATTAAGTACCCGGTCAACACCCACCTGGGGACGCTGCTCGACGACATCCTCCAGGACAGCCGTTGGGACATGACCTACTTGGGCATGCAGATCATGGTGGAGGGGCTAGCCCTGGCCGCCTTCGGTTTCATGCACCAGACCACCGAGGAGCCGCTGCTCAAGAAGCTGCTGCGCTACGTCATGTCCGACGAGGCCCGCCACGTGGCCTTCGGGGTGCTCAGCCTCCAGGAGGTGTACCAGGAACTCACCGTGGCCGAGTTGCGCGAACGTCAGGAGTTTGCCTTTGAAGCGGCCCTGCGAATGCGGGATCGATTCATGCGCCAGGAGGTTTGGGAGCGCATGGGGGTCGACGTCAAGGAGATGGTGCAGTTCACCCTGGCCATGCCCGACGACCTGAGGCTCTTCCAGCGACTCCTGTTCTCCAAGATCGTGCCTAATTGTAAAAAATTGGGCCTCCTGGACGCCGGCGACGGATGGCTGCGCGACCGGTTCACCGATATAGGGGTGATCGAATTCGAGAATTGGGTGGACACCGGCGAGGAGTACGCAGACCTCGACGAGGTGGCCAAGGATCGGGCGGCTACCTCAGCCTGAGTCCCCGGTCACTGGGTTCGGCCGGCCCGATCGCCTGGTAGCCGCCCGTCTGGCGGACCTCCGAGACGGTAGGTCAGCCGTCGTTCGGATCCGACCCGGCACGGGTGTGGTGGCGAATCACCTCATCAATCACGAAGCGCAGGAACTTCTCGCTAAACACCGGGTCGACCCCCGCTTCTTCAGCCAGGGCGCGCATCCGGGCGACCTGGAGGGCCTCGCGCTCCGGATCGGCAACCGGAAGACCCACCTCGGCCTTGTAGTCCCCCACCTGGCGAGTGATCTTGAAACGCTCGGCCAACAAATGCACGAGAGCCGCGTCGATGTTGTCGATGCTGGACCGGTACTCGTCTAGTACCTCATCGTGGTCGCCCATCGGCTTCGCCTCCTCTGGTTGGACAACGAACGGCAGTGGTGCCGCCCCACCGGTACGGCCAGCCAGCGTAGGACCTGGGGGGGAAGCCAGCCACGACACGGCACTAGTCTCACCGCCACCAGGCGAGCAAGCCCGAGCCTTTTCCGAGAGGGGCATCATGGAGATCCCGCTGACCGTCGCTGACCACCTGGCCCGCGCCGAACTCGTCTACGGGGACAGGATCGGCGTAGTAGACGAACCCGACCAGACCGCCCCGCCAATGCCCGACCTCACCTACCGACAGTTCGCCGAGGCGGCCCGGGGGCTGGCCGCCGGCCTGGACGGATTGGGCCTCGACCACGGGGCCCGAGTGGCCATGGTCTCCCAGAACGCGGCCCGGATGCTGGTCTTTCTGTTCGGCACCAGTGCGTTTGGGCGGGTCGGCGTACCCGTCAACTTCCGGTTGAACGCCGACGAGGTGCAGTACATCGTCGACCACTCGGGCGCCGAGGTGCTCCTGATGGACCCGGAACTGGTCGACACCCTGGGCGATGTCGCCGTCGGCCAACGCTTCCTGCTCGGCGAGGAGTCGGACGCCCTGATCGTCGATGACCCCGACCCCCGCCCCTGGACGCCCGACGAGGACGCCACGGCGACCATCAACTACACGAGCGGCACCACTGCTCGCCCGAAGGGCGTCGAGATGACCCACCGGAACCTGTGGCTAAACGCCGCCGTGTTCGGCTGGCAAACCGGGGTCAGCGACCGGGACGTGTACCTCCACACCCTGCCCATGTTCCATTGCAACGGTTGGGGCATGCCCTACGCCATGACGGCCATGGGAGGCCAACACATCGTGCTCCGCAAGGTCGACGGACCCGAGATCCTGCGTCGCATCGAGGACCACGGGGTCACCCTGCTGTGCGGGGCGCCCGCGGTAATCGCCGCGGTGCTCGATGCGGCAGCCGACTGGGACGGGGACATCCCGGGTGCGGGCACCATGCGGATCGTGGTGGCCGGTGCCCCACCCCCCACCCGGACCATCGAGCGGGTCGAGACTGAACTGGGCTGGGAGTTCATCCAGATCTACGGGCTGACCGAAACGGCGCCTCTGGTGACCATGAACCGGTGCCGAGCCGAATGGGATGACCGCACGCCAGCCGAGCGGGCCGTGCTGCTGTCCCGGGCCGGCGCCCCGGCCCTCGGGGTGACCCTCGCCACCTCTCCGGACGGGGAGCTCCTGACCCGTACCAACCACGTACTGAAGAGCTACTGGGATCAGCCTGAGGCGACCGCTGAGGCCATGGCCGACGGTTGGTTCCACACCGGCGACGGGGCGGTGATAGACGAAGAGAACTACGCCTCGATCACCGATCGTAAGAAAGACGTGATCATTTCGGGCGGCGAAAATGTCTCTTCGATCGAAGTGGAGGACGTGCTGTTCTCCCACCCATCGGTGGCCGAGGTGGCGGTCATCGGGGTGCCCGACGACAAGTGGGGGGAGACCATCAAGGCCCTTGTTGTGCTGGCCCAAGGCGAGACCGTTGAGGAACAAGCCCTCATCGATCACTGTCGGGACCAGTTAGCCCACTTCAAGTGCCCCACGTCGGTCGAGTTCAGGGACGAACTGGCCCGCACCGCTACAGGAAAACTGCAGAAATTCAAGCTTCGCTCCCCCTACTGGGAGGGCATGGACCGCCAGGTCAACTGAGAACCGACCCAGGTAGGCCTCTACTGGCCGAAACGGTCACGGTTTTCCGACCAAGTTGCTGATCAAGGCTCGTTCACCTAGCGTTTGAGGACCGAAATCAGCGCGGGCGGTTCGCTGTGCGCGCTGTCCAGACATACCGGAGGGGATTTACATATGACCAGCAAGCTCTTGAAGCTTTTCGCCATGGTGCTCGCCATCGGCGTCGTAGCCGCAGCGTGTGGCAGCGACGACGCGGAAGAGACCGTAGCGACCACCGCCGCACCGGCGACCACGGCCCAGGTCGAGGTTGTCGCTAGTGGCAGCCTGCTCGACACCGTCCAGGCCAGAGGCACCCTGAACTGCGGCGTAAGCGGCAGCGCAGTGGCGTTCTCGGATACACAGCCTGACGGCTCGATCACCGGCTTCGACGCCGACTACTGCCGTGCAGTGGCCGCCGCCGTGCTGGGCGACGCCAGCGCCGTCAGCTTCACGGCCCTGACCGCCTCAGAGCGGTTCACCGCCGTGCAGACCGGTGACGTCGACGTGCTGATGCGCAACACCACCTGGACGCAGAGCCGTGATAGTTCGGTGGGCATGGACTTCGGTCCCACCACCTACTACGACGGCCAGCAGTTGATGGCCCGAGCCAGTGATGGCTTCACGGGTTCCAGCCAGGTTGCCGACATCGACGGCTCCGTGGTGTGCACCAACGTGGGAACGACCACAGAGAAGAACATCGCCGAGGCCGCCCTGCTGGCCGGTGCCGACATCACGCTGCTCGGCTTCGAGACGAGCGACGAGGTGTACGAGACATACATCTCAGGTGGCTGTGACGTCACCACCACCGACGGTTCGGCGCTCGTGGGCCGCAAGGTCAGGATGCAGCCTGCCGATCAGGAGTGGGTGATCTTCCCGGCCACCCCGATCTCCAAGGAGCCGCTCGGCCCGACCTACGGCCAGAACGACTCGGCCTGGGCCGATGCCGTCAACTGGACCGTGTACGCCACAATCATCATGGACGAGTACGGCATCAACTCAGCCAACGTCGACGCCAAGTGCGCCGGGGCCGAGGCCGAGGTCGCACGCCTGTGCGGCGGCGACGGTGAGCTCCAGACCGGCATGGGTCTGGCCGCTGACGCCTTCTACCAGGTGATCAAGCAGGTTGGTAACTACAGCGACATCTACAACAGCAACCTGAACCCGGTCGGTCTGTACCGGGAAGGTTCGGCAAACGCAGGTTGGTTGGACGGGGGCCTTATCTACTCCCCGCCGGCCCGCTAAGAGAGCGAACGAATTAATCGATGATCCCTGGGTCCAGGAGCATCAGCTCCTGGGCCCGGGGATCGTTCGCGTTACAGGCCGCTCCGGCCCGCGGGTACTGTCCCCCTTGTGAGATCTCTTCCTGAGACTTCTTCCTGACAACCCACGTCGTGATCTGAACCACAGTCGACGATGACCGCTCCCACCACCCAAGAGCAGGTTTCCCATCGGGTGCCCCTGTGGCGCGACGTCATAGTCGTCAAGTGGGTGACGCAGGTCTTCCTGCTGGCCGCGACGGTCGGTGCCATGTGGTTCCTGGCCACACAGGCCGGAGACAACCTTAAAGCGCACAACATCCCCACCGATTTCGGCTTCCTCGAGGAACCGGTGATGATCCAACTCAGCGAGGGCATCGACACCCACCCCGACACCGGTGCACGTGCCCTCTGGGTCGGCATGGTCAACACCCTCCGCATGGCTACCGTCGGAATTTTGTTCGCCACGATCCTGGGGATGGTCGTCGGCCTGGCCCGCCTGTCCGACAACTGGCTGGTTCGCCGGATTGGCACCATATGGGTCGAGACTCTGCGCAACGTCCCGCTGCTGGTTCAGATGATCTTCGCTTTCTCGGTCCTGACCACGCTGCCCCGGGTCGGACTCGGAACCGGCCCCATCAACGGCTGGCTCCATATCTCCAACAAGGGCATCTCGATGCCCCGCGTCTTTATCGCCGACGGCTTCTACCAGTGGGCCGTCGTCGTGCTCATCGGCGCAGTAGCCGCTCGCTACGTCCGGCGTCATCGCCGACGGATCCACGAAGAGACCGGCGCCAACACCTCGCCGACCCTGTGGGCGCTTGGAACCGTCTCCCTGTTCGGACTTGTCGGCCTGTTCATCCACCCGGCATTCTCCTGGCTGGGTTCTGTCTTCGGGGCCATCGCCGACCTACTCGACTCACTTCCCAACGCCGCCCCACAAGTCCTGTTCAGTGCCGCTGCCGTGGGCGGTGCCACCGTGTGGATCCGCCGATTCCTGTCGGCCCGCCGCAGCGCCCTTGGCCATCTGTCGCTCACCGACGACGACTGGTTCCGGATGGCTTTCGTCGCCCTGGTCTCCCTGGCCGTCGTCTTCCTGGTGGTCCGCTGGACCGGCCTGTCGGCGTGGACCCTCAACAGCAGCCGCGACCTTTTCGAGGTCATAGCGGACAAGTTCAAGGTCGACGGTGCGGCCCGCCCATTCGACGCCATGCGCCCCGACATCGTCCAGAAGGGCAAGTTCCCGAACTACGGGACGAACGGCTTGACCATGTCGATCGGCTTCGCCGCATGCTTCTTCGCCGTCGTGTTCTACACCTCCGCCTTCATCGGCGAGAACATCCGAGGCGGCATCCTGGCCGTGCCCAAGGGCCAGTCCGAGGCGGCCAACGCCGTCGGCCTCAAGCGCCGCCATGTCCTCCGCCACGTGGTGCTCCCGCAGGCCTTCAGGATCATCCTGCCGCCGACCGGCAACCAGTACCTGAACCTCACCAAGAACACCTCGCTGGCCGTCGCTGTCGGCTACAGCGACGTGTTCCAGACGGGCACCACGGTGTTCAACCAGACCGGCCGGACCCTGCCCGTGTTCGCCATCTGGGGGCTTTTCTACCTGAGTACTTCGCTGACCATCTCGGTGGTCGTGAACTGGTTCAACGTCCGGCTCAAACTGGTGGAACGGTAGATGTCGGAGCTTTCGAGTTTTGTGGCGACGGCGAACGTGCCGATCGCCGAGCCACCTGAGACCCCGAAGCTGCCACCGCGCGAGTGGGTGAAGGCGAACCTCTTCTCGAGCCGGTTCAACTCCGCACTGACCGTCGTCACCACGATCATCCTGCTGGTCATGTCCCGGGGCTTCCTGGGGTTCCTCTTCAACCCGGAGCGTCAGTGGCATGCCACGGCCACCAACCTGAGACTGCTCATGACTCATGGCTACCCCGAGGAGCAGTACCTCCGAATCTGGGTGTCCTTCGCCGTCATCCTCACTCTCACCGGCATGTCTATGGCCGTCTGGCGGGCCGGCTCGGCGATGCCGGCGACAGAACTCGGACGCAAGCTCCTGACCACCGGCGCCACCCTCGCCCTCCTCGTCTTCCTCGCCCCGTTCAGTGCCCGGGCCACAGTCCAGTGGCTGATCGCCGCACTGGTCGTAGTCGCCATCGGGGAGACCTTCCGCCGCGCCGGCGGCGAAGGGGAGACCGAACGGACGGTCAGCACGCTGACCCTGCTGGTGGTCGCTCTGACCGGCCTGGTGGTCTCGTTGTGGGTGATTCCGTACGGCCGCCACACCTACATCGCGGACCGGACCCCCAAGATGTTGGCCGAACCGGGCACGGTGGCGCTGTCCACCAAGTTGCCGTGGACACTCATGCTGATCGTCGCCGTGGCGGCATACTTCGCCGGCATCTTCCTCCGGGACCGGCTGTCGGTAAATCCGCTCCGCGTCACCCTTGCGGTGTTCTGGCTCCTAGCACCGTTCGCTCTGGTCTTCCTGGTGTTGCGCGACCCAGCCTTCGACCTGGGCCACGTGATCGGGACCGACATCCCGATCTTCCTCGCCTACGCAGTGCTCGGAGGTGCCCTGCTGCTCTGGCTCACCCGACCATCCACCGGCGAGATCGGCCGGATCGTCGCCGCAGTGATCCTGGTGGCCGGGTTCGCCATGTTCCTGACACCGATGCGGATGATCGTGCGCCTCGACATGCTCATGCTGGCCGCCTTCGCCCTGGCTGCCCCCACGTTCGCCGGCGGACCCCAGGCCCGAAAGCGCTACACCGTCGGCTGGTTGGGCGTACTCGGCGTGACGTCGTGGCTGATCACGGCGGTCAACACCCCGTCCACGGTCGACGTGCCCCGCGACTTCCCCTTCGGCGGCTTCTCGCTGACCCTTATGGTGGCGGCCTTCACCATCTTGATTTCGTTCCCCCTGGGCGTGGCCCTGGCCCTGGCCCGCACGTCGACCATGCCGATCTTCCGGCTACTGGCAACCGGGTTCATCGAGGTCGTGCGGGGGATCCCACTGATCACAGTCCTGTTCTTCTTCAGCGTGGTGGTGCCGCTGTTCCTCCCCGACGGCATGGAGATAACAGAGATCGCCGCCGTGGTCGTCGGCTATATCCTGTTCTCGGCGGCCTACCTGGCCGAAAACGTCCGGGGTGGCCTCCAGTCGGTGATGCGGGGCCAACACGAAGCAGCCGAAGCCGTAGGCATGACCGCGTCCCAAAAGACGGTGTTCATCGTGCTCCCCCAGGCCCTACGGGTCTCGATCCCGCCGTTGGTGGGACACTGCATAGGGGTGTTCAAGGAGACCTCGCTGATGGCCATCATCGGCCTGTTCGACATTCTCTACATCGCCCGTAACGTGATACCGAACCAGTTTGAGTTCCTGGGCACCACCAAGGAGAACGTCCTCTTCGTGTCCCTGATCTACTGGATCTTCGCCTACCAGATGTCCAAGGCCAGCCAGCGCCTCGAACGGCGCACCGGACTGGGTGAGCGCTAGCGGTCTATCTTGAGACCTACGAGGTGATGTCATGACAGATGCAACAGCAACCGAGCCCGTCGGCGGCCAGACCAAGGACCTGTCCGGCGCCCGCGACATGATCGTCTGTGAGGGTGTCTCCAAGTGGTTCGGCGATTTCCAGGCCCTTGACGGTGTGACGGCCACTGTCAGGGAACAGGAGGTCGTGGTGGTCCTCGGCCCCTCGGGCGGTGGCAAGTCAACCTGGATCCGGTGCATCAACCGACTCGAACAGCACCAGGAGGGTCGGATCGTCGTGGATGGCGTGGAGTTGACCAACGACATGCGGAACATCGAGAAGGTCCGCTCCGAGGTGGGGATGGTCTTCCAGATGTTCAACCTGTTCCCGCACCTCCGGGTGATCGACAACGTCAGCCTGGCCCCCATCTGGGTCCGCAAGAAGCCCCGCGCCGAGGCGGAGGAGCAGGCCATGGCCCTCCTGGAGCGGGTCGGCATCCCCGAACAGGCACACAAGTACCCCGGTCAACTCTCCGGCGGCCAGCAGCAGCGGGTGGCCATCGCCCGGGCGCTGGCCATGGAGCCCCGAGTCATGCTGTTCGACGAGCCCACCTCGGCTCTCGACCCGGAGATGATCAAGGAGGTCCTCGACGTGATGAGGAACCTGGCCCACTCGGGGATGACCATGATGGTGGTCACCCATGAGATGGGCTTCGCCAAGGAGGTGGCCGACCAGGTCATGTTCATGGAGGGCGGTCAGATCGTGGAGACCGGAACCCCGGAGCACTTCTTCACCAACCCGACCGAAGAACGAACCAAGCTGTTCCTGTCCCAGATCCTCGCCTGAGAGCCGACCAGCCGGCGGTCCGTGCCCCGGACCGGGTCAACCCCGGTTAGTCGTCGCGCAGAAGTTCGATCAACGACGACGTGTCCCAGCGGCCGTGGCCCCGGGCCTGTAGTTGGCCGTAGTACTGGTCGACCAGGGCGGTCACCGGCAGGCTGGCTCCTAGACGTCGAGCCTCCTCGAACACGATCCCGAAGTCCTTGCGCATCCAGTCGATGGCGAACCCGTGGTCGAAGTGGCGGTCCAGCATGGTGTCCGACCGGTTGGACAGATACCACGAGGCCGAAGCCCCCTGGCTGATCGCCTCCATCACCTTCGAGGCGTCAAGGCCGGCCCGCCGGCCGAAGTCCAAGGCCTCGGAGAGCCCCTGGACCAGGCCGCCTATGCAGATCTGGTTCACCATCTTGGTCAACTGCCCGTGGCCCACCGGGCCGACCAGGACGATGACCCTGGCGTAGGCGTCGATGACCGGTTCCACACCGGCGAATACTTCGTGGTCGCCGCCGCACATCACGCTGAGTTGACCGTTCTCGGCCCCAGCCTGGCCTCCCGAGATCGGGCCGTCCACGAAGCCAATTTCTCTCTCGGCGGTCACCTCACCCAGTTCGCGGGCCAACTGCGCCGACGCTGTGGTGTGATCGATCAGCGTCGCGCCGGGAGCCATGCCAACTAGCACACCGTCGTTGCCGTAGACCACAGACCGGACGTCGTCGTCGTTTCCCACACAAAGCATCACCGCATCGGCCCCAGCGGCCGCCTCAGCCGGGGTGGCGGCCATCGTGCCGCCATGTTCGGCCACCCAGGCCTCGGCCCGAGCGGTGGTCCGGTTGTAGACGGTGGTCGGATGGCCGGCCGCCTGAAGGTGACCGGCCATGGGGTAGCCCATGACCCCCAGTCCTACGAAAGCACATGACGCCATGTCTTCTTCCTCCATTCCCTTTCCTGGGGTCGCGGTCACCCTGGATATCTCAGCGCGGCCATGGCGCCGAACAACTCGACCGGCGACAGGTCCCCACCGTCGATCTCACGGTAGACAGCTCGCACGTTTACCGCGATGCGTTCCCACTCCCCCCACTCGCCGAACCGGCCGAGATCCAGGTCGGCCACCGCTTCGGCGGCGGTGAGGCCCGCCGCATGGCACTCCCGACTGGCCTCCTCGACGAACACCAGATAGTCCCGTACGTCGCGAACCCCTGAGGCGTCGGTCAGCGGCCCGTGGCCGGGGACCACCACCCCGCAGCCCAGTGCGAGGATCCGGTCGCAGGCGGCCACCCAGTTGGCCACCGGGCCCTCCCAGATGATCGGGGTGCCGCCGATGAAGAGGATGTCGCCGCAGAACACGGTCGACGCGTCCGGGAGGTGCACGATCAGGTCCCCGGCCGTGTGGGCCGGTCCGACCTCGATCAGCTCCACCGGTCGGCCACCCACCTCTAGGCGTAGCTCGCCGGCGAACGTCTCGTCGGGTTCGGGCACTTCGATGCCGGCAAAGTCGAACGCCCCGAAGGCCTCCTGCACGTAACGGTTGGTGACCTCGCCCAGATCGCTGTTCACCAGAGCGGTAAGCAGAGACGGGGGCACGGCCGACATTTCGGCCGCCGCCGCCTCGGTGGTCACGATCCGTTGTCCCGGGCCGGCCACCAGCTGGTTGCCGTAGCAGTGGTCGCCGTTGGCGTGGGTGTTGACCACCGTCCCGATCGGGCAGGATGCCGTCACCGAGGTCATGGCGTCGAGCATCTCCGAGGTGAGGTGCAGGTCGAAAAGGGTGTCGACCAGGAGGGAGGCGCCGTGGCCGACCAGCAGCCCGGCGTTGCTCCACCCCCAGCCGCCGTCCGGCTGCAGGTAGGCGTGGACCCCGTCGGCCACCTCGACCAGGCCCTTCTCGTAGTCCATCGCCTCCCCCTCACCGGTCCGGTCCGGTGCCGGATGACCCTAGGCTTGTCCGACCGCGGGTCGCGCATCCCGGCTGGGCCGCCAGGCCCCCCCGGTGGCAGGCTGGCCACGACCGAGAGAGAAACGGGAGATCTGACCATGGGCAACCTCTGTGACGGCCGGGTGGCCATCGTCACCGGCGCTGGAAGGGGCATCGGACGGGAACACGCCCTGATGCTGGCCAGCCAAGGAGCCAAGGTCGTCGTCAACGACCTGGGCGGTGACGTGGACGGCGCCGGCGGGGACCTCAGCCCGGCCCAGGAGGTGGTGGCCGAGATCGAGGCCATGGGAGGTCAGGCCTTGGTCAACGGAGCCAATGTCGCCGACTTCACGGCAGCCGGCGAGATGGTCCAACAGGCCATCGACGCCTGGGGACGCCTCGACATCCTGGTCAACAACGCGGGAATCCTGCGCGACCGCATGGTCTTCTCGATGGCCGAGGAGGACTTTGACGCCGTGGTGAACGTGCACCTCAAGGGCACCTTCTCCACCACCCACCACGCCTCGGTCTTTTGGCGGGAGACGGTCAAGGCGGGCGGCGAGACGTTCGGTCGGATAGTCAATACCTCTTCGCCCTCGGGCATCTACGGCAACGTCGGACAGTCAAACTATGGAGCGGCCAAGGCAGGCATCGCCGCCTTCACGGTCATCACCGCCATGGAACTGGTCAAGTACGGGGTGACGGTCAACTGCCTGGCCCCGGCGGCCTACACCCGGATGACCGCCGAGCTGCCAGGCTTCAACAACCTCGACGACGAGGGCCAGGAGGACATGGGCCCCCGGTGGATCTCGGTTATCACCGCCTGGTTGTGCAGTGAGGCCGCCCAGAACGTCACCGGCCGGGTGTTCGACGTGGTCGGCAACCGGGTCGGTATCGCCGAACAGTGGCACCTCGGACCGACCGCCACCCAGCCCGAGGACCCGGCCGATTTGACAGACATCGTGGCCGGCCTGATGGCCGAGGCACAGCTCAACCCGGACATGGGCGGCATGCCGACCGAAGGGCCGGGGCGACCGCCGAGCAACATCTAGGGGCGACCGGCGGGAGGAACAACATGGCTATCGACTTCACGCTCACCCCCGAGTTGGAACAGTTACGCGACAGGGTTCGGACCTTCGTCACCGAGGTCATCAAGCCAGCCGAGGCCCGCATCGAGGGCCGCAACGGCGACACCCCACTGGAGGGCGGCGACCGACTGACCGAGTTGATCAGCCTACGGAAGCAGGCCCACGCCGAGGGCCTGTGGCTGCCCCACATGCCCGAAGAGTGGGGCGGTATGGGGTTGGGACACGTGTCGATGGCCATGGTCCAGGCCGAGGCGGCCAAATCCACCTACGGCCCGTGGGTGCTGAACTGTCAAGCCCCCGACGAGGGCAACATGCACACCCTCCTCCACTGGGCCACCGACGAGCAGAAGGAGTCCTACCTCCGGCCTCTCTGTGACGGCCGGGTGTGGTCATGCTTCGCCATGACCGAGCCGGAGGTGGCCGGATCCGACCCGACACTCATCCAGACCCGGGCATACCAGGACGGCGATGAGTGGGTGATCAACGGACACAAGTGGTTCATCTCCAACGCCCACCGGGCCAACTTCGCCATCCTCATCGCCCGCACCGAGGATGATCCGGAACTCCCCCAGGCGGCGAACACGGCCTTCATCGTGGATCTGCCGTCCGACGGTTGGACCGAGGTCCGCCAGATCGAAACCATGCACGGCTCCACCGGTCACTCGGAGATTCTCATCGAGGATCTCCGGCTCCATGACTCGCAAATGCTGGGCGGCCGTGGCCAGGGCCACCTGCTCGGCCAGTACCGGCTGGGGCCGGCCCGTCTGGCCCACTGCATGCGCTGGATCGCCCAAGCCGAGATCGCCTTGGACATGACGGTGGATCGGGCCCTGGAGCGGTACAGCCACGGCTCGGTCCTGGCCGAGAAGCAGGGCATCCAGTGGATGATCGCCGACTCGGCCATGGAGCTTTACCAGTCCAAGCTGATGGTGCTCCACGCGGCGTCCAAGATCGACCGGGGCGACGACTTCAAGTCGGAGGTCTCCATGGCTAAGCACTTTGTGGCCAATAGCCTCAACCGGATCGTCGACCGGGCCATCCAGGTCCACGGGGCCCTCGGCTATTCGACCGATACGCCATTGGCCCACATGTTCCAGCACGCCCGATGGGCCCGATTCGCCGACGGAGCCGACGAGATCCACCAGATGCGGATTGCCCAGCGGACCATCGCCGCCTACAAGGACCACGGGTCGACGGCCTCGGCCACCGGTGACCTGCCCATCTGACTAGCCCAAGGAGAGCGGGGCTACCGTGGCCCCCGCCTCGGAACCAAGGAGTACACCATGCGTGACGTCGTGATCGTCGAAGCGGTACGAACCCCGGTCGGCCGGCGGGGAGGCGGGCTATCCACATCCCATTCGGTCGACGTGCTGGGCACGGTCCAGAAGGCCCTGTTCGACCGCACCGGAGTTGACCCGGGCGAGATCGGCCAAGTCGTTGGGGGCTGTGTCGGCCAGGTCGGCATGCAGACCATGAAC
>Ga0208881_1000565_pt1 | contig 13026 bp, 9 predicted proteins | sample Knorr_S23_td_AAI_FD_185610 | JGI IMG/M metagenome (GOLD analysis project Ga0208881, IMG submission 185610) | Marine microbial communities from Southern Atlantic Ocean transect - Knorr_S23_td_AAIW_ad_876m_LV_B (SPAdes) (version 2) | ecosystem: Environmental > Aquatic > Marine > Oceanic | place... | reverse complement strand
TCAATGGAACTGATCCGGATCCGGGACAGTCCCGGAAGAGTGTTGAGAAAATCAACTACGTCCACTAAAGTCCGTTTTCCAGTTTTATATGTTCCAACGTTGACTCCGGTAATTACAATTTCCCGTATGCCCTCTTGAACTAGCATCCTGGCTTCTTCCTGCAAATTCGAGAATTCTCGGTAACGGGATCGACCTCTTGCAAAAGGTATGATGCAGAATGCACACATGAAATCGCAGCCGTCTTGTATTTTTAGCGAAGTACGAGTGCTTTGATGAGAGGTTGTGGTACCAGAGAATTGAAGCGTTGAGTTAGCGGGGACCACGTCACGTTCAATTGTTTTAGTTTGTTTTCGCAGTTTTTGGGTAGATAAAGCTGAGCTGTGAGGAATTACAGCAGTAGTGAAAGTCGTTTTGTTTATTTTGGGCCGGACGATTAAAACTGTGTTTTGGGAATCGATTTGAGCCAAATAATCTGTTATCCGCATTTTTTCTTCACTGCCGATTACCAGACTAACCCCTTCAATTTTTGCGATGGCTTCCGGATCAATTTGCGCATAACAGCCGACAACGGCGATAATCGCCTCCGGATTTTGACGGTGAAGTTTACGAATTATTTGACGGTTTTTGGCATCACTGTGCTCTGTAACCGTGCAGGTATTTAGTACGTAAACCTCTGCCCGAGCGTAGTCAGGAACCACAGCATAACCCTGCTGCTCAAAGCTGCGGGCTAATACTCCTGTTTCGGACTGATTTAAGCGGCATCCAAGCGTATGAAAAGATACCCGTTTTTTTGCTGGTTCCTGACCTTCGTTTAATTCGTCTGCAGTGAAAGTTTCAGAATCAGGTGGTAGAGCCGTTTCAGATAATAGAGACATTTGGCGGGTTAAAAGTGGACTGGGGAATATCTTCCTGTTAGTATAATCATAATATTTGTCGAACTCAAAATCAAAGGATTTTTGTGTTTAGATGCCCTTACTCTCTCATAACGAGGCGAAATTTTAAAGAATGATAGAATTTAACACGCACCCGGACAAGTATCAACACTGGACTATAGATTTTGACTGTCCTATTGCAACATTAAAGTTGAAAGTTAACGAAGATGGAGGGCTGCATTCCGGATACAAATTAAAACTTAACTCTTATGACTTGGGTGTGGATATCGAACTGCATGATGCAGTGCAGCGTTTACGCTTCGAACATCCGGAAATAAAAGCTGTTGTTCTTACTTCAGCAATGGATAAAGTTTTTTGTGCAGGAGCAAATATAAAAATGCTCGCTCTTTCTACTCATGCACATAAAGTGAATTTTTGTAAATTTACAAACGAAACCAGAAACTCAATTGAGGACGCAAGCCGGTTTTCAGGACAAACATATATCACTGCCATCAACGGAACTGCTGCCGGAGGAGGATACGAATTAGCACTGGCGAGTGAATATATCATGCTGGTTGATGACGGATCCAGTACTGTCTCTTTACCGGAAGTTCCACTTTTAGCTGTACTTCCAGGGACTGGTGGTTTGACCAGGATTGTCGATAAACGCAAAGTACGCCGCGATCATGCCGACTATTTTTGCACCGTCACAGAGGGAATACGCGGCAAACGAGCAGAAAACTGGAAATTGATAGACGAACTTGTACCCCGCTCCAAATTTGAGCAAAAAGTAGAGGAACGTGCCATTGAGTTTGCAAACAAATCATCACGTCCAACTGACGCAAAAGGCATTGCTCTCAATCCGCTAAACCGCAAAATTGAAGAAAATAGAATTACTTATGATCATGTGAGTGTCGAATACGAGCGGCAATCCGGAATCGTAAATCTCACGATTCACGCTCCCGATGGAGATTTGCCGACTGATTTGGAAAGCATTCATGCAGCCGGGGCAAACTACTGGCCTTTAGCAATGGCACGTGAACTCGACGATGCAATTATGCATTTATCTTTTAACGAATTGGAACTAGGCACCTGGGTTTTGCGTACACAAGGCGAAGCAGACCAAATCACTATTATCGATCAAACTTTGATCCGACATCAAGAGCATTGGCTGGTACGTGAAATAATTTTGAATATCAAACGGGTTTTCAAACGTCTTGATCTGGCATCACGCAGTCTTGTCACCCTGATTGAACCTGGAAGTTGTTTTGCGGGCACTTTGCTCGAATTGGTATTTGCCGCAGACCGGAGTTACATGCTGGACGGTACTTTTGAAGGAGGCAATGAAGTGCCGGCTATGCTTCGTTCAACTGAAATGAATTTTGGTCCATTGCCAATGTGCAACGAATTGACACGTTTGCAGACCCGTTTTCTTAATGATCCGGAAAATGTGGAAAATGTCCGGGCAGAAATCGGCAAGGATCTGGATGCAGTTTTTGCAGATGAGTTGGGTCTGGTGACTTTTATTCCTGATGACATTGACTGGGAAGATGAAGTGCGGATTGCAATTGAAGAACGCGCCAGTTTTTCACCGGATGCACTCACCGGAATGGAAGCATCTTTGCGTTTTGCTGGTCCGGAAACTTTAGAAACGAAAATTTTCGGTCGGTTGACTGCGTGGCAGAACTGGATTTTTCAGCGTCCAAACGCAGTTGGCGAGCAGGGCGCGCTTAAACTCTATGGTACCGGGAAACAGGCCGGTTTCGATAAAAAACGGGTTTGATAATAGGACATTCTATATTTCATCTCGACCGAAGGGGTAGACCTGATAAAGTGCTGATATCTTATAGTATCCCCCACATACATTAGGGATGAAACGATATAACTCGTGACTGTTGAATTCTCTTACAGGATAACAAAAAACACAAAGGTTTCTATGAAAATAAATTACAGCGAAAAAATTCCAAACAATGTCAACTTAAGCAGTGACCGACGTCTACAACGGGCACTGGAACGCTGGCAGCCTGGATATTTGAAATGGTGGGATGAACTTGGTCCAGAAAAAAGTACTGGCCTCGAAGTCTATCTCAGAACTGCAGTCAGTGTAGAAAAGGAAGGCTGGGCGCATTTCGATTATGTAAAAATGCCGGAATATCGCTGGGGCATTTTCCTCACGCCTTCTGATTCTGATCGGACCATAAATTTCGGAATTCACAAAGGACAGCCGGTCTGGCAGGAAGTCCCGGGCGAATACCGTTCCGAATTGCGTCGGCTGATTGTTACTCAGGGTGATACGGAACCTGCCTCTGTAGAACAGCAAAGACTCTTGGGAAAAACATGTCCTTCACTTTATGATTTGCGTAATTTGTTCCAAGTCAATGTTGAGGAAGGCAGACATTTGTGGGCCATGGTGTATCTGTTACAGGGCTATTTTGGGCGTGATGGACGTGAAGAAGCAGAAGCCATGCTGGAGCGGCATTCAGGAGATCCGGACAAGCCCCGGATTCTGGAAGCCTTCAACGAAGAAACTCCGGACTGGCTTTCATATTTCATGTTCACATATTTTACCGATCGCGATGGTAATTTCCAACTGGGTTCGCTGGCCGAATCCGGATTTGATCCATTGTCCCGTACTTGTCGTTTTATGCTGACAGAGGAGGCGCATCACATGTTTGTCGGAGAAACCGGCGTAGGGCGTATTGTTCAAAGAGCCTGTGATTTGATGAAAGATCACAAAACCGAAAATACCGGTGCAACTGACGGAGTGCGACAGTACGGTGGTATTGATTTGGAAACCATACAGAAATATCTTAATTTTCATTTTAGTGTTTCTACCGATTTATTTGGCCAGGAACTCTCCACAAACGCGGCTACCTATTACAATACCGGTATCAAAGGACGTTTCGGAGAAACAAAAATTAATGATGACCATTTGCTTCACGATTCAAGTTATTCCATTTTGGAACTGAATAGTGAAAAAATTGTCAATACAGAGGTGCCTGCTCTAAATGCGGTCAACGAGCGCTTGCGTGATGACTACATCAAAGACTGTGATTTGGGCGTACGACGCTGGAACAAGATTATTGAGGATGCAGGTATTGATTTTCGCTTGAAACTGCCGCACCGCGCATTTCATCGTGGTATTGGACAATTTTCAGAAATTCAAACTGATCCGGAAGGTGAAATCATCACACAATCCGAGTGGGATCGTCGCCATAGCGAATGGATGCCCTCACAACAAGACCAGGCCTATGTCCAATCCTTAATGCAGCCGGTTACAGAACCGGGAAAAATCGCCGGCTGGATTGCTCCTCCCAGAGGAAAAATCAATCGCCATCCTTTTGAATATGAGTTTGTGCGTTTCAATTGATTTTATCGGCTCGCAAATATTACCACGGATCAACGCGGATAAAACTGAGTTGTTCTTTTATTTGAGCCGCTAAGAGTTCGAAGGAAGATAATGTCCTTAGTGTTTGTTAGCGTTTTTAGCGGCTAAAATAAACCAGTTCAAATCTGTGTAAATCTGTGGCTTGAAACAAAAGAGATAAAATGCAAAAAAATACTGTTTCCATCGACACATCAGTTATTCCGGCAAAAATCGAATTTGCTCCGGAATTCAATGTGGCGGTTTCGTTCATCGACCGTCATTTGCAGGAAGGCCGGAAAGATAAAGTCATCATCCGTGAAACCGGAGGTGAAGAAATCACATACGGACAATTAGCAGAAAGAGTAAATCAGTCCGGAAATGTACTTAAAAATCTTGGACTGAATTCAGGAGACCGGCTGTTGATGATGGTAAAGGACTCCGCGGAGTTTTTCTATTTGTTTTGGGGTGCAATCAAAGCAGGTATAATTCCGGTTCCGCTCAATACGCTTTTGCGGGCCAAAGATTATGCTTTCATGATTGAGGATTCCGGATGCGCTGCAGTTATCTATTCTCCAGAATTCCGGATTGAAGTCGAACCGGCCTTGGAACTGCTTTCAGCAATTCCGGAAATTATTTTGCTCACCGAAGGCGAATCCGAATGTTTTCTGGATCAAACGCAGTCCGCTGACTCAAAACTCGAAGCCGCTCCGGCGAACGCAACCGATGACTGTTTCTGGCTCTACTCTTCCGGAACCACCGGAAGGCCAAAAGGCGCGGTTCACAGTCACCGTGACATGGTTGTCACCAGTCAACATTACGGCAAAGACACACTCGGAGTACGTGAAGACGATATTTGTTTTTCTGCCGCAAAACTCTTTTTTGCTTATGGTTTGGGAAACGGTATGACCTTCCCTTTGTGGTCCGGAGCAAGCTGTGTTTTGTTCCCAGCACGCCCCACTCCGGAAAGCACTTTTGATGTGATTGAACGTTTCAAACCGACACTTTATTTTGGCGTTCCTACACTTTACGCCGCACAATTGCAGGCTCTTGAATCATCCGAAAGCGAAACTTCCATAAGTCCGAATCTTTCCTCACTGCGTATGTCAGTTTCAGCCGGAGAAGCCTTGCCGGCAAACATTTTCCGTCGCTGGAAAGAGCAAACCGGAACAGTGATTTTGGACGGCATCGGTTCCACAGAAGCACTGCACATTTTTATTTCCAACCGTGCAGACGACATAAAAGCCGGAAGCAGTGGACGCATGGTTCCGGGATATGCTGCTAAAATTGTTGATGAGACCGGTAATGAAGTTCAACAGGGAGAGGAGGGGCGTTTATTGATTCAGGGTGATTCTACCTGTAAATATTATTGGAACAATTCGGAAAAGACGACGGCAACAATTGTGGACGGCTGGCTCAATACCGGAGATACCTATCATCAGGACGATGACGGTTATTTCATCTACGGCGGACGCAGTGACGATATGATGAAAGTCGGTGGAATATGGTGTTCACCATTTGAAATTGAAGCTAAACTGGTGGAACATCCAAAAGTACTTGAAGCCGCTGTTGTTGGCCGGAAAGACGAGTCCGGATTGATCAAACCTGAGGCACATGTGGTACTCAAAGATCTAACGGATGCTTCTGAAGAAACGTCCGGAGAACTGCTGCAGCACTGTAAAACAGGACTCGCGCCTTACAAATATCCGCGCTGGTTTCAATTCCCTCAGGACTTGCCCAAAACAGCCACCGGTAAAATCCAACGTTTCAAACTTCGCTCGAACTAACCCAGAATAGTATGCAAGTTGCTGCCGCATTATTTTGCCGCAGAAATGTTCTTGGTTTTTCAGCATTGAAATTGACCATGCATTCCAAAAGAAAACTCAGAAAACCCCAAAAAAGGAAATTAAATTAGCAGAACGTAGAAAGCAGGAATTTATTAAAAGGAAATGAATATGAGTGATTTAAAAAAATACATCAGCAACAGGCAACAACTTGATCCTGAATTCTCAGAAAACTATGAAGGAGGGTATCAAGCCTTTAAGATTGGTGCTTTACTCAAACAAGCTAACTATTTGGTGGCATATTTAGGTGTCCATATAGGTGTCTATAAGCCGTATAATTGGCTATAAATTGGTATAACTGAATAACAATTGATTTTTCCATAAAGTACTGTTATTTTATAGACAGTATCAATTAACATAAGTAGATATTAACCAGTAATACTGGGGGACATAGAACTCATAACCCGAACTGCCAGAGTTCAAGCACTTACTGAACTGCAAAGGTCTGCTTAATAACTGAAATATTTTTCTTGATACTTTTTGGTTTCTTATATATTATCTCCAAGAATTATTCCTGAAATCATGATTTTTTAACCAAAACAGCAAACCATAAAATAAAATCATGAATAATCTAACAGCCACACAAGATTTTCAAATCCCTAAAAAAATGAAAGCCTGGGTTCTCGGAGACCCTGATGAGGTGATTCTTACCGAAAAGCCAGTCCCAGAACCCGGCAGTGCTGAAGTGCTTGTAAGAATAGACGCCATTGCTGTTTGCGCCACGGATCTGGAAATTATCAGCCATGGGTTGCCGGCGATCATCAATGGAGGAGAACCATTCAATAAGAATTTTACCCCCGGGCATGAATACATGGGGACGGTCGTAAAACTTGGCCCAAACGTGGACGAGTTCAAGCCTGGGGATCGGGTGACCGTTGAAATACACGCAGGCTGCGGACGATGTCTGCGTTGCCGGGAAGGAATGTATACATCATGCCTCAATTATGGCCATCCTGAAAAAGGACACCGGGCCAATGGCTTCACGACTGACGGCGGATTTACTCATTATGCAGTCAATAACATTAACACTCTGGTACATGTGCCGGACAAAATGAGTGATGAAGAAGCAACACTGGTGGTAACAGCTGGTACAGCTATGTATGGTCTGGATGTGATGGGTGGACTGATTGCAGGAGAGGGTGTCGTGGTGACAGGCCCAGGCCCCATCGGGTTAATGGGAGTTGCAGTAGCAAAGGCTATGGGAGCCCAGCCTGTAATTCTTACCGGAACCAGGGACAGTCGTCTGGAAATTGGCAAAAAGCTTGGTGCTGACGATGTTGTCAATATACGTAATGAAAATGCAGTAGAAGCTGTAAAGTATATTACGGAAGGACGAGGGGTACACTACGTGCTGGAGTGTTCCGGTGCCCCTGATGCTATCAACGAGGCTGCCCAGATGGTCAACCGTGGTGGTAGAATATGTATGGCAGCATTTCCAAAAGATCCTGTTCCTGTGGACCTGGCATATTTAGTCCGGAACAACATCTATTTGTTCGGCATCCGTGGTGAAGGAAAGAGCGGGACTCACAGGGCAGCCGCTTTTATGGAGCAGGGTCGTTTTGACGCAAGCATGATTCACACACACACTTTCCCTTTTGAAAAAGTTCCTACTGCTCTCAAATATGCACGGGAACGTATTGAAGACGCCATTAAGGTGGTGGTAAAAATGGATCATTAAGAATTGAGTAAGTATGCTTTACTACGACCAATATCATGTTCCGGAAACACTTGATGAGGCATTCGATCTAATTCACACAAATGGAGGCAATTACAAAGTATTAGCAGGAGCAACAGACCTGCTGCCATGGGCACGAGAAGGACGAGGTGGAGACGTGAATTATGAATCAGTGATTGATATCAGCAAAATCAATGATTTGAGTAAATGGCAGCTTCAGGGAAACCGCATAAATCTTGGGGCAAATGTGACAATTTCCCAGTTGTTGAACAATCCATTTCTAAGGAAACATATACCAGTTATGGCCAAAAGCGCAGTCTGGTTCGCTGATGACCAGATCAGGGAACAGGCAACTTTAGGAGGGAATCTTGTCAACGCCTCCCCAGCTGCAGATGCAACTCCTCCGATGCTGGCCATGAACGCGGAATTGACATTAGAAAGGAAACAAAAGGGGAAAATCATACAGCGGAAACTGCCACTGGATGAATTCCTGACAGGACCAGGCAAAACGCGGTTGGAGGCTGGCGAATTGGTTACAAGGGTCGAATGTGATTCCATGCTTGGATACGGATCAGCATTTGAGAAGGTGGGACCCAGACGATCACTGGTCCTTTCAACAGTGTGTCTGGCTGCTTTGGTCAGTTTATCTGATGATGGACAGGAATTTGAAGACGTTCGCTTAGCTTTGGGAGGAGTAGGGCCTGTCCCAATCCGCTTGAAGGAATCCGAGGCCTGTCTCATAAGCCAACCAATCGATTTTGATTTAATCGATAAGTCTGCAGTTTTAGCAGTAAAGCATGTACAGTCAAGGACCAGACAGGAATACCGTCGTGAAGTGGTTTATAATTTTGTAAAACGTGGTATACTAGGAGCTTGCAAAGATTTAAACACAACCTTTGCTGATATCGATACTGATATGAAACACAGGGGAAACTATGGCTAGTTTCGACATACAAATGACCGTTAATGGACGTCCGGTCAAGCAATCTGTCTCACCCCACCTGAGGCTTCTGGATTTTTTGCGGGAAGAGCTCCATTGGACCGGAAGTAAGGAAGGATGTGGGGCAGGAGAATGTGGCAGCTGTTCTGTGTTTGTAGATGGAGTGCTTATGAAAAGCTGTCTCATGCCTGTGGCAAAAGCACAGCATTCAGAAATTGAAACTATTGAAGGCCTTGAGGAGCAAGGTAAACTGAATGTTCTCCAGCAGGCTTTTCAGAAAACAGGTGCCAGTCAGTGTGGTTACTGCATTCCAGGGATGATGATGGCTGCAACTGCAGCTCTAAGAGCTAATCCCTATGCCGGACGTGAAGAAATCAAGGAAAGGCTTGGAGGAAACATATGCCGTTGCACAGGTTATCAGAAAATGTTTGAGGCCACTGAACTGGCTAGGGATGTCATGAACGGAAAACTTACGATTGAACTCTTAAAGGAAGAAAAAGAAGAAGGCCCATTCATCGGCAGCAACTCGTTCAGAATTGACACATCAAGCAAAGTTACAGGCGCTTTGAAATATGCCGGGGACATGGTGATGCCGCAAATGCTGCACATGCAGGTTCTTCGCAGCCCTTACCCGCACGCTGAAATTCTTGAACTTGATACATCGGAAGCAGAAGCTATGGCAGGAGTTGAAGCAGTGGTGACTCATCGTGATGTACAGGGAATTGATGGCTTTGGAGTTTTCACCGACGACCAACCAGTTCTAGCTCGGGGAAAAGTACGCTATGTGGGTGAAGCAATCGCAGCAGTTGCTGCAGAAGATCTTTTGACGGCAAAGGAAGCTCTGAAAAAAATAAAGGTTCGTTATCGACAATTGGTTGCAATCACAAAGACCGAAGATGCTATAAAACCCGGAGCCGTGATCATTCATGATGATGTCCCGGACAACATTGTTATGCACATTCCTATACGTAAGGGTAATGTGGACAAGGGAATGGCAGAAGCAGATTTTGTCATAGAAGAAACATATTATACACAGCCTGTTGAACATGCCTACCTTGAACCTGAAGCAGGATTGGCCTATCTGGATGCTGACGGAACTCTGGTCATTCAATCGCCAAGTCAGAACATTACTCACCATCGTCAGAAGCTGGCAAAAATCCTGGATATGCCGGTAAACAGAGTCAGGATGATCATGTCCCCGGTTGGTGGAGGTTTCGGAGGCAAAGAGGACATGCATTACCAGGGAATACTGGCTCTTGCGGTACTGAAGTGCAGAAGACCCGTTCGTTATGTTTTCACAAGGGAAGAATCAATTATTGCATCAGCAAAACGCCATCCTTTCAGTATCAAATACCAGCTTGGATTAAATCGGGACGGACTCATACAGGCGTCCAAGATACACATGCTTGCAGATGCAGGAGCATACAATTGTTCCACCGAAGGTGTTATGCGTAAGGCGGCAATACTTGCTGCTGGTCCGTACGCAATCGAAAATCTGATGGTTGATGCTATAGGCATCTACACAAACAACACTCCAAGCGGGGCAATGAGAACTTTTGGAGCAATGCAGTCTCAGTTTGCAACAGAATGTCATCTCGACCTGTGTGCTGAGAAATTGGAAATGGATCCTGTAGAACTGCGCCGTAAGAATTTCTTTAAGGAAGGAGACGAAACACATACTCGTCAGGAACTGGGTTCGGTAAGTATGCTAGAAGTTTTCAATTCGGCTTTAGACCTGGCAGACTGGGAGACTGGAATCTCCAATTCCAGGGGTGCCACACGTTCTGATCTCGCCCAATCAGGGAACAGGCCCCCATGTACTCTTGGAGCCCGTCAAATTCCTCTGGAAACGATTCCCACAGGTCAAGCATCATGAATGCCCCCCTCCGTAAATTTCCGAAGCAGAAAAGAGGTCGCGGTGTAGCGGCCGGATGGTATGGTATTGCCAGAACTGCAACTATCGATCGAGCTGGTGCCTGGGCTGAGCTTGATGACGGTGGAACGGCCAAAATTATCACTGGGGTAACGGAAATAGGAGAGGGTATCCTGACAGTGTTGGCTCAAATCGTTGCCGATGAACTTGGTATTCGACCTAAGGATGTGACCATTGGGGACAACGACACAGCACGTTCTCCGGAAGCTGCTCATGCAGGAGCTACCAGACAGACATATATGATCGGTAATGCTGTTGCGCTTGCATGCAGAGAAGCGCGTCAAAGACTGGTGAAAGAATTAGCTCAGAAATGGCAGGTTTCAGAGGACGATATTATCTGTTCCAATGGAATAATTCGTACCTTGGATCATAGCCAAAGCATGACTATGAGCGAGGCTGTTCAATACTGTAAAAATTGCGGAGTGGTTCCTGTGGGCAGTGGGACATTCACGGCAAATCACACCGGACTTGATCCGGAAAACGGCAGCGGCAATCCCTGGCAGGCTTATGTTTATGGAGCACAGGTCGCAGAGGTTGAAGTTGATACTGAAACTGGAGAAGTTCAGGTTCTTGGAGTTTGGGCTTCCCATGATGTTGGTCGGGCTGTCAATCCACAGGGCGTAGAAGGACAGATCGAAGGAGGTGTTGTGATGGCCGTGGGGCAGACCCTGATGGAAGATTATAAACAAGAAGAAGGATATCCCACCAGCATAAACTTAGCCAAATATATACTGCCCACCAGTCTTGACGTTCCGCAGGTCAATTCAGTGATCATTGAAGATCCTGACCCTCTGAGCCCGCTTGGGGTCAAGGGAATTGGTGAGCCATCCATGATTCCCACTGCACCAGCCATCATAAATGCAATTTATGATGCTGTAGGAGTGAGGATTCATTCTCTTCCGGCCACGCCGGAAAAAGTGCTTGCAGCTCTACGGGAAAAGCGAGAAAGAGCAGATACCCATGAAATGCTAGCATAATTAAATTTAATCCGATAGAAGGAGAAATTATGAGCACAATCAAAAAAATGTTATGCCAGTTTATGGCTTTATTGTACATTATCTTGTTTGCAGCTACCTCATCAGCAGGATTTCCTGACCGTGCTATTCAATTCATTATACCTTTTGGCGCAGGTGGAGGAGCAGATATAGAAGGAAGACTGCTTGCCAAAGAAATGAGTAAAGTCCTTGGCGTACCTTTGACGCCCATCAACAAGCCTGGAGCCGGAGGCGCAATAACATACACATATTTAGTCAACTCAAAACCGGACGGTTACACAATAGGTTGGAATTCAACATCCGTCCTGACTACAACAAATCTGGGAAACACGGATTTTGATTATGATGCTATGGATCATATTGGGCGGGTTGAATATCAGCCCCAGCCTTTTGTGGTAAAAGCTGATGCACCCTGGAAAAGCTTCAAGGATTTTGTCAGTGACTGCAGGAACAACCCCAATACTTATAAGATCGCTAATTCCGGAACAGGAAGTGCGACCCATACTGCGGCAATTGCCGTCATGAATGCCATTAACTGCCAGGTCATTCACCTTCCAAAGGGAATTAAAGGACGAAACACTTCTGTTTTAAGTGGAGAAGCCCATGCTATGGTAGCCCCACTGACAGGAGCTGTTCGACTTGCAAAAGCCGGAAAACTCAGAATACTTGCCGTTCCAACTTCCAAACGAAATGCGGTCATTCCGGATGTGCCAACTATGGCAGAACTTGGTTATGATGCAGAATTAGACCTTTTCCGCGGACTTTCAGTGGCTCCTGGAACACCTCAATCAATCAAGGACAAGCTATTTGAAGCAATGAGCAAAGCCGCTAATTCTAAGGCATTTAAGGGGCTGGCAAAAAAGAAGGGGTTCACAGTTGATCCAATGGGACCAAAAGCTTTTACGGCACACCTTAGCAGCGAGAATACAAAGGTTAAGAATATCTTCAAGGGTGCCGGTCTCTATAAATCCAAATAGCTAGCGGCATTCCTAGTAGTATCAGAGCGGTTTTGCTTGCAGCAGGACCGCATTCCACCTAATGCTGAACCAAAGCCATATGAATATTAAGAACATAAAGGCTGCGGTGGTACTTATGGCTGTTACTGCAGGATATGCTTATCAGACCTCGCATCTTCCTGAAAGAACACTGCCGAACACCCCGGATCCTTCATTCTTTCCATGGATAAACACTGTATTCGCGCTGGTATTAACATGCGCACTACTTTATCAGGGACTTTTTATTAAAAAAAACAACAACAACCCACTTGTTAAGAACAGAAAAAACGGGTTAGCTCTGTTGGCATTAGCTGTTTTCTTAGTTTTTATAATAACTCTACCCTATTTAGGTTTCATCCTAGCTGCAATTCCATTTGTTGCTGTATTTATGTGGTTTTACGGTGAACA
>Ga0208881_1000559_pt1 | contig 13068 bp, 12 predicted proteins | sample Knorr_S23_td_AAI_FD_185610 | JGI IMG/M metagenome (GOLD analysis project Ga0208881, IMG submission 185610) | Marine microbial communities from Southern Atlantic Ocean transect - Knorr_S23_td_AAIW_ad_876m_LV_B (SPAdes) (version 2) | ecosystem: Environmental > Aquatic > Marine > Oceanic | place... | reverse complement strand
TTAAGCATCGTTTATGAGTGGTACAACAATGGGGTATATCCTGATACATTACAAGATGAGAAGGGATCAGACTTGGAGGAAATATGCGAACAGCTATTTGATGGAGGACAACAGGCTTTTAACCAGTTTTATGATGAGCCCGAACGAATGACTTGGAGTGAGGCAATGGAAAAATATGAAAACCATCACAAGTGGAGATTACTTACTAAAGATGAGTTAATAGAGATGACTAAATCTAATAAGGACTCTTTTGAAAATGATTTTTATTGGTCTTCCTCGGAGTATGGTAATCGCGGCGCGTGGGCCGTCGATTTCAGTGATGGTAGCCCGAGTGGATTATATACGTACCTTACTTGCAGGGTTCGTGTTATTCGCGCTATTTAACTCTTTACCTATTTAACGTATTCCCCGAAGGGGACGATTTATAAGAAAAGGCCACTCTAATAGGGTGGCTTTTTCCTTTGGTCTAATTACAGGAGCAATCCGTTCCTTCTAAGTGTAGTTCAATAATTGTTACAGTACTGGCATATCATCTCTATAGCTCCTGAGTACCTAAAGGAATAAGGCGTTTATCCTTGTTCAATACATTTTGACTGTGTCTTAAAACGACTCCAAAGAGTTTAAGTTGGTTAGAGCGTCGGATTCATAATCCGGAGGTCAGGAGTTCAAATCTCCTTCTCGCTACAATAAAAAAAGAGCTCTGTTTTTTTCATTACTTTTTTTGTTTTCTGACTTTTTTCACCCTTAGTTTTTCAACAAAAGTTGGTTAAGAACTATTTATGAGTTGGTTAAGATCCAGTGATATTATTTGTTAAATTTAAAACAATTAAAACCCACCCCATGAAAAGAGTTTTCTTTTGTTTCAGCATGATCTTATTGCCTTGTTTAATGCAGGCACAGACATCTGTTTCGATTACAGAAGATGTACGGGAATTAAAGGCCTATGCTTTACTTGATTTGGGATTTAGTGCAAAACTTTTGCATTTAAACACTGATGGAGCTAAAAAAACTGTGAAAAAAGAAGCGGTTAAAAAATCTCCTCGTACACTAGAAGAAATTTTAGGGAAGTCAAAAAAAGAAAATACTGTAGTTAAATATCATTTAATTGCAGGTTGTTTTTCTGAGATAGATAATGCCGGACGCCTAGTTGCAGATTTAAACAAAAAGGGCTATTCGTCAAAAATGATTGGTAAGAACGAGAAAGGACTTTATTTGGTTACTTATCAAACATATTCTTCTAAGGCAGATGCTTTAAGCAAGCTAAATGATTTACGTTTAGAAGGTAAGCTGAGTTGGGTAAGAGCCCAATAGCCCTATTTATTTTTGTTTATTATATAATTTTTACACGACCCTTATATCTGATAATCAGACTGGTAATAACTGATTTATAATTAATATTTCATTTGAGATTATCAATTTTATCATTTAGGATAAATTGAGTGATTACACCTATTATTTGAGTAGCATAACCTATTGTTTTATAGTTCATTAATGGCTTAATTTGTCTTATCTTAATTTTTCATAACAGATGTAGCAGCTTCCATTCGTTTTAACGGTGGGGGCTCCTTTTTTTAGTATCTAATTATACGCTCTAAAATTTAGAATGAATTAAAATGGGTGATACCACCTAGTATTTGAGTGCTTTAACCTATTGCAGTATATGTGATTAAGTGCTTATATTTGTCAAATCTAATTTTTCATAAGGACGGGGAGTTCCCATTTGTTTTTAACAGTGGGGACTTCCTTTTAGCATCTATTTGATTATAAATAATAAAGTTCAGTATGAGTAGGTGATATCACCTATTGTTTGAGTGATACAACCTATTGCTTAGTAGGTGACTAAGTGTTTAAATTTGGATTTAATTTCTTATTTAAATTTGACAGGAGTTCCCATTTTTTTTTTAAAAAGGTGGGAACTCTTTTTTTGGATTTGATTTATATGATTTTGCTAATTTAATTTTACTTCTGAAGGAGAAAAATATTATTCATTTGAGTTTGTTAATACTGCTGAAAGTTGACGGCTTATTTTTCGTATACCTCAAAATTATAACTATAAATGTGTTTTTCATCAGCATGATGTTTTTCAGAGCTTATGAGTTTCCAATCATCTTTTAGTTCAGGGAAGAACGTATCACCATCAAATTTTTCGTGAACTCTGGTGAGGTAGATTCGATCTACTAAATTGTTCTCTAAAGCCAAACGGTATATTTCGCCACCTCCAATGATAAATGGTTCTGTGTCTTGAGCTTCTTTTGCCTTGTTTAAAGCTTCTCCAATCGAATTTACTATCATGCAACCTTCAGATTGATAAGAAGTCTGTCGTGTAATGATAACATTGGTTCTGTCAGGTAGTGGACGGTATTTCTGAGGAATAGATTCAAAATTCTTTCTTCCCATAATCACAAAATGGCCTAGTGTCGTTTTTTTGAATAATTTCATGTCTTCAGGCAAGTGCCATATTAAGCTATTGTCTTTACCAATAACATGATTTTCTGAAACAGCTACGATTAAAGATACTTTCATTGAGACTGGGTGATTTTATAGTTTACACCTGTTTTAGCAATGTTTTTAGCCATTACGCCTCCAAACAACCTTGTACCTAAAACGATTAATTTTGACATTATACTGCAACTAAACCTTTAATATGTGGGTGTGGGTTATAGTCTGTAAGTTCGAAATCATCAATAGTAAAATCGAAAATGTTTTTCACTTCAGGGTTAATTTTCATCGTAGGAAGTGCTCTTGTTTCACGGCTCAATTGTAATTCTGTTTGTTCCATGTGGTTAGAGTAGAGGTGTGCATCACCAAAAGTGTGGATAAATTCTCCAGGCTCCAAATCACATACCTGGGCAATCATCATGGTTAATAAAGCGTAAGACGAAATATTGAAAGGGACTCCTAAGAAGATGTCTGCACTACGTTGATACAATTGGCAAGATAATTTGCCATTGGCAACATAAAACTGGAAGAAAGCATGACAAGGGGGCAAGGCCATATTTTCGATTTCACCTACATTCCATGCGCTAACAATTAATCTGCGAGAATCAGGATTGTTTTTAATTTGATCAATTAACTGGGTAATTTGATCGATGTGCTTTCCTTCAGGTGATGGCCATGATCTCCATTGATAACCATAAACAGGTCCTAAATTTCCATTTTCATCAGCCCATTCATCCCAAATACGAACTTTATTATCCTTTAAATATTTGATGTTAGTATCACCTTTTAAGAACCATAAAAGTTCGTGAATTATAGAACGCAAGTGAAGTTTTTTTGTAGTTATGCAAGGGAAACCTTCTGAGAGATCAAAACGCATTTGATATCCAAAAACACTCATTGTTCCGGTGCCCGTACGGTCGCTTTTCTCCTGGCCATTCTCTTTAACATGGCGCATCAAATTTAAATACTGCTTCATGGGGTTCAATTTATGCTAAAGTAGATGTTTAGTCGACTTTTACGAAAACAAGTTAACTGATTTTATGAACAAAATATTCACAAATGTTTCTGTTATTATAGGGCTTTAATAAATGAAAAATTGACGCTACCCTCATTTAAGATCAGTTCATTTTTATTTATTCCTATGGTGTAACAGCGGGTAGTATCTGTGGGTGAGGTGTAGGTGTAACAGAGAAAGGTGTTTTCGTTTTCCCAGGTCCCGTTAGCAATTAGATTGCTTTTTGCTTTCAGTTCATAATGAAAAGTTCCGTCGGATTTAATTTCCATAAAATCACTTTTAGCAACTTTAATTAAAGTATCTCCCTGGATGTTAGTGATGGAGTTAAATTGCCATTTACCCGTAATTTCTTGTGCACACACAACACTTACCACGCTAAACAAAAAGTTTAGTAGAAGATAGTGCTTTTTCATAGCATAGAATTAGTTGTGAGGGTTTCTACGGTTGAGTTCATCACGTATCAAGGCAGCTAATTCGTAATCTTCCTTTTCGAGTGCTTGATTTAACCTTTTATTAAGCGCTGCCTCTGAAAGACGTTTTAAACTTGAGCCTTTTGATCTTTGAGGTGTTTGTTTTTGCTCCTTTGATTCTGATTCAGTAGGGGTCTTTAATTGTGGAGATTGAATAGCAGTCTCATCTTCAAGGATAATACCTGCTTGATTGAGTATTGATTCATAGGTGTAAATAGGGCAGTTAAAACGCAATGCCAAAGCAACAGCATCGGAAGTTCGGGAATCAATTTGTTTGACCTCTCCATTTTGCTCACAAACTAAATAAGAATAGAAAATACCTTCATCTAATTTATGAATCATTACTTTTTTTAAATAGATGTTGAAAGATAAAGCCATACTAGTAAAAAGGTCGTGGGTAAGCGGGCGTGGTGGCATAAGATCTTTTTCCAGAGCGATCCCAATAGATTGAGCCTCAAATGCACCAATAACTATGGGCAGCCTTCGAGGTCCATTTTCTTCCCCTAATAACAAGGCGTATGCGTTGTTTTGAGTTTGGCTGTAAGTCAAGCCAATTATGCTAAGTTGTATCGTCTTCATTTGTTTTTAAAAGTTAAGACTAAAGTAATGAAATAGGTGCATAGAGACGATTAAATTAATTTTAATTATTAATTTTGTATGTTTTTAGAGCCTCAATTAATTTAGGAACTACTTCAAAAGCATCTCCAATAATTCCATAATCTGCAGCCTTAAAGAAAGGAGCTTCTGCATCTGTATTGATTACAACGATATTTTTTGAGGCGTTAACACCGGCAAGGTGCTGAATGGCACCGGAAATTCCAATTGCAATGTAAAGTTCCGGATTAATAGCAATACCTGTTTGCCCCACATGTTCTCCGTGAGGTCTCCAACCAATATCTGCTACTGGTTTAGAGCAAGCAGTTGCCGCACCTAATAATTCGGCTAATTCTTCGATCATATTCCAATTTTCTGCTCCTTTTAAACCCCGACCACCGGAAACTACTATCTCTGCTTCTGTTAATGTGATTTTGCCTTTAGCTTTGTCAACTGATACAGATGATAATCTGTTGTCTGATTCTGTAGCTGTATAATCAAAAGATTCTGTTGCAGCAGATTTATTAGTTTCAATAGCACCTATTGCATTTGGTGTGATAGAGATTACCTTTTGAGTAGCCTCTGTACTATATTGGGCGAAGGCTTTACTTGAGAAAGTTTTTCTTTTTACAGTAAACGGACTAAGAGAACTTGGTAAATCAAGAACATTGGTGATTAGAGCAGCGCCTCTTTTTGCAGCAATAATTGGCGCTACGGCTTTACCATTATTTGTGTTTGAAATAACAATCGTGTCTGCACCTGTACTTTCTGCAGCAGCAATAATTGCATTTGCATAGGCTTGATTATTGAATGTTGTTAAGGAATCGTTAGCAATTGTAAATACTTTACTTACTCCATATTTTCCCAGTTGGGTAGAATTGTTGTTATTGGCAATTGTTAATGCAATCACCTCTGTACCAATCTTGTCGGCTAATTGAGCAGCGTAACTTACTGCTTCAAAAGTTGCTTTCTTAAAGCTACCACTCCAACTTTCTGCGTATACTAAAACAGCCATAATATTTTCTCTATTTTTTTTATTAAATTACTTTAGCCTCTGAATGAAGTAACTCTACGAGTTGTTCAACATTATCAGCATCAATCATTGTACATGCAGCTTTTGCTTCAGGAAGCTCAAAGCCCAGTACGGAAGTCTGCTTCACAGCTTCGCCGGCTTCAATTACAATTAGAGGTTTTTTTCGAGCCATCATAATTCCACGCATGGCAGGAATTCTTAGGTCTTTCTCTTCTACCAGTCCTTTTTGACCGGCCAATAGCATAGGTAAGTTCCCTTCGAGAGTTTCTTTACCTCCGTCAATTTCTCTAATCACTGTTGATTTTGTGCCTTTTAATTCTAAACCTATGCATGCATTTACGAATGGAATATCTAAATATGTTGCAAGCATACCGGGAACAGCACCTCCGTTGTAGTCAATAGATTCCCGACCTGTAATTATCAGATCAAAGTTTTGCTCTTCAGCATAATCAGCTAGTAAACGTGCAACAAATGCAGCATCCGTAGGTTCTGCATTAATCCTCACAGCATCATCGGCACCAATAGCTAAAGCTTTTCTTAAAGTAGGTTCAGTGCTTGCAGACCCAACGTTGATTACGGTAACCGTAGCACCTGTAGCTTCTTTAATTTGCATAGCTCTGGTTAAACCAAATTCGTCGTAAGGATTAATCACAAAAGTAATCCCATTGCTATCAAATTCTGTGTTGTTATTTGTGAAATTAATTTTGGAAGTCGTGTCTGGAACATGACTGATACAAACTAGTATTTTCATTTTTTAATTTTTAATGGTGTCAGATTAAAATGTTATGAAGTTATTAGGCTGAAACAATTAGTCTTTTGATGATTTAACTACGTATTTAAATTTATTAAATGCAAATCTAAGTAATTTTACTAAAATCAAAGTGAAATATAGGCATTGTAAGCGTAATTTTTATCATGTAAATTAATTAAGTTGAAATTTTGATTTCAGTGAGTAACGTGTTACCTGCAAGCTTTAAAAAAAGTATGCGATTTATCCTCTAATATGAATAATAAAAATTGTAGTTTTGTCTTTCGAAAATCAATTAGAACATGAGAGTAATACAATTCAGACAGGCAATTGCAGAAGCCATGAGTGAGGAGATGAGAAGAGATGAAAAAGTCTTCTTGTTGGGTGAGGAAGTAGCAGAATATAATGGTGCTTACAAAGCAAGCCAAGGTATGTTGGATGAGTTTGGTGCAAAACGAGTAATTGATACTCCGATTGCTGAATTAGGTTTTGCAGGAATTGCTACCGGAGCAACAATGAATGGTTTGAAGCCTATTGTTGAGTTTATGACTTTTAATTTTTCTTTGGTGGCTATTGATCAAATTATCAATTCTGCAGCTAAGATGATGCAAATGTCAGATGGTCAATTCCCTATGCCTATGGTGTTTCGAGGGCCAACAGCTTCAGCAGGTCAGTTAGGTGCACAGCATTCACAGGCTTTTGAGTCCTGGTATGCAAATTGCCCCGGATTAAAAGTAGTTTGTCCTTCAAACCCTTACGATGCTAAAGGTTTATTGAAAGCTTCTATTCGAGATAATGACCCTGTTATATTTATGGAGTCTGAGCAGATGTATGGCGATAAAGGAGAAGTGCCTGAAGGAGAATACATCATTCCAATTGGTGTGGCCGATGTAGTGCGTGAAGGTTCAGATGTTACTCTGGTTTCTTTTGGTAAGATTATGAAAAAAGTAACAGAGGCTGCCGATCTTCTAGCTGAACAAGGGATTAATGCTGAAGTTATTGATTTAAGAACTGTACGACCTATTGATTATGATACAGTGATTACTTCAGTTAAGAAAACGAACAGATTGGTTATTGTTGAAGAAGCATGGCCATTAGCCTCCTTATCTTCAGAAATTGCATTTAATGTGCAAAAGGATGCTTTTGATGATATGGATGCACCGGTAAAACGTGTTTGTACGGCTGATGTACCTATGGCTTATGCTCCTAATCTGGTAGAAGAGTTCATGCCTAAAGTGAGTAAAATTATTGAAGAAGTAAAATCGGTGATGTACGTTAAGTAAGACTCGATTACATAAAATAAAAAAAACCATCCGAAAGGATGGTTTTTTTATTTAGCACCATTTTATTGAATGCTGATACCTGACCGCTGAAAGCATCTAAAATTTTGCCTTCACCTCAAACCGCATCAATTCTTTAGTTGTAGGATGATTAAATTCTATGGCTTCTGCATGTAAATGCAATCGATCGGATTTCCTACCATAGAGATCATCTCCCAAAATGGCAGTATTTAAACCTTTAACGTGTGCCGCGTGTACCCGTAATTGGTGGGTGCGTCCTGTGATGGGGTAGAAGTAAACTTTAGTTTTATTATTCGATCTTTCGATCACTTCCCATTTTGTTTTGGCAGGTTTTCCATGCTCGTAGCAAACAAGTTGCCGGGGTCTGTCGTCCAAGTCAACTCGGAGCGGCAGATCTATTATGCCTTCATCTTCTTCTATCAGTCCATCCAGTAGTGCTACATAGCGTTTTTTTACACTTCGCTTGATGAACTGTTTTTGTAGGTATTTATGCGTGTCTTTGGATTTTGCAATGATCATTAATCCTGAGGTCGACATATCCAAACGATGAACAATTAAAGGGCCTGTGGCTTTTGGGAATTGCATTTTCATGCGTAGGTACACGGAGTCCTGAATTGTTTTTCCGGGTACAGATAAAAACTCTGCAGGTTTGTTGATAAGCAACAGCTCTTCATCTTCATAGACAATTTCAATGTTTTTACCATCTGCCGGATTATTCAATAATGGATTTTCATCTAAATTCATACCCTGAAGCATATGCCCTAAAATTGGCTTGCATTTTCCCTGACAGGCAGGGTAGAAGAGTCTATGTTTTCTAATAGCTGATTTTGGTGATTCGCCCCACCAAAACTCTGCCATTGCTAAAGGTTTTAATTGATGCTCAAAAGCGTATTGCAGTAGTTTTGGTGCTGCACATTCTCCGGCTGCTGCAGGAGGTATACCCTGAGGTGTTTCTTTAAAGATATCGCACAAGCTTTTTTTATCACCGTTACTATTTAAAAAGTGATATTGGTCAAAAAGTTTTTTTTGTAAAGCATTCGAAATATTTTTGCGATGATCTTTTATGAATTCTATTTTGGAAATAATTTCTTCTAAGTCCGTTACTATTTTTTGTATTCGTTCTTCCCAATAAGTAATCCGTTTTTTAAGCTCGTTTTTTTGTTTTGTGCTTTCTTTTGCAAGACTTTCTTTAATGAGTAGGTATGCTGCAGGATCGAGTTTTTTTTCAGCATCTGCACGCTTTATTTTTCTCTTTTTTCGGCTTTCTATGATTACCCCTCTAAATTCTGATATGGATTTAACAGAAAGCTCTTTTTCTATTTCTAATGACTCTTTAAGCTCTTTAATTTTAGGATTCTTTTCGAGCGCTTCAATTTCATTAGTTAGTCGGTTCAGCTTTATTTCTTCCTGCTTGTAAAACCCATCTTCTTTAAGCATGTCGTAAACGGGAGGAACAAAAGATGAGAGATGATTGACTCCGGCTAACTTCCCGGAGAAGGCAGTTAGATAGCCAATTTCCTTCTGATTATTTTGGACCAATAGCACACCAAACATTTTTCCAACAGGATCTTTTTCATTTTCGGTAATACCGAAATTGTGTTGCCATTCAAGTTGTGTTTCAAGGTAATGTTGAAGCTCTTTTGCTGCCAGCAAGCATAAAGGATGTGGCTCGTAATAAAAAGGAAAGGTAAATCGCTCAGGCAATACATAAGAATCGGTAGATTCTTTAAATGATGTAAAGCAATTTTCCTGCAAGGGCATATTCTTATCTTTTCTGTCTGATTTCAAGCGACAAAAATACAAAGCTTTATTTTATCAATGATGTACTGCCGGAATAGTAATTAAATTCCCATAGATCAGGAGTCACCAATTCAATAGAGTTTCCTGCAGGATCTCTAAAATAAATAGAGTAAGCTCCGTTTTCCCAACGTAGTTCTTTTTCAATTTTCACTTGAAGCTTATTCAAATGAGATTTCCATTTTTGAATTTCTGATTCAAGCATTGCAAAGGCTAAATGTCCATAGGATTCAGTTCCGTGTTGAGGAAGCGTATCTTGCTGTTTTGTGTGTTCTTTGTCGAAAATAAGAAGCATACTGTGTTCTAATTTGAAGAATATGTGATAAGAGTCTTTTGAATAGATTTCTAAGCCTAAAACTTCTGTGTAGAACTTTTCAGTTGACTTTAGGTCTTCTGCATACAAAACGGATTCTAATATTGCTTTGGCATTCATAAACTTAAAGATAAAAAAAAGCCTCCGTTTCGGTGGCTTTAGGGTCATCTTAGGTGTTAATCGATAGATTAAGTCTGTAAAACACCTACATTGTAAGCTTCTTTACTAGGAGCATGGTTGGCCATTTCAATACCCATAGAAATCACTTTACGTGTTTCTAAAGGATCGATGATAGCATCTACCCACAAACGAGAAGCAGCATAATAAGGGCTCATTTGCTTCTTGTAGCGATCTGTAACTATCTTAAGCATCTCAGCTTCTTTTTCAGGAGAAATTTCTTCTCCCTTAGCTTTTAAACTAGCTTTTTCAATCTGCAACAATACCTTAGCAGCCTGTGTTCCACCCATCACAGCAATTTGTGCAGTAGGCCAGGCAACAATTAATCGTGGGTCGTAAGCTTTACCACACATGGCATAATTTCCGGCCCCGAATGAGTTTCCGGTGATGATGGTGAATTTAGGAACTACAGAATTCGCCATAGCATTTACCATCTTGGCACCATCTTTAATAATTCCTCCATGTTCTGAGCGCGAACCCACCATAAATCCGGTAACGTCTTGTAAGAATACCAAAGGGATCTTCTTTTGGTTGCAGTTCATGATAAAACGAGCAGCCTTGTCGGCAGAATCCGAATAAATAACGCCACCAAATTGCATTTCACCTTTTTTAGACTTCACCACTTGTCTTTCGTTGGCAACAATACCTACGGCCCAACCGTCAATACGAGCGTGACCGCATATGATGCTTTGTCCAAATTTTTCTTTGTATTCTTCAAATTCAGACTGGTCAACTAGGCGAGAAATGATCTCACGCACTTTGTAAGGTTTGTCTCTTTTCTGAGGAATAATACCGTAAATTTCTTCTTGCTTTTCTTTAGGCTTTGCCGGTTCAGTACGATTAAACCCAGCAGATTCATCGGCTCCGATCTTATCCATGATTTTACGAATACGATCTAAGCAAGCTTTATCATCTTTAGCTTTAAAGTCGGTAACACCCGATATCTCGCAATGGGTCGTTGCTCCCCCCAGTGTTTCGTTATCTATTTCTTCACCAATGGCTGCTTTAACTAAATAAGAACCGGCAAGAAAAATCGACCCTGTTTTATCAACAATAAGTGAGTCGTCACTCATGATAGGCAGATAAGCACCACCAGCAACACAAGAACCCATAATCGCAGAAATTTGAGTGATTCCCATAGAGGACATACGTGCATTATTGCGAAAAATTCTTCCGAAATGTTCTTTGTCAGGGAATATTTCATCCTGAAGCGGAAGGAAAACACCAGCACTATCAACCAGGTAGATAATTGGCAATCGGTTTTCCATAGCAATTTCCTGAGCCCTCAGGTTCTTTTTTGCAGTAATGGGAAACCAGGCACCTGCTTTTACTGTGGCATCGTTGGCAACAATCACACATTGTCTGTTGGCTACATAGCCAATTCCCATAACCACACCTCCGGCAGGACAGCCACCGTATTCTTCATACATGTCGTTGGCAACAAAAGCTCCCAACTCAAGGAAAGTCGTTTTCTTATCTATTAGGTAATCAATACGCTCTCTGGCAGTAAGCTTACCCTTTTTATGCTCTTTTTCAATCTTCTCTTTTCCGCCACCTAAGTTGATCTTAGCCAACTTTCTCTTCATGTCGGTAATTTGAAGTTTCATTGCATCTTCATTCTTGTTAAAGTCGATATTCATGTAATAAAATTTTTATAAGAAAGTAAATATAGGGAAATAGTAGGTTGGTATTTTGGTAGGTTAGTATTTTAGTAGGTGTCACCCTGAGCTTGTTGAAGTTCGGCATCCTTCGACAGGCTCAGGGTGACAATTCCTTCGTTCAGGATGTACACGCTTTTTAGCTAAGGTTTGACATAAGATTTAAATGATATTTAATTACGTATTTTTAGATATTAAATTACGCATCAAATGAAAACAGATAAAGATTGGAAAGAGCAGTTAAGTCCCAAAGTTTATCATGTACTTAGAGAAAAAGGAACGGAGCGCGCGTTTACAGGTAAGTATGATAATCATTTTGAGAAAGGAGTTTATGCTTGTGCCGGTTGTGGTTCAGAATTGTTTGAGTCTGCTTCCAAATTTAATTCTCATTGTGGCTGGCCCGCTTTTGATGCTGCAAATGAAAGTAAGGTTCGTGAAGAGAAAGATATTTCACACGGAATGATCAGAGTAGAAATTTTATGTTCCAATTGTGGGGGGCATTTAGGGCATGTATTTACCGATGGCCCCACAAAAACGGGTGTGCGTTATTGTGTAAATTCTTTATCACTTGATTTTAAAAAAAGTTAAAGGTTAAATCCCAAACAATAGCATCGGGATAAAAGTTGGTGTTTTGGTACTAGGTGTCAGGTTTTACAAGTGGATAATGGATAATTGAAAACTGAGAGCTGCCAACTGAGAACCGGTTATTGTTTGTGATTTTCGTTTTATGAGCTCCAAAAATTGTGGAATTCATTTTTAAATTCTTTCAGATTTAAATTAGAGTTTAACAGATTACTCTTTTTCGGTGGAATTTCTTAATTTTGCAAGCCCGAGAAGAAGATTCATATAAATTCAATTTAAACATTTTTCATGGCTTTTGATATCGAAATGATTAAAAAGGTTTACGCTGCTTACCCTGAGCGCGTGGCTGCTGCGAGAGCAACAGTAAACAAACCTTTAACTTTAGCAGAAAAGATTTTGTACACACACCTTTGGGATGGTAAAGCTACAGAGGCATACACTCGTGGTGGTTCTTATGTAGATTTTGCTCCCGACCGTGTTGCTATGCAAGATGCAACGGCACAAATGGCTTTGTTGCAGTTTATGCAAGCTGGAAAAGATAAGGTTGCTGTACCATCTACAGCTCACGCCGATCACTTAATTCAGGCGAGAATAGGTGCATCTAAAGACCTACAAGAGGGTATTAATAAGAATAATGAAGTTTTCAACTTCTTAAGTTCGGTTTGTGATAAATACGGTATTGGTTTCTGGAAACCTGGAGCCGGTATCATTCATCAGGTAGTTTTAGAAAATTATGCATTCCCTGGAGGGATGATGATCGGTACGGATTCACATACGGTAAATGCCGGTGGATTAGGTATGGTTGCTGTTGGTGTTGGTGGTGCTGATGCTGTTGATGTGATGGCTGGTATGGCTTGGGAATTGAAATTCCCGAAACTTATTGGTGTTAAATTAACAGGTAAACTAAACGGTTGGGCTGCACCTAAAGATGTAATCCTTAA